>ERZ724520.870-NODE-870-length-15825-cov-6.394737_pt1 | contig 15825 bp, 31 predicted proteins | sample MGYA00376053_ERZ724520 | MGnify/ENA primary metagenome ERZ724520 (study PRJEB28724, sample SAMN07190886) | activated sludge metagenome | isolation source: activated sludge of sewage treatment plant in Hong Hong | place: USA: Christiansburg, Virginia | collected... | reverse complement strand
CTTCCTATACCTGCCCATCGACCACTTCAACTCATGCAACGTGGGTTACGCCTTCGCAAACTTCATCCATACCAAATTCATCTACTAATTCTACCGAGAATTCAACGGCCGACGCTGGGACCGCTTCAACAGCGAAAAAATCTGCTAGCTCGCCTACGCCCGCATCCAAGGCACCACCAATCTGATGGACCACTTCCAAAATTCAAGCGGACAAGTCAGAGGCAGAACGGTCGGCAAGAGCGAATAACGAAAAAAATCGTCAGTAGAACTCGATGATGACGCCATCAAAGACATCAACAAGATCCTCGACCACCAAAGAGTAGAGTAAAATTGATTTTTTTTTGCATAGTAATACACCGTATCACCCTATCATCCAACCACATAGAAACACCACCTTATAATAATTGATGTTCTAACAAACCAACAGATAAAATCGAAATTGCAGCTCCAAACTACGCCTCGAAACCACTGACGCAGAACTAGATAACTCACGAAACAAAGATACCTCGCTCCGCAGAAAAATGCACCAACTCATGACTGAGAACTTCTAACTCAAAGAAACAGTCACACAACTACAGAACGAACTCAAGAACTCACAACAGACACATAATGAGCTAAAAATGCAAATAAAATCAGTATTGGACTAGATGAACCAAAATGACAAAATTGTAGAGAATCTCAGAAATTAAGTAAATCACCAACAATCAGAAGTCTAGCTGGTACGGGAACAGTTAGAACGAGTGTATTCCGACCTGAAAATCTAAAAATAAACGGTAGAGGAGTTGTAGTAGCACAACAAGAGTCTGTAGACTTAAAATCGATTAGTTGGATAAATTAAACAGAAATACCAGAGCGACCTCTCCAGGGCAAAACTCTAGCTCGACCATTTCAAAAATGAGTGCGAAAGCCTCATTATAACCAACTAATAACTAAGACTATAGAACTAAACGCTATACCGATAGGTAAATAGACTAAACATGGACGTGCAACGCCTCTCAGCAGATGTATAGCGCCTGACCGGACAGACCGACTAACTCTCGACCGAGGTGGGCGTGCGGAGGCGATAGATCTAAGACTACTAAAACTTTGTGCTTTCGCGGATCGGCTAGGCCCAAAAAGCGCCTTAATTCCACGAACGCTGCCTCTAGGAACGCGACAAGCTATTTTGCAAATACCTGAAGTACAAATAGCGGAGTCGACTGATGCGGAGATAGCGCGACGAACTGCTATTTCACCTGAGCCAGGTATCGCGGTAGGTGTAGGAAGTGGATACGGGAAGTCGATGAGCAACCTTAAGTGAAGATGATATTGATTATTTTAATTAAATTATTATTATTTTGTGAGCCATGACCCACAGCTACGGATACAAACGCAAAACCAGACACAAATTCAGAAAAGGATTCAGACAGGTAGGAGCCATCCACATCTCCAAGACCCTCACCACCTACAAGATCGGAGACATCGTCGATATCGTCGTTGATGGAGCCATCCACAAAGGTATGCCCTACAAATACTACCACGGACGCACAGGCCGCGTCTTCAACGTCAACCCCCGAGCCATCGGAGTCATAGTCAACAAACAAGTCCGTCAACGCATCATCCCCAAACGCATCCACGTCCGCATCGAACACCTCAAGCTCTCCACTTCCCGCTCCTCCTTCCTCGAAAGAGTCAGACAAAACGACAAACTCAAAACCGCCGCCAACAAAGAAGGAAAACGCATCTCCACCAAGAGAGTCGTCAGCCAACCCGCAGGAGAAATCAGGATCGAAAAACCATCCATACAACTACTGAACCCCAAGCTCGTCTTCTAGATTGTTTGATCCTTATTTAAATCACTGTTGATATTACTTATGCCTCCACGCAAACACAGACGCAAAATCGAATAATAAGACCTAGAACTCGATCAGGGAGAAACCAACTCACGCTGGGCACACATCCTCAATCACAAAGACTAAGATTAAGAAGATTAGCAAGAACTACAACCAAAAAAAGAAATCTTTAACTTTGATTTCAGCAAGGAACACCTTCTCAGAAAACAGAAATCGCCTCCCAAAAAAGAATAACCCAAAATAGTGCTCACACCTGAACAACAAGCTGAACTCGATCGACGATTAGAAAAGGAACGCATCGAAAGGGAGGAGAAGGAGAAAGTTAGAAGGCAGAAAAAACAGGAGAAAAAGGTAATCGTCGACAAACAAAAATAGTAAGAACGCATCAAACGGGAATAGTAGTAGAAAACAGCCGAAAAAGTATAGCAAATCATAAAATCAAACAAATCCAACAACGACAGCAAAAAAATCCTACTAACCCTGTTCATCATCCTCATCCTCCTCGGCCTCCTCCAATACCAGAAAGACATCTACGCCCGTCTCTCAAAATTCCGGCTAAACACCCAAGTCAACTATTACTAAGTCCTCTAAACCTCAAGCGGCGCTTCGGACGCATAACTGCGCAACCAGTACAAACGCTTGGTCACCAAGTACCACCCCGACAAGAACCCCAACTGTCACTCCTGCAAGGAACGCTTCAACGGAGTGATGTAAGCCTGGTAGGTTTTGGGCAACCCCTAAAAACGATAACACTACGACCAGAACAGCGGTTTTGTGAACCAAATCAAGTCCGCCACGCTCACGCTCACCCCCAACAACTACGAGTGGCTGCTCTCCGACTCCCCCCACATCTGGATCATTGAGGTATACGACTCAACCAGCGAATACTGCCATTTCTTCGCCAGTTTCTGGTAAGACTTCGCCGAACGCTACAAAGGCTTCGTCCGCACTGCCCGCATCGACGTCTGGCAGCAACCAGAAATGAAAAGCTACATCCCCTTCAAGTTCCAAATCTTCCCAGCACTTTACAGCCTGCACCACGGCCAGGAAGTGCTCTGCCAGCTCGACTTCGAGCGACCGATGCGCAGTCTGGAACTTTGTGCTGAACAACGCGTTGAATAGCTGCCCATCACCAAGATCAAGGACCGGAGCGAGGCCAAGCACGAGACTAAGCTGAGCGTGATCGTTGGAGGAGCAGTAAAACTGTCCACCCCCATCAAACTCATCCACTCCCGCTTCTCCGACCGCATGGCCTTCTTCCAAATGATCGACAAGAGTCACTAAGTGGTAGTGCAGGGACGGTAGGCCAAGTTCTAGCTGAGCGTTGCCGGCAGCAAGACCATCTACCACAAGTACAGACAGTTCCTAGAGGGGACAATTGTTCAGGAGAAGTGGAGCTGCTAGGTGAACGAGGAGTGCAAAGAAACAGGCTGCCTGCTCCTGCTCGACGGCCTGCCTCAGACATAACAGCAGCACCCTCTCCCCCTCCTACGCATCAAAGACAAAGACACCTTCCTCGCAAAGATATAAGAAATCAAAAACCTGACAGGTATGCACGAGAAATTCGACGTGGGGCACTACCAGGACGGCAAAATAGAGCTCGGTTACTTTAGCGAAATCGGGTAACTGAACCCCGACAACGGAGAAGTCATCGACCTTCCATGCCGAGCCGAAACTTACCTTGAAAAACTGCAACGCTACTTCGGAGCTGCCAAAGGCCTCCTGCCCTCATGATAACCATACTTATTTATTGTCATTCGAACTATACCTATCATACTAATCTCTATACTTTTAAGTAACAGCATAAATATCATCGCAGATTGTGCATTTCCTCGAATGCCTCCAGCAGGTGGTCCTTGTTCACCACGCCCTTGTCCTCGGCAATCGCCCGGTAGATCGACTCGTTGACCAAATTCTACAGATCAGCCCCGCACCATCCCTCTGAAGCTTCACCCACGAACCCCACCACTGACGGCTCCACCTCGTAAAAATTACCCAATTTCTTGTGCAATAAAGTATCCAGGATGCCTCTGCGTTGCGCGGCGTTGGGGAGAGGAATATGCAGCTTGATGTCGAACCTTCCCGATCTCAGCACAGCGCTGTCCACCAGGTCCAACCTGTTGGTCGCTGCCACCACGATGATCCGCTCATTTGGTGAAAACCCATCCATCTCGTTCAAAAACTGGTTGATAGTGGTCGTGGTCTAATGGGAATCTCTTAAATGGTTGGCCCTGCTGCCGAGAGCATCGATTTCGTCCACAAAAATGATACACCCCTCTTTACACTCTCTCGCTGACGCGAACAACTCCCTTACCCGCTTCGGCCCCACCCCCACGAACATCTCCTGCAGCTCCGATGCCACCAACTTAATAAACTGACAACCTGACTCGTTTGCCAATGCACGTGCCAACATCGTTTTCCCCGTCCCCGGCGGACCGTAGAACAGTATCCCCCGTCTGATACGCGCGCCCATTTGCTCATATCTCTGCGGGTGCTTTAGAAAATCTATGAGTTCGGCAAACTTCTCCTTGATATCTTCCCCCCCATAGTAGTCGTTGAAATAAGTATTGTTCGAGTACAACCCACTCTTGAGCTACACATCCGATATCTCCGGCCGGTTCAGCGAACGGGTCACCCACTTGAACGCAAAAGCAGAGCACACGCTCATAAAGAAAATACTGTATATCTCCTGGGGAATCAAATTATCGCGGAAGGAAAACTCGATGCCCTTGTCCCTGAGTAATCACAACCATACTTGATGATCTCGTATATCTTGGAGGAAGATTCGTTCCCCAGAAAGGTCCTGAACCACTACGACGTCTAGGAACGGAAGTAAAGCGTACTACCGTCGAACAACACCTAATGCACCTTCTACTGGTTCACCGCCTAGATAAAACTCGACAGCTTCGTCTCCCCCTCCTCCTTCATGAACTCAAGCGCGAAGTAGGCAGCAGCTGCCAGACTGATCCCCCCGATGATCTTGTACTTGTGTTTGCGGATGAAATTGGCGATGGAAGTGAGCATAATTATAATGAAGGCGTTGGTATAGTATGTCTATCAAAGTGCAGTATAATTTCTATTGGAAAATGATTGATTTCAGTCGCACCTTTTGTGACTTACACCCCAGCGAACTCATCTCCAACTTCTGCTCCCGATGTACCTCCCCCCCCACCCAGAATAGTGCAACGTCGGCCTCTGCGCCACCTGCATCTGCTCCCACACCGAAACCCACATCCTCAAACGCACCGCCCCCGACTACGAAAACATCCGCACTACCTACTCCAAAATGCAGGAACAGATACGCACTCGCATCTCCGCCCTCGAACAACAAAAACAAAGAATAGTAACACCCACAACACGCAGCAATCACTCGTAGAACACATACACAGCACCAAACAACACACCTACGACACCATTCACACCGCCAAACAAGAAACAATAGATTTCGTCAACCGCTTCTTCGACGAAAAGGAAAAAGACATCACCCGCAGAATAGAAGCAGAACAGAAAAAACAGGGACTCCACAACGAAAACAGAATGGACACCCTCAACAACACCATCTCCCGCGACATCAACGCCCTCTACGCAGCAGCCACCGATCTCAACTCCAACAACTTCCTATAATCCTTCCACCGCATCCGAACACAAGTACTCACCAACTCACAACAAACCCAACGCGAAGTCTCAGAATAACTCGACAAAAACTAAAACTACGACGTCGCCCTCTCCATCAACCCCACCCTCGTCAACGAAATCAAAAACGCACTCGAAAAAAGCCTCATCTTCTGCTGGACTGAAAAACAACCCACCATCAAACTCAGCGAACCCAAAGAAGACAACAACAGCAGGTCCTCTAGGGTACACACCAACCAGAACTAAAACTCAGCCATCACCGCAGTGCACAGACGACCAGAATCCATGCCCAAACAGTCCTTCTCGAGTCAAGCTGGCCGATCCCCTTCGAGCTACATCGAACAGTTCAACCCCATGGTCTTCCTCAAACAGCAGGATCCGCAGATAATCTACCAGGCAGTCCAAAGACAGTCACAGTGCCAACCGCAGTCACAACCACAAATACAGTATCAGCAGCAACAGCCTCAGTACCAGTACCAACCACAACCTCAGCAACAGCTCTACCAGGTGAAGATGCAACCCCAGCCCTACCTCTCCAACAACTCAACTCCCTTCCCCCAGGGAAACCCCCTCATCAACAGCAACTCCCGGATCGAACTGCGCCCCAACAGTTCCTAGAAAAACATCAAATAAAACTCCTTCCTCCGCAACCCCCTCTCCCAGAGCTTCATGGGCAGCTCGATCCACACCGGGGAGGGCCAGCTCGACGCCACCAAGAAAATCCGCAGGTCGGGTCTAACCGTGCTGCGGTCCGTTGATAACTAGTCCAAGCACTGATCGTTTTTCTAAAATTACCCTATCACTGGCAGCACCGCTTGCCCTCCGCCCGCCTCGTCTCCTGCAGCACCTTCTTCGCCACCATCACCTGCTTCCCCTGCCGCTCCTTCTGCTACCCACTGCTCGCCACCCGTCCCCGCCGCTTCACATCCTCGTAAATCTCTAAATAAGAACACCCTCACCCCCGATCACCGTCAGAAACGCCTGCTCCACGTTACTACCAGTCAACGCACTCGCCTACAGATAATGCAACTTGTTGTTTTGAGCAAATTCCAATGCCTCCTCCTGCTTGACCGCCCGCTCCTCGACCATATCGCACTTATTCCCTTTTACAAACACAAATACCCACCAAAATGCACACCATGCTCTCCTGCGCGTTCTCCTTCAGCTCCTTTATCCACTTCGGCACGTTCTCGTACGTCCCCCGCCGCGTCAGGTCGAACACAATCAACGCCCCCGACGCCCCCTTGTAGTACGCGTGCGTTATCGCCCGGTAACGCTACTGTCCCGCCGTATCCCAAATCTGCGTCTTGATCTTCACCAACTCCAAAGCCACAGTCTTAGTCGCAAACTACACCCCAATCGTCGCCTTGCTCTCGTGCGTAAACTCGTTCTTCTCAAAACGCGACAACAGGTTAGTCTTCCCGACAGCCGAGTCTGATTCGCATGCACTCATACCCCCGATCACCACCAACTTGAACAGGAAGTCGAACCCCTCGCCAATCATACCAATTATTATAACAACTCTTTAATGAAACACCCATTCAGTTATCAATAAATAAAAACAGCATCAGTGCATAAACTGCGAGGTCTACACGAACCGCGAGTGGCACCCGCACAGCGCCCCCTTCCCCTTATTATGGCTGAAGGACGCACTCGTTGGCATGTGCCGCTTCCTCGCGTTGGCGTAGGCCAGGTAGTTGCAACTGGTGCACTCATTTGTCTTGCCAGAAACACTGCCCTTCTTCTTCGTCCGCCCCTTGCTCTACAGCCCCACCCCCATCTGCGACTAGCCGAACAAAGGCATCGTGTTCTTACGCTTGTGCTTTCCTACAAATTTCTCCCTTACTGGCTATATCGTGCTCTTCAACGCGTCCAACTCCACCTCCCGCATCTCGTTCTCCTTCCGCAGCTTCAGCACCTCGGTCATCAGCGTCCCGAACGACTCCTCCCCCTCCACCGCGTTGGGGACCGTCGGTTTGCGCATCCAGAACACCAGTTCCTTCTTCAGATCCTGAGTGTATCCCTGCAGGTAAGCGATATACTTCTTGTGTTCTGCCAACTCCCCGCGCAACTCGCGGTTCTACTCCTTCAAACGCAGCACATCCCTGCACAAACGCTCATTATCTACCAACAACTCCTTATTCTCGCTTTTCAACTGCCTCAGATCGCCCTGGACATTGGACATCTGCGATCGGTCCAGTTCCTTCTCGTCGTACTGCGTCTTGATGTTGTTACGACGGTTTGACATAATCTTACGCAAACTGTTCTATAACTTAGCCGTCAACTGGATCGTCTATAAGATCTACTACTACTCGCTCACCTACCTCTTAAACATATGAATAATCAACCGAACACAGATTATTATAACACTCTTTAATTTACGATCAATAAAGAAAACAAACAGGGAACTCAAAGTTAAAAGTTAACTGGCTACAAGATAGGTATTGGAGACTATTAAAAACGCTAAATTACTAAATAAATGTAAAAGAATATAGTAGTGCACTAAATGGGCAATCATTCATCTTAGTTCGCAAAAACTGCATTTTTGAAGTATCAACAAGATGGAGCCAATTCTTTCAAAGAACTCACTGATCAGTAAATCGACTCGCTCATCACTACATCCCCAAACATCACACATCTCTTCCAGTAAGCAGGAACATTGGAATAATTCAATCACTTTTTAGATTCCCTAAAATAAGAGAAGTAACTCAGATCCAAGTATTTTTGACCTTACCAAGAAACAAACCAAAAACCATGACTTGGACTCAACTCTATCATTTCTTCAAGTACGGATTCAGAGGCAACCCAGTACTTAAAAAGAAACATCCATAAAACGACAACTTCGATGATCTCCCTTGAATCATCTTCCAAACAATTATTCCATATAAAACCTCACCATTAAAAAATCACTCATTTTTTCTCCTCCTTTTTCTTCTCCTCTTCCTTTTTATCTTCCACCATCACCGCCCCCTCGTTCTTCTTCCCCTTAACGCAAACATACAAATAGTGATAGTTCCTATCCTCCCGTTCCACATTCGACGGAGTTATCTGCGCAGTCACCGTCGGCTTCATCAATCTATGCACCCAAATCCCCCACTCGAACTCTTTCTTCTTCAAATGGTCCAATCGACTCTCCGGGTTCCCGAACGACACCATCAAGTACACCCCATTCGGACCCAACACCCGATACACCTCCGTCAGCATCTTGCTCGCATTCGTATTCGATCCTTACCCACACTACATCACACACCCCTTACAATCACAGAATCGAACGTCCCCTTGTCAATCACCGCATCAAAAGAACTTTCGGCAAACTCCATTGCACGCACATCCATCTGAATATACTTGAAATTAGGTCCCTTCTCCTTGTACAACTCGTTCATCGCCTTAATCGAAGTCTGAGATATGTCAATGTTTGTTATGTTCTCGTAACCATCGTCGAACATCTCCTCACTTATCCCTATACTCACAAACATCGTACGAGCATTCCCTGAACCCACATTCAGAATACGGAACTCAACCGGGATGTACGTGCCGATCAACTCCCGCAACGCAAAGTAACGCTGGTACCAGTCGAACAGCCCAGGATCTCGAGAATATCTTTACTACCAATATTCTGCACGGCCGTATTGACTCATCAGTTTCAATTAATATTATAGATAGCATGACAGATTCGAGAGCCAGAAAAACCAATTTTGTAAATTGAAAAAAATTAGTGGCGCAAGACTTTATTAAAATTAATAATAAACATAGAACCCATGTACAAAACTCGCGATAAAAACAATTACGCAAAAAAAATGCAACCCACACTCGAAACCCAATCCTCTTTCACCTCCAAAATGCAAACCATCTCCGCCAACTGCCTCAGGAACTACGACACCGAATCGCCATATCATATAAAAACACAATAAAAAACCATTTAATCAGTCGAATCATCCAGAATCGCAGACTAAAGAGAAACAATATAGCACAACTATCATTCCTTCCAAGATGCGATCCTAAAGAAAGTTGAAAACATCGAAGAATAGTCGAGTAAATTAGTAGAGAAAAAGGAAAGATAAATGTATTTTCTGAAAATAAACCTGCAGAACTGCTAAAGTCATCTCAAATAAGCTGAACTTCAACTAAAATACAAAGATGAAACCATCAATCGCCTTGAAATATAACTGTCTAGGATCAAGGGCAAGGAGTTCAACTATCGAGGAACCTCATAAAACAGAGACATTCGACAGCTCTAAGAGTAAAACGAAAAACTAAAAGAGTCCCTTAGGATCCTAATCTAGGACAAAAATGAAAATTGGAAAAGTATTAGCAAATCAGAAAAACAAACTGGTTTCACCTACGATAGACTCAACGTCCAAACTTTAAAAAAAGAAGTAGAATAGCTACGCATCATGATATCATAAATGTAAAAAACCGTCAACAACTGTCCCGGCTGTTTCTCTCTGAGACGATAAAACGAATAACTAGCTACAGCCTACGGATGTCTTATCAAACAGCACACATAACTCACCAAATCCAAATAAAACCACGAAAAATAGTTCCTACAAACCATCAGCACCAAAATACAGGACAACCAAAATATACTCCGATAAAACATCAGACTCAAACAGGACAGAAACGGACGCCCCTTCCAAAGGAACAAACCATAACGCCTCAAAGAGTCAGTCGCCAAACGCTGTCGGACACTTACTGATCAATTTTGAATTATTATATTTAAATCATGCCTCCCAAGCTCCCTCCCCTCCAAACCCTTGAACACCTCAAGTCCAAAGCCGACCTCATCCCCTAAATCTTCTTTTTCGGCCAAATTGTAGGCGGATAGTTCGAGAGCGACGAAGCATTACTCTGCGAAATGACCCTCTAAACCGGACAGTACTGGTAGCTGATCTACCCGGGGAAAGAGAAGAGCTACCAATCGCAAACCACCTACGCCGATGTACGCCACCTCTCATGTAGAAAGGGGAACTGTTCGTCTGGTCGCATCCATTCGACTTCCACTTCAAAGTCAACGAGCTCTCCGGCTGGTAGCCCCTCCCCCACTCAGGCCCAAAGTGATCCTCAAAGTCTGGCGCTTCAACGACTCCTCCTCGACCAACGACCTCCTCGCCTATGGCGTCACCCACCTCCCCAAAAGCTCAGGATTCCACGAACTAACCTGTGAAATGTGGACCCCCTACGGAGACTGGAAGTTCGGCGCACTCTCCTACTACATGGACTCCACCCCCCGCCTCAACAACCTCAACATCCTCTCCAAAGACCTCGACAAACGCAAAAAAATTTTCAGTCAGCCCGCAGGCAAAGTGCACCTCGAAGTCTAAGTCCTCCGCAAAAACTTCGGAGTCCTTAATATTTCAGAATGACCGCCTCTTCCAGTTTTATTTCCATGTGCTATGTCAATACAAAACGATTCAAGTTGAACTTATAAACATATCATTCACAGGTTGTCCTCCTTATCAATCTCAACATTTCGCTTCTGGTGGATCTACAAGTTCTGCCCCTCACGAGTTATCTCCGGAAACTTAAACGCCAACTGCCGCGCCAACACAGACACACTCAGACCCTCCTTCTCCGTCGAAGGCAAGTCCAAAGCCTACTACAAAAAAGTCTGCGCCAACTACAAGAAAATACGCTTCGTCACCTTGTCCAAAGAGTAACTCTTATCGTGCAGAGTATGCCGGATTAACTATTACAGATCCTCCTCCTTGAAGGGGAGGTTGGAGGGCTCAGCCGATCCGTAGGGATGAGTCATCGCGTAAATATATATAGCCAATTCAATAACAGTATATCAAAACATTCTCCTTCTCACGGTTAGTCGCGCTGCTCTTCAAACTACGCCCACGCACTGAATTTGACTTAGCAGTCAGGTCCTACACCGAACGGTTCTTCCCAGTCGCAGGACGGTAGTACTTCTTCACAATACTCGGTGTCTCCTTCTTCTTCAGCCCCGCCTCCTTCCCACACGCCACGATCTCCCTCGCCTCCAAATACGCAAACCCCGCACCCTCCCCCCTCTCCTCGACCACCTTCCGATCGAGCAACAAACTGACCCTTCTCGCCTTCCCCTTCCGCCTCAAATACAACTTAAATTTCTACAACTGCGTCAACTTCTTACTCGGCATAAACTCCTTCCCAGTCACACGAAAATGCAGTTCCTAGGTTTGATCAGGCTCAGTTTTGCATTGATATTTTAAACTTAAAAACTGAGAATTCTAAAGATACTTTATTTATTGCTTCAGTTGCTCAAAGTTAGACTCACGCACCCCCAACACCGCCTAGTTACGCACCAGAGACAAGTGATGCTCCTTCAAATTTGTATACAAAGTCGCACGCTGACCCAACATAAACGGGTCCTTCCCAACCACGTTCTCCTTACCCACCACCGTCCTCCCCGCATAACTATTCTTCGTCCCCCAAAACTTGCCCTTCATGCTATATTTTCGTAATAAAATTTATAAGCATCATTCCACCTCCGCGCAAATCGACCAAGTCTTCCCATTAAAAATCAACAAATTACGCCGGTCCTACAAACAGTCATTCCCCTCCTCCCCGTCCACATTCTGCAAACAGTAAATCAAACCATTATGCACCACCCCCTGCTGGTTCCAAAAACCTTAGGCCAAAGGAGGGTTCTTCTGGTTCACGAATTTTATGTAAAACTCGTTCTACTCCTTGTTCTCTGCATACACATACACGTACGCTACAGGATAAAACTCATACGCGAGTTCTCGCTCTAAGCCTACTCATTATACCCTCCGAAAATAAACACCTGAGTCTCGTTCAAAGGCGCCCAACCGCTACAACTCAACAAACCGAATTAGCTATTCACGTTCTCTATCGTCGGGTCCACCTACCCCCACATATTCGCCTTTATATTATAGATCTCAATCGTGTCATTGTTCTCGCCATTTGCAAACACCCCTCCCAACTTCACCAATTGGTTCTCCCCAATCGCACAAAAACAAGAGTTTGTTGTCGGATACTTGCAAGATGCAATCAGAACAACTGTTTTGTTTTTCGGATCGAACACCTCACATTTTTTCAAAGCCTCGTCATTCTCAGTCATCCCCCCAGCAATGTAAATCAACTCCTTATGACACACCACCGAATGACTAGAACGTGCTACTATCAACTCAGCCACCTTCAGCAAGGTCTTGCCACTCGGATCGTACTGGTAAATAGTCTTGCTCTTCATAAAGTTCTCCCTTTCAGCTATCGTCCCCCCAATAATAAAAATAGTTCCGCTCTCAGTGGCTACCGTCCGGTGGAAGGAAGGAATACCAAAATCGATGCTCAACTGGATCACCTCCCACTTAATCGACTCGTTCTGCCTCACATCGTTCAGCCGAATCAAATGCAAAGTCGAAAGAGTCACCTAAAAGAAATGCAGAAAGGGCTCCCCTTTGAAGAAGTTCTATTTATCAATCCTAAACGAATTCTGCTGCAACAATCTCTCAGCACTGAGAGGAGCATTATTTTGGAAAGCGTTCATCGGTTTATTCTTACTCACCTTTAAATGCTTTTCATTATATCTCGACTCCTTATTCGCAGCCTAGTGATGCTTCGATTTGTTAGGAATATTTGTACTCGATTTGTTGTTCGGCTTATACGAAGCCTTAGATTTGTTTTTCACCCCGATCAAACCAATCAATTCGTTCAAACTCGTCCGCAGCATCTCCCTCTTCTCAGGATTCATCTCCAACTTCAAGTTGAAAGCCATCTCATCCTCCACCTCAGTAATCCTACTGTGGAAATGATCCACGATACTCTTGTAGTTCACCTTATTAGCTTTTGTAATCGCCTTCAGTGTTTCAGTCGGATTAAACAAATTTTTATCCAACATTTTCAACTCAGAAGTCGCCTGCAACAAATCCTTTTTTAAGCCCTACAATTTCTTCTGGATTTAGACGTATTTTGATGTTTATTTACGGATATCATACTCCTTCTCCTTAAAGTAAGCCTTTATCTCCTCAATCAGACCCTCCTTCACCTCCTCCAGTTACTTTATCACTAAATCACTCTCAAAATTACATTGCTTCGTGTACTCTTACGAGTTATCCGGCTTCAGAAAAGAATTTCTGCCAGTTTCGGCCTCCAACTGATAAATAGTATCCCTGAGTCTCTCCGACGTCTTCTTGATACAGGTCTTAATCGATTCAATCTGCCTATCTCAATTTATACTGAGTGGTTGGAATGCACCGAAGAATGCATTTCGATACATTCAGGGCATAAAAATTTAAGACACGGACTCTCAGTACAAAAATTAGTTATCGGCTCCTTCTTATGTTCATTACAAGAAATGTAGTTACTAAAATAAGTCTCCATATTCTCAAGCGTAAAGGTCTTCTGCATTTCAAATTTACTATATAATTATCGCGTTAGTAATAACAATCAAGCCAAAAGATAAGATTAGCAAACAGATCAAGCGGTTGTTGTCTCAGCTGGCTTATCAGTTTGGGCTGCGGGCTATTCATGTCTATCTCTTCTCTCCCCTCTTCCACCACGACGCTCACCCTCAGGTCTGTCAGGTCTATCTCCACGGGGACCTCCTCTTCCACCTCGTCTCTCTCCCTCAGGTCTGTCCTTAACGTCTCTTCTGATCTTCTTTCCTCTATCCTCAAGGATATGCTCGTACTGTCTCTTTTCGTCCTTTCTAAATAAAACAAGATAAACTTCCAGGTAAGAGGAACGACTTCCTCAGTAAGACCAAGATACTCAGAGAGATATTTCTTTCCTTCATTATTGATGAAGTAGTAGAAGTATTGCCAACTGAATACAAGTTCAACAAATCCTCTATCCTTGAGAGATCTCAAAAGAACTCGTACATGGATGTTGGGGATGTTGGTTCCCTTGTGCGGTTGATTAGTGAAATCCTTGTGAACTACGATCACTCCCTCTTGAAGCAAGTATCTGTAGACTGTCTTCTTCTCTGCTTTTTGGATCTGCACCATTTGGATGGTTAATAATATTAAAATTAATATTTAATTAATATTCCTTTTATTAAACTAAATAACCTCCTCCTCCCTCCATCACCACAAACAACACCTTCAACACTCCCTTACTAAAATTATTGCCAACACTTAATAAAAACACTACTTTAGAATTACTTCGGAAATTTTTTATTTTAATCTTTCGATTATTTATACATATTCGTGCTTGAAATCTATATTAAGATCTGTTTAAACTTCTTTATTATTGATTAATGATCTCAACCATTGCCCCGTAGAGATGACTACATAAGTTAAACCTGTGGACTATTTTTCATCCAACAAATATCAATTTTTTAAAATATGAAAACTTTTGATATGAATTCAGTGGCATTTTATGAAATTCGGAGCTGATATTATCAAAGATAAACATAAAATTATATTTTTTTCAAGATTTCAAGTTTTTTCCTTTATAGAACATTCAATTCAAAAGGAAAGCAAAAATATTTATCCGAAAAATAAGAAAAAAGAGCCACTTTACTTATTCAAAGTACAAAAGAAGTATGCAGGTCCATGAAGTTCGACTAGAAATCAATTTTTAATTTAAAAATGAAAAGTATAAATTTAATTAAATTGCTAAATCTTTCAAAGATAGTTATTCCTACCTTTCAATAATCTCTATATTTATCGCCAAAATTTGATAGCCCCCTAAGTTTTTCATCTTTTCCCTTTAAATAAAAAATTTAATCCGAATATTAGATAAAACAATGAAAAAATTACAGTTTTGAATAAAATTAAAAAATAACTTAAATTTCTTCTTAATTATCCCTGAAGTAAATCCAAATCAATCTTGAAAACCCAACTATCTAAGGTATTTATTTTTTATAAATGATTTTAATACTTTCAAAACGATCGATAAGCATCACTTACAGTGGAACTTTCGACGCTTTAACTCATGTACCCGACGTTGATGGTTACGCAAAGCTATTATCGATGAATAAATTTTCTAACAACCGTTTATCTCACACGGACGATCCTTCACAAGCTCCTTCCTCCTAGTACTGTACTTCCTCTTTTCTACTCTATAGTCACTATCCTGCTCTCGACGTTGTTCCGCATTCTCGTTGCGAAGTCTTCTATTTTAAGCACTAACTCGCGCGACCTCATCTGACAATGCCTCATTCCCAGCTCTAACTCCGATATTTTATGCTAAAATTGCATTAATCCGCAATAAATTAGTTCTGTGCTGATTCTCTAGGCCTTGAAGCGCCTAAAAGCAATTATAGCAGTCAGAAGACAGATAACCTGATGATTGGTTTATCATAATATATTGATTAACAAATTTTCTTAAATAATAACAATTTAATCATCCTTAGTTTTTCAAACGAACAACCGCAATCCAATGTAGCTCCTACCTTTTAAGGTTGATTTTT
>ERZ724520.869-NODE-869-length-15825-cov-8.956500_pt1 | contig 15825 bp, 10 predicted proteins | sample MGYA00376053_ERZ724520 | MGnify/ENA primary metagenome ERZ724520 (study PRJEB28724, sample SAMN07190886) | activated sludge metagenome | isolation source: activated sludge of sewage treatment plant in Hong Hong | place: USA: Christiansburg, Virginia | collected... | reverse complement strand
ACTTGTGGCAGTTCTCGCACACCGTCTGGCCGTTGTGGATGGCCGTGGCCGGCCGTCCCGTTGCCCCGAAGCTGGTGCTCATGTGGCAGCTTGCACACTGCGTCGAGACGGGCACATTGGTGTGGAACTGTCCAGGGTTCCAACTGGTGTAGCCCGCTTTATGGCAACTGTCGCAGTTAGCAATGGCAACACCGCTCAACGATTGGTAAGGAATATGGTTCGCAGTCTTGCCATCCGCCGGCGGGTAGGCGCCGCTGTGGCAGGTGGAGCACTGGTTGGTCACCGGCATCTGGCTGTGGTCCCACTTGGCAGGCTTCCAGCCGGTCACGTTGTGGCAACTGACGCAGTTCACCGATGTCGGAATATGGGTCGCAGTCTTACCGGTGGCGGCGCTGCCGTTGTGGCAACTGGAGCAGTTCGTTGCGGCTGTAAACAGGCTATGGTCGGGCTTGGAGCCCAGCCAGGTGCTGGTCGACTTGTGGCAGTTCTCGCACACCGTCTGGCCGTTGTGGATGGCCGTGGCCGGCCGTCCCGTTGCCCCGAAGCTGGTGCTCATGTGGCAGCTGGCACACTGCGTCGAGACCGGCACATTGGCATGGAACACACCGGGATTCCAGCTGGTGTAGCCCGCCTTATGGCAGCTGTCGCAATTGGAGATGGCCACTCCGCTCAAGGACTGGTACGGAATGTGGTTCGCCGTCTTGCCATCCGCTGGTGGGTAGGCCCCGCTGTGGCAGGTGGAACACTGGTTGCTCACCGGCATCTGCGTGTGGTTCCATTTGGCAGGCTTCCAGCCGGTCACGTTGTGGCAGCTGACACAGTTCACGCTGGTTGGAATGTGGGTGGCCGCTTTGCCCGTCGCCGCGCTGCCATTGTGGCAACTGGAGCAGTTGGTGGCGTTGTTGAACAGGCTGTGGTCGGGCTTGGAGCCCAGCCAGGTGCTGGTGGACTTGTGGCAGTTCTCGCAGACACTCTGCCCGTTATGGATGGAAGTCGCTGGCCGCCCCGTCGCCCCAAAGCTGGTGCTCATGTGGCAGCTGGCACACTGCGTCGAGACCGGCACATTGGCATGGAACACACCGGGATTCCAACTGGTGTAGCCCGCCTTGTGGCAGCTGTCACAGTTGGCAATCGACACCCCACTGAGGGACTTGTACGGAATGTGGTTGGCGGTGGGACCGCTGGCCGGCGGAAAGCCGCCGGTATGGCAGGCCGCACACTGGTTCGCCACCGCCATCTGGCTGTGGTTCCAGTTCGTCGGTTTCCACCCCGCCGTGTTGTGACATGTCACGCAGTTCACGTTGGTTGGAATGTGGGTGGCCGCTTTGCCTGTGGCCGCGCTGCCGTTGTGGCAACTGGAGCAGTTGGTGGCGCTGTTGAACAGGCTGTGGTCGGGCTTGGAGCCCAACCAGGTGCTGGTGGACTTGTGGCAGTTCTCACAGACGCTTTGGCCATTGTGGATGGCAGTCGCCGGGCGCGCAGTGGCACCGAAGCTGGTGCTCATGTGGCAGGTTGCGCACTGGTTCGACACCGCGACGTTGGCATGGAACTGCCCCGGATTCCAGCTGGTGTAACCCCCCTTGTGGCAGCTGTCGCAATTGGCAATCGACACCCCACTGAGGGACTTGTACGGAATGTGGTTGGCCGTGGGTCCATCGGCGGGTGGAAAGCCTCCGGAGTGGCAAGTCGAACACTGGTTGGCAACCGGCGCCTGCGAATGGTTCCACTGGGTCGGCTTCCAGCCCGTGGTGGTGTGGCAACTGATGCAATTCGCGCTGGTCGGAAAATGTGCGGCCGTCTTGCCCGTGGCCGAACTGCCGTTGTGACAGGTCACACAATTCGTGGCACCGGTGAAGCCACTGTGGTCAGGCTTGGCAGCACCCGACCAGGTGCTGGTCGACTTGTGGCAGTTCTCGCAGACCGTCTGGCCGTTGTGGATGGCAGTCGTTGGCCGGCCCGTCGCGCCAAAGCTGGTGCTCATGTGGCAGGTTGCGCACTGGTTCGACACCGCGACGTTGGCATGGAACTGCCCCGGATTCCAGCTGGTGTAACCCCCCTTGTGGCAGCTGTCGCAGTTGGCAATCGACACCCCACTGAGGGACTTGTACGGAATGTGGTTGGCGGTGGGACCGCTGGCCGGCGGAAAGCCGCCGGTATGGCAGGCCGAACACTGGTTCGCCACCGCCATCTGGCTGTGGTTCCAGTTCGTCGGCTTCCACCCCGCCGTGGTGTGGCAGCTGATGCAGTTCTGCGCAGTGGGCATGTGTGTGCCGGCCTTGCCCGTCGCAGCACTGCCGTTGTGGCAGCTGGAGCAATTGGTCGCGCTATTGAACAGGCTGTGGTCCGGCTTGGAGCCCGACCAGGTGCTGGTGGACTTGTGGCAGTTCTCGCAGACACTCTGGCCGTTGTGGATGGCAGTCGCCGGCCGTGCCGTCGCGCCAAAGCTGGTGCTCATATGGCAAGTCGCGCACTGGTTTGACACCGATACATTGGCGTGGAACTGCCCAGGATTCCAACTGGTGTAACCCCCTTTGTGGCAACTGTCGCAGTTGGCGATGGACACGCCACTGAGAGACTTGTAAGGGATGTGATTGGCCGTGGGTCCATCGGCGGGTGGAAAGCTTCCGGAGTGGCAGGTCGAACACTGGTTGGCGACGGACGCCTGGCCATGGTTCCAGCTGGTGGGTTTCCATCCGCTGGTGGCGTGACAACTGGTGCAATTCAAACTGGTGGGAATGTGGGCGGCGGTCTTGCCCGTCGCGGTGCTGCCGTTGTGGCAACTGGCACAGTTGGTGGCACTGGTGAATCCCGCGTGGTCCATACCCGACGCGGGCAGCCAGCCGGAGGTCTTGTGGCAGGTGCCACAGGAGGCCGTTGTCTGGATGTGGCCGGACGGTTTGCCGACCGTGGTGGCGCCGTTGTGGCAGCTTCCACATGCATTGGCGGCAACGCCCGTGTGGTCGAACTTGGCGCCGACAAACGTCGCCGTGGTGTGGCAGCTATCGCAGCCCAGTGGAGTCTGGAAATGGGCCGACGGTTTGGTGACATTGGCACGCGACAGGCGTGTTCCACTGGTGTGGCAGTTGGCGCATTCTTTCGGCGTGCCCTTGAACACACCGGCAATATGGCAGGACTCGCAGCGGGCATTGGTATGCACGCCGCTCAGCGCATAGCCAGTCTTGACGTGGTCAAAATTGCGGGTGCCACTTTGGGCCTGCAGTGCACCGGTGCAGACGAGCAGGAAGAGCGCAAAAAATATTCGCAAACGCTGACTCATGGACGCTCCCGGCTGGTTGAATCGACGCGGTTCCTGATCTTCTTCCAGCCGTCTACGCCATGGCACTGCTCACAGCGGTTGCCAAATTGGCCGTCATGCACATCGTCAGTCCGGTGGCACGCTATGCAGGACGTGCCAACTTTTGCGGCATCCATATTCTTGGGTGCGGGCTGTCGATGGCAACTCTCGCACGGGACCTTGCGGTGCGCACCGTCGAGCCGGTAGGTGGACCGGCGGTCGTGGTCAAAGTCCCAGACGGACCAGGCACGGGTGTTGTGACAGGATTCGCAGCGCATTCCAAATTTCTCATGGTGTTTGTCTTTATTCTTGTGGCACGAAATGCAATCCTTCTGTGCATCTTTGTAACGACTTGTCGCGTGGCAGTCTTTGCACGGTGTAGTGATGTGGCGCCCCGTCAGTGGAAAGCGGGACTGCGCGTGGTCGAACTGCGTGGTCTTCCACGACTTGTCGCCGTGGCACTGTTCACACTTGGCGCCCAACTGGTTCTCGTGCTTGTCGTCTTTCTTGTGGCAACTCAAACAGTCCAGGGCGGTATGGCGATAACTGCGCTGGTCTTTGTGACAGGCGTTACATTTGATTTTTGAATCGGCATGCGCATTGCGCAGCTTGAACTTTGTGCGGTCGTGGTTGAAACGGCCCTCGGTACTCTTCCAGTCGCGTTCGGCATGGCACTCGGCACACTTGTCGCCCAGGTTGCCGACGTGCTTGTCGTCCTTCTTGTGGCAGCCAATGCACTCCTTGGGCGCCTCCTTGAACATGGCGCTCTTGTGGCAGTCCTTGCAGTCGGTTTTGGCATGCTTGCCCAGCAAGGGGAAGGTGGTCGCCTCGTGGTCGAATTTGGGAGACTCCTTCCAGTTGCGTTCGGTGTGGCAGTTGCCGCATTCCTTGCCCAGGGACTCTTTGTGCTTGTCGTCTTTCTTGTGGCAGCTGTTGCAGTCCTGGCTGACTTTCACCTTGTACAGGTGCCCGCTGTGGCAGTCTGCGCAGCTTGTGGTGCGGTGCTTGCCACGCAAGGCATAGCGGGTGTCGGCGTCATGGTTGAAGATTGACGGCTTCCAGAGTTTGGCGTTGTGGCAGTTGTCGCACTTCTCCCCATACTGGCCCTTGTGCCCCTTCTGGCCGTCATCATCCTTGCGGTGGCAGGCGTAGCAGGCCTGGGGCGTTTCCTTGTAGTTGCTGTTCTTGTGGCAATCGGCGCACTTGGTGTCCACGTGTTTGCCGGTCAGGGCGAAGCGCGTCTTGTCATGGTCAAATTTGGCTTCCTTCCACAGGTTTTCATTGTGGCAATCGGCACACTTGGCACCCAATGAGCCCTTGTGCACATCGTCCTTGCGGTGGCAGGCGTTGCACTCCAGCGGTGCCTCGCGAAATTTCTTGCCCTCCACATGGCACTTGGCACACTCCAGCTTCTGGTGCTTGGCACGCAGGCTGAAGTCGGTGGGCGTGTGGTCAAACTTGTTCTTGTCAAACTCGGCAATGGCGGCGCTGCGTCCCTTGTGGTCGGTGTGGCAGGTGCGGCAGGCCTGTGGCTTCTGCTTGCCGTGCAAGCCCGTCTTGCCCCTGACGTCCGCACCGACCTCCTTGTGGCAGGTCATGCACAGTCCGTCCTGGGCCTTGCGGTCGAATTTCATGTGGCACTGCTTGCAGTCGTCATCGACCTTGGCATGGGACTGCACCAGTTTGCCCGGCGAGACGATGGACTCGATCCCCTGCGCCAGCGCCGGTCCGGCCAGCCACAGGCCAGCAAACAAACAGAACACCGTCCAGCGCAGCCATCGCAAGACCATCCCAACATGTGCATTCACCCTCGCGTCCCTAATATGCGTGCACGGCGATGACGTGGACGATGGCGCTGATCACCAGCAGGTACACGAACGGGATATGGGCCACATGCCACAGCGAAAACAGCTTTTCATAGGCCGTGTAGTGGGCCACCTTGACCACCGCGGTCAGGTAGCGGCGCACCAGCTTGCGGGCGTGGCGTTCGCGCCGGGTCAGATCCTCTGCAGACCACAGGCTGTGCGTGGCGAGCTTGCGAATGGGGGCCTTCAGTTCCGCCACGCATTGCCGGTAGACGAATACCTGCATCACCGGCAGCCAGAAGACCTGGCGAAAGTAGGTCAGCCAACCCGGCTTGGCCTGTAGTTCGGTCTGCTCAAAGGCACGCAATTTCGCTTCCACCGTGGGGGCAAACGCCAGCCGGGACCGGACATCTTCCTGTTCCGGCGACACGTGGGCCTGCAACTCCTTGAGACTGACGACTTCCCCGCGCAAGCCCCGGTGCACCCGCGCGTAAATGAAACGCCCCACCACACCACTGAGCGCCACAATGATCATGCTGTACAGGGCCACCGCGGCGTTCAGCGAACCCACATGGAACGTCGAGTGCAGCAGAATCAGCAGTGGCCCGCCCACGCCCAGCAGCATGTGGACCAGGAACCACCACTTGACCCGACCCCACCCCTGGGCAAACCGAAAGTGCTTGCGCAGCGGATAGCTGAACAACAACAGCATCATGACGCCGCCGACCACACCCAACCAATAGCCGACGTCATCGCCCGCTTCAAAATAACCCTGGCGACTGATTTGCCACACCATCCAGGTCAAGGCAATGAGTACCAGATAGACCACGGTGTCGGTAGCCAGCGCAGGAGCCGGTGCCCGGGCTTGCGCGGCAAGGTCTGGCGGGTGGGTCGCAGTCTGGCTCATAGGGATGGTTTGGACAAAAACCCCGAGCCTATTGGCAAAATATTAAGAGTTTCTTACGTACCCTCCGCGCAAGCGTAACGATGCGTAACACGGCATATTCCGCCCGTCACTACAAAATTAATAGCTACAAATTCAACAACCACGAGGGCTAGCGACCAATTTATTGAATAGGCTAGGGTGCAACCTTGCCCCACTCCTGCTCATAGGTTGTCACCAGAATCTGGTTTGACAGTCGGTTTACTTCCGCCGGCGCCCGCGCCATGTCCTTGGGAAAATCAAACAACAGTGGCAGGGTCTGGGGTCCCAAGAAACGCAGTCCTTCAGGCAAAGATGCGGGCAGATGCCAGGGCCGGTGGCTGGCGATGATGTAGCCCCACTCGCCGAAGCTGGGCACATTGGCGTGGTAGGGCGTGGCGTGCAGGCCCACCGACTCGATGGTGGCAACCACAGTCCAGAAACTTTGGCGTGCCACCAATGGCGACGTGGTCTGGATCACGGCATAACCGCTGGCGGAAAGACGCTGGGCCAACAGCGAATAAAAGGTGTTGGTGTAGAGCTTGCCAATCGAAAAATTGGTCGGGTCGGGAAAGTCCACGATGATGACGTCAAACATGTCCGGCTCAATTAGCGCCCCCACGCTCCCCGCTGCGCGTGGTTCGCTGCCCCCCGAGGGGGCGCTCGCCCCTTGGGGCGGCCCGGCGGTGCTCGGCGCCTCTTTCCCCTGCAGCCATTGAAAAGCATCGGTGTTGACGATGTGCAGCTTGGGCGAACGCAGTGCACCGGCGTTCAGTTGCGCCATGGCCGGGTCATTCGCAAACAGGCCCGTCATATTGGGATCCAGCTCCACCAGGGTGACACTCTCCACACTGGGGTACTTCAGGATTTCGCGCACCGCCATGCCGTCGCCACCGCCCAGCACCGCCACCTTGCGCGGCGCGCCAAAGGCAGCCATGGCCGGATGGACCAGGGCTTCGTGGTAGCGGTACTCGTCGCGCTCGGCAAACTGCAGGTTGCCATTCAGAAACAGCTTGTGCCCGGTGCGCCCGTTGGTGACGACAATGCGCTGGTAGGGCGAAGTGGTCGCCAGCACGATACGGTCATGGTAGAACTTGTCCTCGGCCAGCGTGGTGATCTGGTCGGCCACGGCAAAGCCCGCCGCCAATGCGGCCACGGTGAGCACGCAGGCCCAGGTGTGCGCGCCCCAGTGGCGCAACTCATGCCGAAACACCCACAGCGTCCAGAACGCCACGGCGGCATTCAACAGACCGAACAGCAGCCCGGTGCGGATCAGGCCCAGCTGCGGCACCAGCAGCAGCGGAAAGGCCACCGATACGGCCAGCGCCCCCAGGTAGTCGAAGGTCAGCACCTGCGACACCAGGTCTTTCAGCGCCACCTCGCGCTTGAGGATGCGCATGACCAGCGGAATCTCCAGCCCCACCAGAATGCCCACCACGCCCACCATGGCGTACAGCAGAAAGCGGAAGGCACCGGGCATATACGCATTGGCCAGAAACAGCAGACCCGGCAAGGCGCCACCGGCCAGCGCCACCAGCAGCTCGATGCGCAAAAAATGCGCGGGCAACTGGCGCTCAAAAAACCGCGACAACCACGAGCCCACGCCCATGGCAAACAAATAGCAACCAATAACAGTGGAGAACTGGAGGACCGAATCGCCCAGAAGGTAGGAGGCCAGCGCCCCCGCGGCCAGCTCGTACACCAGGCCGCAGGCGGCTACGACGAAAACGCTGGCCAGCAGCGTGACTTCGAGTGGCCGCGGGGTGCGGCTCAAATTTGACACAGACACTCCGACGATGAAACTGCATTCGCCGCCGGGCCGTCCCAAGGCGCTCTGAACCGCTTGGCGGTCAGCCCCACCAGGGAATTGCGCCTCCTCGGGAGGCAGCGTAGTACGCGAAGCGACAAGCGTGGAGGCCTAATGAATCGCCGCGGCAATGATCACGCAGATGCCCAGACTCATGGCGGCCACGACCAGCGCCAGCGCCACATTTTGCTTCTCGACAATCTCGCCCCACAGATCGTAGGGCGTGATCTTGTCGATGATGACGAAGCACAGCCAGAAGACCGCAACGCCCATCAGCGCAAACACCAACGAACTCAGCACAACGCCGGGTTTTATCATTTCAAAGCCCATGGGACTCTCCTAAAAATGGAAAAAATAGGATGCATCACTTGTGACCTCCACCGCCTGAAAACCCGCCAAATGAACCGCCCGAGCTGCGGGAGCTGGACGACGACGAACAGTTCTCGACCCGCGGGTCGCAGCTGGAGCAACGGCCCAGCAGCGACAGCAGAATCAGCGTGATGATGAGCACCACAATGATGGTGCCTATGCCTATGCTGCTGGCGGCGCTGAACGGTGCGGCGTCATCGCGCTTGAGCAAGTCTTTCTTGCCCTCCAGTCCAAAGGCCTTGGCCACCACGTCGCTAGCCAGCTGGTCTCCGCTGGACCACACCAGTTCGGTGGCACTTTGCTCCATGGAGAGCATGCGCTTGCCGTTGGCAAAGTCCTTGTTCTGCGTCTTCTGGCCGCGCGTGACCAGCCAGTAGAACTCGCCGCACACGTAGTTGGTTTCGGCGGCGTAGCTGTATTTCAGCGTGTACTGGGTACCCTGGTAGCTGGCGCTGTTCGCAGTGGAGTTGGTCATGCTGGGTGCGCCGGTGGTGGGGCGCACCAGGCTCCAGCCCTCTTCGGAATCCACCAGAAAACTGAAACCTTTCTTGCGGTTGTACAGCAGGTACTCGCTCCAGCCAAAGTGTTCGTCGCCACCCGGCGCCACGCCCATGCGGTGCTGGAAACCCACCACCTGCCACTGCACGCCCTGCAACTGACCCAGCGTGCCCAGCGCAATCAGGGGCTGTATGGGCTCGTCCTGAATGGCGGACTTGAGTTCTCCACCAATCCCCTGGCTCAGGTCGATCAGGCTGTTGCAGCTGCCACAGGTGATGCTCTTGCTGGTGGTCAGGGCCACGGTCACCGGCGCGCCGCAATGCGGGCAGTTGAACTGGCGGCCTTTCTCGTCCTTGACCGATTCGTCTTTCAGGCCCTTGAGCGCCAGATCGTCCAGCAGCACCGCCGTGCCCTGCGAGACAACGGGCGGTGTGGCCGTGTAGTCAATGCTGAGCACTTCGCCGCTGGCACTGCGCAGCTCGACGACGTCAAAGGCCTGGCCCAGCGGCGGCAGCTTGGGCAGCTCGCCCTGGGCACTGATGAGCTGGGCCGACACGTTGCTGGCCACGCTGAAAGGCTTGCCGTTGATGCCCACCTGCTTGCCCACCACATAGCGGTCCGCCGGTGGCATGTTGCGCACCTGCGTGTTGGGCTGGGTGAAGACGTAGGCGCCGTTGTCCTCGGCCAGCCAGCCGGTCTGGCCGTCATCAAACAGCGCATTCCACTCGGCCCAGGTGCCTTCAGCCGTCTTGTACTGCAGACGCCCAATCAGCGTGAAGTTGCGCTTGTTGTAGGTGCCGCTGGCAAAGAGCTGCAGCGGGCTGTGGTCGTCAAACAGCTCGGCCATCTTGCCGATGCGCGACAGCACGTCACCCTGGCGCACCACCGTGCTCTGGCAAAAACCGCACACCGCATGCGTGGACTGCGCCGAGCGAAACTCTACCGGCGCACCGCACCCCGGGCAGGGCGCGGTGTATTTGCGTTGGGCAACGGCTTTTTCGTTAGCCAAGGAGGTAGGGGCGGTAGAGGGTTATGCGAAGGTCAAGGAGGAGGCCGCAGGCCGGGGGACACGTAGCAGAACGCTCTACCGCCCCGGCACCCAGCTACACCAGCTTCTTCAACAACTCAGCCTTCTTGGTGGCAAATTCCTCGTCGGTGAGGATGCCCTTGGCCTTGAGTTCACCCAGCTTTTCCAACGTGGCAATTACGTCATCGGGCTTGAGTGTGGCCGCCGCCTGGGCCGCCGCCGCAGAGGCTGCGGCCTGGGAATTGCCCTGTAGGCCGGCCTGCAGGTTTTGCGCCAGCACCTGGCCTAGCGCCACGCCGGCACCCAGGCCCATGGCGTCACCGGCAATGCCACTGCCACCACCGCCGCCTTCGGCAAATTTGGGTATGGCCTGCGCCGTCTGGTACTGCATGAACTTGCCCATGTCGTTGCCGACCATGCCCATGCCGATCTTCTGGTCCAGAATCTTTTGCAGCTCTTCGGGCAGGGAGACGCTCTGCACCGTCATGGCCTCGATCTTCAGGCCCAGCTTGGCCATCTCGGGCGCCAGTTGCGTCGTCAGCGCCTTGGCAAATTCGATCTGGTTGGACGCCAGGTCCAGGAAGGGGATGCCGCTGGCCGCGATGGCGGTGCTGATGTTTTGCAGCACCAGGCCACGCAACTGGCCGTCCACATCGGCCACGGTGTAGACCTCGCGCGTGCCCGAAATCTCGGTATGGAACAGCTTGGGGTCTTCGATGCGAAACGCATAGTTGCCGAAGGCGCGCAGGCGCACGGCGCCAAAGTCCTTGTCGCGGATGGTGATGGGCTGGGGCGTGCCCCACTTCTGGTCGATCTGCTGGCGCGTGCTGAAGAAGTAGACATCGCTCTTGAAGGGTGACTCGAACAGCTTGTCCCAGTTCTTCAGGTAGGTCAGCACCGGCAAAGTTTGCGTCGTCAGCCTGTGGGTGCCGGGGCCAAACACGTCGGCAATCTTGCCTTCGTTGACGAACACCGCCATCTGCGACTCGCGCACCACGAGCTGGCCGCCGTTCTGGATTTCCATGTCCCGCATCGGGAAGCGCCAGGCCAGGGTTCCGTCACCGTCTTCGGTCCACTGGATGATGTCTATGAACTGTTTCTTGATGAAATCCATAAGTGCCATGGTGTGGGCCTCCTGCTTGGGGTTAACGTGAACCGGAGGCAATGATACACAGGTGGGTGCCCCGTGTGTCGCCCCATAAGTTGTATGGGATATGCTGATGCCATGAGCCTGCTTTTCACCCCCTACACCCTGCCGTCGCCACGCGGTGGCCTGACCCTTGCGAACCGCATCGTGGTGGCCCCGATGTGCCAATACGCGGTGCGCGATGGCGAGGCCACCGACTGGCATCTGATGCACTGGGGCAACCTGCTCAACAGCGGTGCCGGCCTGTTCACCATCGAAGCCACCGCCGTGGTGCCCGAGGGGCGCATCACCCCGGCCTGCCTGGGCCTGTGGGACGACCGCACCGAAGCGGCCCTGGCAGACACCTTGCAGCGCGCCCGCAAGCTGGCACCGCCCACACCGGTGTGCATACAGCTGGCGCATGCGGGGCGCAAGGCCTCCAGTGCCCTGCCCTGGGCCGGTGCGCAACTGCTCTCCCGCGCGCAAGGCGGCTGGGAAACCTTTGGACCGTCCGCCCTGCCGCAGTTGCCCACCGAAGCACCCCCGACCGAGATGACACGCGCCCACATGGACCATGTGCGCGACGCCTTTGTGAAGGCCGCGCAGCGCGCCGACCGCATCGGGCTGGACGCCATCGAACTGCACGGCGCCCACGGCTATTTGATCCACGAATTTTTGTCACCCATTGCCAACCAGCGCACCGATGACTACGGCGGCAGCTTTGAGAACCGCATCCGCTATCCGCTGGAAGTGTTTGCCGCCATGCGCCAGGTGTTTGGCGGCGTGCTGGGCATCCGCATCTCCGCCAGCGACTGGGTGGACGGCGCCTGGGACGTGGCGCAGAGTGCCGAGTTTGCCAGGCGCATCAAGGCCCTGGGCTGCGACTTCATCCATGTGTCCTCCGGCGGGGTCTCGCCGGCGCAAAAGATTGCGCTGGGTGCCGGCTACCAGGTGCCGTTTGCGCGCGACATCCGCCAGGCCAGTGGCCTGCCAACCATTGCCGTGGGCTTGATTACCGATGCGCACCAGGCCGAAGCGGTGCTGCAGGCCGGCGAGGCCGATCTGGTGGCCCTGGCTCGTGCCTTTCTGTATGAGCCGCGCTGGGGCTGGCATGCGGCCGCGGCGCTGGGTGGTGAAGTGGTGGCCAAGGAGAACTATTGGCGCTGTCTGCCGCGCGAGGTGCAGGCCGTGTTTGGCAAGGTATCGGTAGGCGTGCGCTAAGTTGGCAACGACACCGATTTCCGCCATGCTGCTGGCCGCCGGCCGCGGTGAGCGCATGCGCCCGCTGACCGATGCCACACCCAAACCGCTGCTGGTGGTGCAGGGCAAGCCGCTGCTGCAGTGGCCGCTGGAGGCGCTGGCGCGCGGCGGCTTCGACCGCGCCGTGGTCAACACCGCCTGGCTGGGCGAGCAGATTGCGCAAATGTTCCCCAGTGTTTTCACCTTCCAGCCCTCGTCGAATAAGCCTGTATCGCTATCGAATCAGGAGCGATCTGTCGATGCGATGCAGATACGCTATTCCCACGAAGGGCAAGACTTTGGCGGCGCACTGGAGACCGCCGGCGGCATTGCGCGGGCGCTGCCACTGCTGTGCCCGCCACCGGCCGCGGTGGCGACGCAGGCCGACGGCGTGTTCTGGGTGCTGGCGGGCGATGTGTTTGCGCCGGACTTTGCGTTCCGCCAGGCCGACGTCGACCGCTTCGTGGCCAGTGGCAGACTGGCCCACCTGTGGCTGGTGCCCAACCCCGAACACCACCCGCGCGGCGACTTTGGACTGGCACCAGACCCCCACGGTTCGGACGGCACGGCGCTGGCGCTGAACCTGGACGACGACGACCCGCGCCCCCGCTACACCTACAGCACCATAGGCCTGTACCGTGCGGCGCTGTTCGCGCCGCCGTGGTGCGACATCGCGCCGGGCAATCCGCATGGCATCAAGGCGCCGTTGGTACCTCTCATGCGCGCCGCCATGGACCAGCAGCGGGTCAGCGCGGAGCTGTACACCGGCCGCTGGACCGACGTCGGCACGCCGCAGCGGCTGGAGCAGCTCAATGCCGCGCAATAACCGACCAAGAGTCCGCAGCGTTCTGGTCCTGCTGGTGGCGTGGGGCCTGGCCACCCTGGCCTGTAGCGCCCAGCCCGTACCACGGCGGGTGCCCGACACCATGGCCCAGCGCGTGCAGCCCTGCACGGTCTGCCACGGCCCCGAGGGGCGGGCCAGCAACGCGGGTTACTTTCCCCGCATTGCCGGCAAGCCGGCAGGCTACCTTTACAACCAGCTGATCAACTTCCGGGAAGGGCGGCGCACCCATGCCGCCATGACCCACCTGGTGGACTACCTGTCGGACGCCTACCTGCGTGAAATGGCCGACCACTTTGCCGCGCTGGATCTGCCCTACCCGGCCGCGCAAACCCGGGACGCGTTGCCGCGGGTGCTGTCCCAGGGACAGTCCCTGGTATTGCACGGCGATATGCAGCGCCGCATCCCGGCCTGCGTGGCCTGCCACGGCACCGCCATGACGGGCATTGCACCGGCCGTGCCCGGCTTGCTGGGCCTGCCGCGCGACTACCTGGTCAGCCAGCTGGGTGCCTGGCAGACCGGCAAGCGCCACGCCAACGCACCCGACTGCATGGGCAAGATCGCCACGCAGCTGACTGCCGGCGAGATCAGTGCCGTCGCCACCTGGTTGTCGGCACAGCCACTGCCGGCACAGTCCAGGGCACTGCCTGGGCGCACCACGGATTGGCCCCTGGAGTGCGGCAGTGGTGCGCAGTAGATCGGGCCCGACATGAAGCGCACGCTCTGGTTACGGGGGTTCATTGCCTTGCTGGTGGCCGGACTGGCAGCGCTGGCGTGGGTAGTCTGGATGAATGGGCGTGGCGAGTCCCCGATCACAGCCCCACCCAGTGACTTTGTGGCGACACCGCAGCAGGTGGCGCGCGGTGCCTACCTGGCCCGTGCCGGCAACTGCGCCGCCTGCCACACGGCCCGCGGTGGCGCCGCCTACGCCGGCGGCCTGGGACTTGCCACCCCCTTCGGCACGGTGTTCGCCAGCAACCTGACGCCCGACCCGCAGACCGGCCTGGGCCGGTGGTCGGCAGACGCATTCTGGCGTGCCATGCACCATGGCCGCGCGCAGGACGGGCGCCTGCTGTACCCGGCCTTTCCCTACACCAGCTACACCCAGATCACCCGCGAAGACAGCGACGCCCTGTTTGCCTACCTGCGCAGCCTGGCCCCCGTGTCAAGCCGCAACACGCCGCACGACCTGGTGTTTCCGTTCAACACCCAGGCCGCACTGGCGGTGTGGCGGGCGCTGTATTTCCGGCCTGGCGGTTTCGAGGCCGACCCCACCCGCACGGCGGAATGGAACCGCGGGGCCTACCTGGTGCGGGGCCTGGGACATTGCGCGGCTTGCCACGCACCACGCAACGCGCTGGGTGCCACCGTGGACGCGCAGGCCTTGCACGGCGGCATGGTGGCGATGCAGAACTGGTATGCGCCGTCGTTGGCGTCCAGCCGCGAAGCGGGTGTCGCCGACTGGGACACGCAGCAGGTGGTGGAGCTGCTGCAGACCGGCGTGTCCGCACGGGGGTCTGCACTGGGACCGATGGCCGAAGTGGTTTACCGCAGCACCCAGCACCTGCTACCCGACGATCTGCGCGCCATGGCCGTTTTCCTGAAAGACCTGCCGCCGCAATCGCACCCCGCGCAACCCGGCGGCACACCCGGTGCGGCCCAGTTTGCCAACGGAGAGCGGCTGTACGTGCGCCACTGCGCCGAATGCCACGGAGAACAGGGTGAGGGTGCGCAGAACGCCTACCCGCCGCTGGCCGGCAACCGTGTGGTGACCATGGAGACGCAGGCCAACCTGGTCCAGCTGGTTCTGCACGGCGGTTACCTGCCGGCCACCGCCGGCAACCCGCGGCCCTACGGCATGCCACCGTTTCGGCACCTGCTCGACGATGCCGAGGTCGCCGACGTCTTGTCCTACATCCGCCATGCCTGGGGCCACCGTGCAAACCCGGTCACGATGCTGGACGTGCTGCAGTACCAGTAGCTCATTAGACTACCCGCATGGCGCCGCCCTCGATTGCACACGACACCTTAGGGACACGCCCGGGTGGGATCGCCGCGCTGGGTCGCTACCTGTGGGCGGCCCCCCTGTTGTTGTCCGTCGCGTTTACGGCCCTGGTCGTCGCGTGGGCGCAGGACAACGACAGGCTGGAGCGCGAAGCCTCGCAGCGCGCGGTGGTGGCCGACACGCTGAGCCTGGAGGCACAACTGACGGCGCGACTGGAAACCGAAAAGGTCAAGCTGCGGGCGGCAGCTACCCGGCTGCTGCCGGCGGGCCCGGATGCCTACCGCCAGCTCGCCAGCCTGCCGGAGGTTGCGGCTGGTCTGGACCGGCGCTGGTTGAGCGTGCTGTGGCTGGATGCCAACAACAGAATCGTGGCCGAGGCTCGGCGCGACCAACGCCCCGGCGCGAAGAGCTTTCCCCAGACTCAGGGCATTACCTTGCACCTGGTGGCTCCCATCAGCGACGAACGCCGTCCGCAAACCGGGCAGCTGATTGCACGCTATGACCCCGCAGACCTGATCCAGAGCAAGGACTTCTGGTGGCTGGCTGCCCAATACGAAGTCCAATTGCTGTCCGGTCTTGATGAAGTGATTTTGTCCACGGAGAACGCCGGACGCGCGGCCGCGGGTGAATCCTATGAGACACCCTTCCAGGCCATTTCGGATGCCCGGCTGCGGCTGACCCAGCGTGTGCGCCAGCCACACTGGTTCACGACCTTGCCTGTGGTGCTGATGGTCGGTTTTCTGGTCTGTATTGCAGTCGCCACGCTGTTGCTGCGCCGCCAGATGAACCGCGTGGCCAAGGCCGAAACCGCGTGGCGCGCTGAGGCAGCATGGCGGCAGTCGCTGGAAGAGTCGGCACTGGTGGGTTTGCGCGCGCGCGACCTGGATGGTC
>ERZ724520.867-NODE-867-length-15838-cov-4.883862_pt1 | contig 15838 bp, 19 predicted proteins | sample MGYA00376053_ERZ724520 | MGnify/ENA primary metagenome ERZ724520 (study PRJEB28724, sample SAMN07190886) | activated sludge metagenome | isolation source: activated sludge of sewage treatment plant in Hong Hong | place: USA: Christiansburg, Virginia | collected... | reverse complement strand
TAATTACATGTAAAGTAGATAAAAGCATCCCTAATTTTATTTAATTACATGTAAAGTAGATAAAAGCATCCCTAATTTTCCTGATGGAAATCCTTCCCGTTCCATCCATTCCAAATATGAAACTGGAAGATCGCACAAAATGCGGTCTTTGTATTTTCCAAATGGCATTTTCATTTGTACTAATTCCAATAATATTTCAGGTTGTAAACTTGCTTGCATAAATCAATTGGGCTGTTTTGCTCCCTTTTGTTGCTGCTGATGTGTCATAAATGCATGAAGAAAAACAGCCAACAAAATAATGAGTGTTCCAAGATAAAATTTCCAATTTAACTCCTTGCTTTCGCCTAAAAGAATAGCTGCTAAAATAATCCCGTAAACAGGTTCTAAATTATTAATTAGAGAAGTGGTAAAAGCATCCGTCACTTTTAAGGTTTTTAAAAATAAAATATATGGAATAACAGTACAAAAAACAGCCAATATTAATAATAAAACTATGTCCTGGAAATTGGGTAAATGAAAACCTTCTGGTGAAAAATGTATATATATTGGTAAACAAAAAGAAAGAAATATAAACCCACTTAGCATTTGCACAAACGTTATCGTATTTGCATCAATTTCTTGCACATATTTTTTATTAAAAATAGTAAACAATGCTGCCATAAATGCTGCAATAATGCCTAAAATAAACCCCAGTCTGTAATGTAAATCTAATGATTGATTGATGAGTAAGATACCCGGAATAACAATAAATGACAACATTAAATTAGAGGTATCAAAAGGTGTTTTATAGAGGATAGGTTCTAAAATGGAAATGAATAAACTGATGCACGCAATACAACTTACGGCTACGGATGCATTGGCATATTTGATAGAACCATACCACAATACCCAATGTGCCGCCAACAAAATCCCAATTCCACTTAAGTTTATTAAATTTCGTTTGCTAAGTTGTCTTACTTTTTGTAGTAAACCCGGAAAAAAACTCATCAAAATACTAACAAAAAATACTCTGTACCAAACCAATGGAAATTCGCTGATAGAAATTACTTTTCCAAGAATAGCGGTGATGCCCCACAAAAAAGTAGCAATGTGCATTTGAAAGTAAGCCTTGCTTCTAAGTTGCATGGGACAAAGGTACAAAAATCAAATAAATATTTTAAATAATACCACTATTCGCTTATGATAGCAGTCGCTTCTATTTCTACCAATAATTCGTCTGAAATTAACTTAGAAATTTGGTACATTCCAGTAGCCGGTTTTATTTCACCAAAAAATTCGCCGTGTGCTTTTCCTATTGCTTCCCATTGTGAAATATCGGTACAGAAAATACGAGTGCGAGCTACATCCTTCATGCTTGCGCCTAATTCAGTTAGTATTTTTTCAAATTTTTCTAAAATACATTTTGTTTGTGCATAAACATCATCTTTGCCTACTACTTCGCCGTTTACGCTTGCAGTAGTTCCAGATATTTCAATAATATTTCCAATTTTTACGGCTCTTGCGTATCCAATAATTGGTTCCCAAGGAGAGCCTTCAGTGTATGTTTGTCGTTTCATTTTTCAGGTATTTTTTCTAAAAATATTTTGCAAAGATAAGAAACAAAAAAATACATTTTGTTTTATTTCTATTGAACCATGTTTTATAGCCTATTTTTGTTTAACTTTATAGTAAGTTTGGAAGGTGATATAATTCCAATCTCTTTTTTATAAAAATTCAAATATTATGGAGCATACTTATCAGTCACTAAAAGAATTTTATCCATATTATCTAACAGAACACTCGAACCAAACGTGCAGAACATTGCATTACATTGGAACGTCTTTGTTATTTATCATAGTTGGAGTGGCAGTTTATACTGGCACTGCACGTTTTTTATTTTTGTTACCCTTGGTTGGATATGGTTTTGCATGGTTGGGGCATTTTGCCTTTGAAAAAAATAAACCGGCTACGTTTAAATATCCATTCTATAGTTTGGCTTCTGATTTTATTATGTTTTTTCATTTTATAACAGGACAGATAGATGAAAAATTAGCCGAAGCAAAGAAAATTATAAAATAGAATTACATCATTTTTCCTGTTGAATATAAAATGCGACAGATTACGGTAGTTGTATATTTCAATTTAATCATATCATATACTTAAGTATTGTTAACATCTTTCAATTGTTCTGCATTGTAATTTTAGCATGTGAATAAGAATCTCCTTATTTTTATTTCCATATTATTGATTCTCGGCTTATTCGGCATCGGGATTGTTCAGATTTTTTGGTTAAAAAGTGCTATAAAATCCAAAGAGCAAGATTTTGATAAATCGGTGCATGAGGCATTGTACGAAATGTCCACTAAGATAGAAGATTTGTCTTATCATCCGATTATTTCTAAAATGCTTCAATCAAAAAATGTCCATTCAAATGAAAATGGAGATATTTTTATTGAAATGACAGATGATTACAGAGAAGATAATGACCACAATTTACAAGAACCATCTAAGCTAAAAAATTTTACCAAAAAAAAACAGAAGAAAGACAATCATTCTATACACAGCGATTATGCGCCATTTTTGCAAGAACCTATGGTTGGAGTAGATCATTCTTATCCATTGGAAATAGATAATTTGCAAGAATTTATGATGCAGCAAATGACTAGCTTGCAGCCAATAACAGAAATATTGGATACCTCAAAATTGAAACAAATAATAGATGAATCATTAAAATCACATGGTATAAAAACAAAAGTTCGTTATGGCGTTACAGAATATGCACCCAATAATTTTGTGCTTTTATCGAAAAATGCATCTTTAACAGAATTATATAAAACACCTTACTCTGTTGATTTATTTAGAAGAAGCATTTTTGAGGATTGTAAATCATTGAAATTATTATTTCCAGATAGAAAAAAAGTATTGTATTCATCCATCACACCGATGGTCATATCTTCCACTGTTTTTTATTTAATGATAATTGCTGCTTTTTTTATGATTATCAGAATCATTTTTCGACAAAAAAGATTGTCGGATATGAAGACAGATTTTATCAATAATATGACGCATGAATTGAAAACACCTATTGCTACTATTTCTATAGCAAGTGAAATGTTGAAAGACAATTCTATTTCAGCATCTGCCGAAAATCGTTCAAAATACGCAGGTATTATTTATGATGAAAATAAAAGATTATACAACCACGTTGAACAAGTATTACAAATTGCACGTTTAGAAAAAGGCGAGTTGCAGCTTAACTTAGAAGATAGAGACATCCATTCTATCATAACGATAGCAGCGGCCCGTTTTAATCTAATTTTAGAAGAATTAGGAGGAAAAATAACTTTAAATTTGAATGCACAACATCCTGTTGTAAAAATAGATGAAATGCATATAACGAATATGATTAATAATTTAATAGACAATGCCATAAAATATAATGACAAACAACCTTTAATAAAAATTAACACATTGGATACACCTACGGGCATACAAATTGAGGTAGAAGATAATGGAGTTGGATTATCCAAAGAAGACCAACAAAAAATATTTGAAAAATTTTATAGAGTAACCAAGGGAAATGTGCACGACACCAAAGGATTTGGTTTAGGATTGAGTTATGTACAATCTATTGTAGATAAACATAATGGAAAGGTATGGGTAGAAAGTAAACTGAAAGAAGGTGCAAAATTTATCATTCAACTGCCAACAGGAAATATTTAAATTAAATTAATCAACAATAAATAGAATAGAATATGAATACCATCCTTAAAAAGAAAGTTTTATTAGTAGAAGATGATCCAAATTTAGGATTGCTTTTGCAAGAATATTTAAAACATAAAGAGTTTGAAGTAGAATTAAAACGCGACGGCGTAGAAGGGCTTTTTGCCTTTAGAAAAAACACGTACGATATTATTCTGTTAGACGTGATGATGCCCAAAAAAGACGGCTTTACGGTGGCAGAAGAAATTAGAAAAGAAGACAAGGAGGTTCCGATTATTTTTCTGACAGCAAAATCATTAAAAGAAGACAAAATTAAAGGACTCACCTTAGGGGCGGATGATTATATCACCAAGCCTTTTAGTATGGAAATTTTGGAATTGAAAATGAACGCCATTCTTAGACGCACCGAAAAACATGAAGTCTTATTGGCACAAGATGAATATACAGCAGGAGATTGTGTGTTGAATTATAAAAACCACAAACTGATGGTAAAAGGGAATGAAATCAAACTAACGACTAAAGAAAATGAACTATTGCGACTGTTTTTTGAAAAGAAAAATCAAGTTTTAGAAAGAGAGTTAGCCTTAAAGCATGTTTGGCAAGATGATAGCTATTTCACAGCAAGAAGTATGGATGTTTTCATTTCTAAAATTAGGAAATACCTTAAAGACGATGAACGCTTGCAAATATTAAATATTCATGGACAAGGCTATAAATTGGTTGAAAATCAACTGGCATAAATATTTCTTTATCTAAAATATGGAATGCTGATAGTGTAGTTTTTCATTGTCTGGAACCTGCATAAATCAGCATTTTTTTATTTTTTTACCAAAAATATTTTTTAAAATTTAGTCTAATTTTTTTTAATTTTTTACGGTAAAATGACCCTCTTTTTTTTTATACTATTAAAAAGCGTTAATCCATTAACTAAAACTCTATCTTTTAATGTATTTTTGTTGAATTGATGAGCGATTGCATTGTTATCATACCAACTTATAATGAAAAGGAAAATATTGCCCATATCATTCCTTACACTTTGCGTCTTTCTGACAGATTAGAAGTTTTAGTAATAGATGATGGTTCGCCCGATGGTACAGCAGAAATTGTAAAAAAATTAATGCCACAATTTCCCAATAGAATACATTTGTTAGAACGCAAAGGGAAATTAGGCTTAGGTACTGCATATATAAAGGGGTTCAAATGGGCTTTACAACATCAATATCAATATATTTTTGAAATGGATGCAGATTTTTCGCATCCACCTGAGAAATTATTGGAGCTCTTAGATGCTTGCGAAAACAAAGGAGCTTATTTGTCTGTAGGTTCCAGATATGTAAAAGGAGGCTCTGTAGTAAATTGGCCTTTCAATAGATTATTTCTTTCCTGGTTTGCTTCTAAATATGTACGTATTATAACCGGTATGCGTATTAAAGATACCACCGCAGGCTTTGTTTGCTATAGAAACGAAACATTGAGTTCAATTGATTTTGATAAAATTAAATTCATTGGATATGCTTTCCAAATTGAAATGAAATATGCCGTATGGCTTTCTGATAGAAAAGTGTTAGAAGTGCCTATTGTATTTAAAGACAGAGAAGTAGGTGCCTCCAAAATGAGTGGCGGTATCATTAAAGAAGCAGTATGGGGTGTATTGCAAATGAAATGGCAAGCTTTGAAAAATAAGCGATTTTATTTTTTTTCGTAGGAGAAACGGTAATTTGATAAATAAACAAGCTCCTGAAGTATTAACGACACTTACTGAGACTATCTTCTTCCGCCTTTGTTCCCGCGCATGAATCCACTTTTTCCTGGAAAAGATTTTTTAGCTTTATCAAAATCTCCTTTTAAGTTCACGCCACCTTTTCCAAATTTAGTATGCTTTTTCTCCTTTTTCTTCTCCCCAGAAGCCGCCACACTAATTATTCTATCCAATATTTCTGTGCCATTTAGTGCTTCTATTGCTAATTCTGCTTCCTCATCATTGGGCATTGTTACAAATGCAAATCCTTTGTTTTGCCTGGTCACATGGTTAATTACAATATTTACGGCATCCACTTTTCCATATTTTCCAAATAGCTCTTGAAGTTCTTTTTCTTTTATTTTAAAAGGCAAACTGCCAACATAAATATCCATGACGTTATTTTAGTCAGTAAAAATACTCAAAAAATTAGTGTCTTGACCCTAAAATTAAAATAAAAAAATCCCGATAAAAATCGGGATTCACAACATACATTTTTAAGAATAAACCAATTAAATCTTAATAGAGTTTATAATTTTAGTAAACTCATCATACGATTTTAATGGGCTAAGATTGGGGTCATTTTGAGCTAAATTACTGTCGTTAAATCCAGCTTTTACCGCCTCTTTTAAGGCTTTTAATGCCTGAAATAATTCATTGGTTTGAGAGAGTGCACATGCCCGATTGTACATGATAGAAGCATAAGTAGCATGGTAATTCTCCTTTTCTTTAGAAGGTAATAATTGATAACTATTTAGCCAAACATCTATTGTTTTATTGGCATTGATGTATTGTTTTTCCGCAACATACTTAGCAGCCATTCCATGCATTTGTGTAGAGTACGCATCAAAATTAGATACATTTACACTTGGTTTTGCGATAGCCATAGAGCAAACGATGCCCAGTACTATCAATGAAGATAATTTTTTCATGTGTTTAAAATTGTTAGAGTGATTAAAAAATTTAGTTTTTTTTTGTATATTTTTGGTTATAATTTTTTTAATAGATGGCTTAGTCAATTGGAACTAATTCACCATTAAACATTTTGAAAATATAATGCTGACGTTGCAGTCTGTTTTCCCACATAATATCTAACGAATCGTTAAGGTCAACGCCGGCTTTTTCTAATTTTTCACGTGCTTTGTCAATTTCCTCTTGCGCTTTGTCTAATTCACTGTCTGCATCTTTGCTATCGGTATCAATACTAATAGTGATATTAGGTTTAGTAGAACCATTTTTGCCCGATGTTTTTATTTCAATTTTATTTTTAGATTTTATTTGAACGGGAGCAGGTGGCGGAGTCATGTTTTTTACATTATCCCAATTTATATCTAATTTGTCTGTATTGATATAATTTTCTGTTCTTTTATCCCAGCGAATTACTTTGCCCTCTGGAACATACACTTTAATTTTCAATTTTTGATTTCTATATTTTGTGTTTTCATTAGGAAATTGAATATATGGATCTATCACAAGTTTATTGTTTATTTGAGAAATAGTATGAGAGAATGAAGTAGCATTTTTAACGGCTTCCTCTTTGGTGCGTCCATTAGCAGAATATTCTTTTATTACTACAAATGAATCATTAATACTTGGGTATATTTCTATTTCAACAGGCGATACATGGTCACTATATTCTGATACAAAATCCATTAAATCACTCGTGCTGTTGATAGTAACATTGTCATAGCTTTCATCCCTTTGCGTAGGATTCATGCTCAATTGCAACGTGTCGGATTGATATCCATAATTGATAGGAAATGTTTGAGAGATTCGTTTTTTTTCTGCAAGTATTTTTTTAACAGAATTGCCACCTATTTTTAATGATATTAATCCAATGATAAATAAAATGGCAAGTGGAATAATTGATTTTCTGAGCGTTTGATTGTTTGTTTTATATAGCCATTTATAGATTAATAATGCAATAAATATAAACATAGTGGACAACATCAATAACCCACCAATGCTCACCCAGTATATATCATAAGGAGAATCGAAAAAATATTTATTGGCAATAGGAGTACCCATAAAGGAGAATACAATAAAGGCAATAATAAACCCAAAAATAGATAATAGAATTGACCCTAAAATTAGAATACCTATTACCTTAAAAATGGCTAAAATAATTTTAAGGAAGACTCCAATAGTTGCAACAAATAAATGGGCTAAACGGTATAAAAATCCTTTCCCCTCTTTTTTTCCTAAGCCAGTAATATTATCTGCTTCATCTTTTATTTTCTTCTCAATATTTGATAAATTGATAGGCTCGCCGCGCATTTCTAATTTCTGTGCAGCGGTTTCTGCTTTGGGCATCACTACTGCTAATATTATATAAATCAATAACGGAGAACCAATGCCTATAAAAGTTAAAGCAATAAATGCCAGACGAAGCCAAATGGCATCGTTGATACCGAGATACGCACTCAAGCCTGCGCAAACACCTGCCAGTAAACCATTGTCCGAATCTCTGTACAACCGTTTGGTTACCGCACTCGATGCAGCGGTAGCGGTAGTTTGTTGCGTTTCTTTTGTGTTTTCTTGTTGTTTTTCTTCATCAAAATCCTGTGGGTTTCCCATCATATTGATGACTTCCATTGCATCTCCTTTGGTAACGATATAATTTTTACCTTTTACTAAAAATAATTCGGCAAACCTAGATTCTATATCTCGGATGATTTCATCTTTATCCGCCTCATTAGCATAGAAAGTACGCAGTGAATTGAAATACGCAGACAATTGCTCATAAGCATCTTCATTGATGTTGAAGACCTGCCCGGCTAAATTGATATTGAATGTCTTTATCATGTTGATTGATTTTTTATGTTGGTTGATTTTTGATTTTATTTTGAATAATGAGTTGCTTTGTCAGCTGCTTCGGAAAGCTCATTCCAGGTTTGTTTTAATTCTTCCAAAGCAGTTTGCCCATCCAGGGTAAGCGTGAAATACTTTCGTGGTGGTCCAGAAGTAGATTCTTTCCATTCGTAGGTTAAAAGACCAGCGTTTTTTAATCGAGTGAGGAGCGGATATACCGTTCCTTCCACTACTAACATATTAGCGTTTTTTAAAGCGTCTAAAATATCCGAAGCATATACTTCACCTCTGGATATGATGCCGAGAATACAGAATTCCAAAATGCCTTTTCGCATTTGCACTTTCGTGTTTTCAATACTGAACGCTGAAGAGGAGGTGGTTGTCATATTGGTAATTTATTTAATTTAGATTATAATTTATTTATTTATTCATTCATTCATTCATTCATTCATTACAATTTATTACCGGTTTAATACTAATTGCATCGTATATATTTTTCCCGATACATTATTAGTATTGTAAACAGCACTTTCTATGAATTTTACCACTTCTTGTTTTGCTGCCATACTTTCACTGTTGATGTAGGTAATAAATGGTTTGCCATGTTCATCTATCATGTAATCAACCGCAACGGTATCGTAGGTATCTACTGTTGGAGAGATGGATGGAAGCATGTTTTTAATGAAGTTTGTTTTTTCTACCATCCTTTCTCTTTTTTCATTTCGGATGTTTTTAATAGATTTTGCAGAAGCAATGTTAGACACGGCAGGTAACAGGGTGAATGTTAAGGCTGCGATTATTAATTTTTTCATATAGTTAAATTTTATTGTTGTGTATATTATCAAGTATTTGACAATGCAAAGATAAGTATAAAACATTGTATTGTGCAATACATAGTAGTAAAATTTAACAAAATAATTTCTAATTCATTGATAATCAATGCTAATATTTTTAAAAAAAATTAAATTAATTGGAATTTCGGTAAAAAAAACATAAATTTTGATTATTTTTGATACATGAACAAAGCAGTTTGCAGGATTTTTTTATTGTTTTTAACGATTTTTCTATACATAAACCTTTATGCAGCAACAGATAACGTGAATACCTCACCTTATGATGTCATTTATAATTATTTTCATTTTCTAAAAAAAGGGAGTAGTTATGATGAATTACAAGCATCTAGATCTTTTGATATACCCAATAAAAGAACAAGAATAGAGGCTACTTTAAAATTGAAAGAAATATTAGATTCTAAAGTAGATCCATCAAAAATATTGGAAAAAACACCAGATAATCCAAGTTATATAGACACGATTACCAAAAAGAATATTTATGTATTGTATGATAAATTACCACAAATTTATCTAGAGCAAAAAAATGGAAAATGGTATTTTTCTCCAACCACTGTTGATGCCATACCTGATTTGCATAAGAAGATATTTCCATTTGGAACCAATATTTGGGCAAAGTGGTTTCCTTTGATGCAGCATCAAGAATTTCTAAAATTATACCCTTGGCAATGGGCAGGAATTGGAATTATTTTCGGCTCTTTTTTAATTTGTTTTTTTCTTCTTAAATATGTTTTTAGATTTCTATTTAATAGATTTTTATTTAAAAGATATGCCAACGAAATTCAAGATATTAATAAACTAAAAACGATTGCCAATATATTTTCAATATGGATCGGATTTAAAATTTTCCAACTATTTATTCCAACTTTATTTATTAACCCCAAGTATTCTATGCCAATATTGGTAGCGGTTAATTTTGTTTCTGCCTCGTTGATTGTATTTGTTGTATATAGATTAGTAGAATTAATAATTTTTTACACAAAGCAATATTTCAATAAAGGAGAAACGCAGTGGGATGAACAAATTGCAATTGTATTACAAAAATTTCTAAAATTTATTGTAGTTTTTTTAGGATTGTTTTATGTATTAAATACATTAAATGTAAACATTACAACGATTATTGCTGGTTTGTCCGTTGGTGGTTTAGCCGTTGCATTAGCAGCCCAAGATACGGTAAAAAACTTTATTGCCTCTGTGATGATATTTGCCGATAAACCCTTCAGGATAGGCGATACTATTAAAACAAGTGACTTTGAAGGCTCCGTTTTAGAAGTAGGTTTTCGTTCTACTCGCATTAAAACACCAGACAATTCTATCGTATATATTTCTAATGCAAAACTATCAGAAATGACGATTGATAATAAAGGTTATCGCATTTTTGTAAGATTCAAAACAGAAATATTATTACCCTACAATACGCCCTTGCAAAAAGTGGATGCATATATTGATGGTATTCGAAAAATATTGAAAGAATATCCATTTACATTAAATTCCACCATAGATGTTTACCTGACTAATATTCAATTAAATGGATTAACCATTATGATTCATTATACCAATAAATTATACAACAAGAGAGAAGAATTGCAACACCGTGAATATATCTTAAAAAAAATCTTATTACTGGCAGAGTTGTTGCAAGTTAAATTGTCCGATAATACTCAAATATATTTAGAGAAAGAAGACACCGCAAACAATGGATTGGTGGAAAACAACAACGAAAAAATAGATAAGTTTTTCAGTGACTATAAATCGGAAATTTCGAAAATGAAAGAATAATTTTTAGTGAACTTTTATAGTAAAATTGAGTTTTTAATACATGAAAACAGAAGCAAAAATATTTGACGAAATAGTACACAAAAGACGCTCCATCCGTAAATATGATAGCAAAGCACCCTTTGATTCAATAGCAGTAGAACGCAGTTTGGAAAGAGCCATCTTGGCACCTAATTCCAGTAATTTACAATTATGGGAATTTTATAGAGTAAAATCAAAAGAAAAAAAAGCCGAATTAGTAAAATACTGTTTTGGACAAAATGCCGCAAAAACTGCCAACGAATTAATTGTATTTGTAACTCGAAAAGATAAATGGAAACAAAATGCTGCCTTTTTATTACACGAAGCAAAAAAAGATTTTCCTGAAATATTAGAACCTAAGCATCAAAAAATAATTGACTATTACACTAAAATTATCCCATCTTTATTTTATTCAGATACAGCAGATATTATAGGTAATTTAAAAAAAATAGCTTCTAATATCGGGGGAGTTTTTCAACCAACACCACGACAGGTAACTGCAACAGATATGCGTATCGTGGCGCATAAAAGTGTCGCCTTGTCCGCACAAACTTTTATGTTGAGTATGACTGCCGAAGGATATGATACTTGCCCAATGGAAGGATTTGATAGTGCACGCGTAAAAAAATTACTCCAACTTCCAAGAGTGGCAGAAATTTGTATGATAGTATCTGTGGGAAAAGCAAAGCCAGAAGGAGTGTATGGAAAAAGAGTGCGTATTCCCAAAGATCAAGTTATTTTTGAGATATAATGGAACCTCTTTTAAAAGGAATTATCGCCGGTATTACCATCAGCTTAATGATTGGACCAATATTTTTAGCCTTGGCAGATATTACTATTTCCAAAGGTTGGCGTTGTGGGTTGGCGTATATCGGCGGAGTAATTTTTTCAGATGTTGTACTGATTTATTTAATAGAGCACGTCTTCAATCAATTATCGTTTGAGGTATTAAAAACCTCCATCGGATTAATAGGCGGAATTTTATTGGTACTATTTGGGGTGGTCACCTATGTTTCTAAAGTAAATTTAAAAACACCCGACATGACAACTATTAAAACAATAACAGGAGCATTTTTTAAAGGGACATCTATCAATATTTTAAACCCATTTGTTATTTTTTGGTGGATTACCATGTATTCTACAATTGCTATAAACTATGATAGTTTGCTGGACAAAAATTTATTTTATGGAGGAATATTGTTGATGGTGTTTTTGTTTGACTTACTAAAAATGCGCTTTGCCTACTATTTGAAACAACATTTGACATCATCGAATTTGAATAAATTAAAAAAAATAGTAGGCGTATGTTTATTAGTTTTTGGTGTACTAATGATGGTGAAATCATTGTAAAATACGATGATTGAATTGAACAGAAATATCTAAAATAAAAAACACCTGACAGCTGTCAGGTGTTTTTTATTTTAAGTATTTTTAAAATAGATACTACATCAATAAACCTTGGTAAGTGCTTATTCTGCGTTGCTCTAATAAAACTTTTCTATCGTTTTTGAATTTATCAATGTAGTCAAAATTTGGATAATGACGAACCGTTAAAATGGTTAAGTTTTCATTGATGACAAAATTGAATTTGTCTTGTAAAGCTGTTTTAACGATTTCAATTTTTTCGGGAATATTATCTACAATTGCTTCAAAAGAAATAGCTCCTTGTTGCATCATGTTTAATTTTAAATTTGCTTTAAAAAAGGAAGAAAAAATTTCTGCTACTACTTCATCTTCCACAAAAGAAAAATCTTTAGTGTGCAAAGTAATCAGTGCTTGATTGTTTTTTACAATACGAATAGGAGGGAGGTTGTTATCCGTTCCGCCTACTACAGTTCCCTTTCCTTCTGGATTGATAAATGATTTTACCAGTAAAGGAATGTTTTTATTTTGCAATGGTTTAATAGTTTTTGGATGGATAACCGTTGCGCCATAAAATGTCATTTCAACGGCTTCATTAAATGAAATTTCATCAATAAAAACAGCATCATCAAATACACGTGGGTCACCGTTCATTACACCTGGTACATCTTTCCAAATAGTCTGATTTTCTGCATCCAACATATTGGCAAAAATTGCCGCCGTATAATCCGAGCCTTCACGCCCTAAAGTAGTAGTGCAGTTTTCAGATGTACAACCAATAAATCCTTGTGTTACAGCAATGCTATTCGTAATTAATGGTTTTACAATACTATTCATTAACGATTGCGTTTTTTCCCAATCCACTACAGCTTCTCTGTAGGTGTCGTCTGTTTTCATTACATCGCGTACATCCAGCCAATTACTTTTTACGCCGGCTTCATTCAAATATGCATTTAAAATAACAGATGAAATTAATTCGCCTTGCGATACGATTTGGTCATACACATAATTGTAGCTTTCTTTTCGGTGTTCTTCCAATTGCCAATCTACTTCTGCATATATATTTTGTAGTTTATCAAAAACTTCGTGTTGTTCATTGCCAAATAAATCCATGCAAATGGAATGATGATTTTTCTTCACCAAATCAAATGCAGCTTTAGCATCTGTATTGTCAAAGTAAGATTTTATGACTACTTCCAAAGCATTGGTAGTTTTTCCGGTGGCAGATACTACTACCACTAAATCTTTTTCACCATATTTTTGAATAATTGATGCTACGTTTTTAATTCCTGCTGCATCTTTCACGGAGGCTCCTCCAAATTTGAATACTTTCATGTTGCTTTATTTTATGTAACAATTTTCTTTGCGATATATAAATTATTTTAAATGTTCTTTTTCAATTTTTACGGTTATCCATGTATTGTCAAATGTTACCGGATATTTTTTGTAAAATTGAATGGCACTTTCATTCCAGTCTAATACATGCCAACGCATTTGATTGATTCTTTCTTCTTTTGCTATGCCAATTAATTCGTCTAATAATAATTTGCCAATTCCTTTTCTTCTGTGTGTTTCTTTTACCACTAAATCATCCAAATACAACATAGAGCCTTTCCAGGTAGAATAGCCATAATAGTATAATGCAATGCCTATTATTTCAAGATTTTGTTCGGCAACTAGTACCTGAAATTTTGGTTGCTTGGCGGTTCCTTCTTCTATAAAATTTTTAATAGGATTGCTGGGTTCGTTTGGCTCATTTTCAAAAACAGCTAATTCTTTAATTAATCCATAAATAGATTCGAAATCATTTGTTTCTGCTTTGCGAATTGTAATATTATTGTCGGCTTCCATTTTCGGACTGCTAAAATAGGCAATTCCTTGTTTTTGAGCATCGTACAGCTATTAAGGAATAATTAAAAGGATATAATTTTTACCACCACCATTCGCTTTAGATTTTTATCTTTGTAAAAGTTAATCATCTTTTAAAAAGTAAACATGCGCCTTATCACTTTTGACGAATTTATTGCGAATAATCAGGAGAAACACCCAGAAGCAACTGGAGAATTATCGGGTTTATTGCGTGATATTGGTTTGGCATCTAAAATTGTAAACAGAGATTTAAGCAAAGCAGGATTGGTAGATGCTATTTTGGGAGATGCTAATGAAATAAATATTCAAGGAGAAGATGTAAAAAAATTAGATTTGGTAGCTAATGAAACATTAAAAAAATGTTTGCAAAACAGCGGTGAGTGTTGTGGAATTGCCAGCGAAGAAGAAGATACGTATGTTGCTTTTAAAAACAGAAAACACGCAAAATATGTAGTGCTTTTTGATCCATTAGACGGTTCTAGTAATATTGATGTAATAGCTCCGGTAGGCACCATTTTTTCTGTATTAGAAAGGAAATCGGCATTAGGGGAATTGTGTACAATGGAAGATTTTATACAACCTGGAAATAAACAAGTAGCTGCCGGTTATGTAATTTATGGTTCTTCTACAATGTTGGTATATTCTACCGGCGAAGGGGTAAATGGATTTACATTAGACCCAACAATTGGAGAATTTTGTTTGTCACATCCAGATATAAAAACACCGGAAACGGCAAATACGTATTCTACGAATCAAGGGAATTTCCATTCCTTTCCTGAAAACGTGAAAAAATTTGTTGAATATTGTCAAGATACTACTTCTAAAAAAGCTTTTTCACTTCGATATATCGGCTCGATGGTGGCAGATTTTCATAGAAATTTATTGAAAGGCGGTATATTTATTTATCCGGCAACTAAGAGCTCGCCCAAAGGAAAATTACGCTTGATGTATGAATGTAATCCGATGGCATTTTTGCAAGAACAAGCAGGAGGAAAAGCCATTTCAGACACAGAACGCATTTTAGATATTGTACCAAATGAATTGCACCAACGAACTGCCATTTATATTGGTTCTACGCAATTAGTAAATATGTTGACTGAAAATAAATAAGTAATTAAAATACAAAAATGAAAAAGAATTTCTCTACTATTTTTATTATTGTCGTAATGATTGTTTTGTCTGTTTATGTATTTACCATGCATAAAGTAACTATTTTCAATCACTCAGGACAAGAAATAAAATCAGTAAAGATGGATGCAGGATTTACACACAAAGAACTTCTGAATTTAGAAAATAATCAATCCAATTCTTTTATTTTTTTCTCCCCATTAAGAAAAAATGTGCATTTGAAAATTACACTGTCTAATCAAATTAGTTCAATTACTTTCCCCTTAGAAGGATTTACGCCCCTCGATAAAAAAAATCAAATTGAAATAAGGATAGATGGAAGTATTAAACACGGTGCTTTAGGCTTGAAGTGATACGATAGTGCGAACAAGAAACAGCACCCCGATTATCAGCAATAGTATAAAAATATAGTTATTGAATTTGCCTTCTGGTATTTTTTTTCTCAGTTGATGCCCGATGAAGGAAGCAATTATTAAAAATGGCAAACTAATCAAATAGTAATAAATAACTGTCTTGTTTAGTAATCCTGAAAAAAGTTGACCTCCGATAATCAATAAATCATTGGGTAAAAAATAACCTT
>ERZ724520.866-NODE-866-length-15842-cov-4.537911_pt1 | contig 15842 bp, 15 predicted proteins | sample MGYA00376053_ERZ724520 | MGnify/ENA primary metagenome ERZ724520 (study PRJEB28724, sample SAMN07190886) | activated sludge metagenome | isolation source: activated sludge of sewage treatment plant in Hong Hong | place: USA: Christiansburg, Virginia | collected... | reverse complement strand
CTAAACAATTAGAAAAATTGGATGATAAGCAATTAGCAGAGTTTGAAGTTTCTAAAGAAATAGTTACAACTGTAAGAAATGTAAGAGCTCAAAAACAATTATCACCAAAAGAGAAATTGGCAATATTTGAAAAATCAGATGCAGACCGTTCTTATTTTGATGAATTAATAATGAAGCTTGCAAACCTTTCTGAATTTAGTTATACTAAAGATAAAGTAGAAGGCGCTTTTTCTTTCCAAATTAAAACAACTGAGTTTTATATTCCATTAACTACAAACATTAATGTTGATGAGGAAAGAGAACGTTTAACTAAGGAATTAGATTACAACAAAGGCTTTTTAAAATCGGTAATGGTAAAATTGAGTAACGAAAAATTTGTTGCTAATGCAAAACCTGAAGTTATTGCCTCTGAAAGAAAAAAAGAAAGCGATGCCTTAAGTAAAATTGCTTCTATTGAAGAGCAGTTAAATTCGTTGAAGTAAGATTATAATTTGAGATATGTTTTATTGATATTAATTTGTTTGGGCTTAAACTTTCATTTAAGCTCACAAGTTAATTTTGTTAGTATATCTGGGAATGTAGTAAGTAGTTATAATAACGAATATGTTGCAAATGCTAAAGTTCATTTACGATTAACTTCTGGATTAAATTATGAGCTTATAACTGATAGTATAGGACATTATGAATTCAAAATAAAAAATGATACTCTATCAGATTTTGAAATAACTATTGCCACAGATAGAATTACAACATCAAAGTCTAATAAAAAATCAGGTTTTTTAGCAACTAAAGATTTTGGGAAGGGCAAATTAAATGGTAACATTTCTTTTGTTAAAAATTTTGAATTACAAGAAGCTAAAGGTTGTGGATTAGTGTTTACTGTTTTATTTTACAAAAATTCTATTATAAGTTGCAACGATTCTCTTCATTTAAAAGACTCAATCTATTATGATACGTTTGATGATGTCTGTAATTTGTTGTATAATTCTTTAAAAGAAAATCCAACTATGATAATTGAATTACAAGGACACTCTTCTCGACAAGAAAAAAATTATGAAGAATTATCATTGTATAGAGCCCATCTAATAAAGGAAATATTAGTAGCAAAAGGCATTAATAGAAGACGTATTGAAACTAAAGGTTGGGGTAATCGCAAACTTTTTGTTAAAGATGAGGTGATAAAAAAAGCTAAAACCAATGAAGAAAAAAATGCGCTTCATACTAAAAATCAACGTGTTGTTTTTAGAATTTTAAATTGGGATTTTAAAGAGTAGTATTAGAATTATAAAAATCTTTTATTCGAAACAATATATGCTTAAAAACATTATCATTTTTACATTAGGATTTTTTCTTTCATTTTGTAGCAATAGATCCAATCCAAAAAAGGCTGTTTCACTTCAATTAGACTCTCTTTTAAATTTTGAAACAATTATTGCGGTTTACTCTCATAGTGACCAACCTTTATTAATAAATGATGATAAAATTGGAGGAACAGCTAACAATGAAAAATTATACATAGATAGTATTAATAGATGGAGTAATTCGAAACAATTAATAGATAGCTTATATTTTGCATTTCCTAAATTAACAAAATATCAAGGAGTAATTAATACTGTTTGCTGCGGACAAAGAGAAATTCTTATTCAAACATCATCAAATATTTTCAAAGTTTCTTGGAATATAAATACTGCCGATAGTTCTATTTATATTAATACTATTCCATTTTGTTTAAACAAACGTGTATTTAACAGATTATACAATTCTTTAGATCGAAAAATAATTACTAAAGAAATTCTTTTAAAAGATACTATTCATTATTCTTTAAATGACATTTATAACATTCAATACGATAAAAGTGGATTTGATACAAGACTTATATATCTATTGAAATAACAAACAGGGATATTTGCCATTTTTGAATTTAATACCAATAATAATGCGTTAAGTATTGAAGTGAAAATCCTTTTTGAGAGGAACGAGCAAAAAGATTGTATCCGCCAGCTGGCGGACTGACCGAAGGGAACGCCCAAATTAAAATATTGTAATTTTTATTCTTTTTTAATAAAATGTGAACATTAAACCTATTAAATTGACTTTTTAATTAGATTTAGGCTTTATTTTAAAACAATTTTTATTTAAATTTGAATTCCTAAAATTAAAATGGCATTAGAAGAAAATATTAAAGCAGCAATAAGGGATGTTCCAGATTTTCCGAAACCAGGAATTATGTTTAAAGACATAACGCCTATTTTTGAAAATCAAACATTATGCAACGAAATTGTTGATGGGTTTATTAATGTTATAGGCCATAAGCCAGATGCTATTTTAGGAATTGAAAGCAGAGGATTTTTATTTGGATTGCTTTTAGCAAACAAATTAAATGTTCCATTTATTTTAGTTCGTAAAGCTGGTAAATTACCATATAAAACAATTAGTTACGAATACGATTTGGAATACGGAACTGCAAAAATTGAAATGCATGTTGATAGCTTAAAAAAAGGTTGGAATGTATTAATACACGATGATTTATTAGCTACAGGTGGAACAGCAGATGCTGCAGCAAATTTAGTAAAACAACAAGGCGCTAATGTAAGTGGCTTTACATTTGTAATTGGATTAGAATTTTTAAACGGAAAAGATAAATTAAATAAACACTCAAATAACATAACATGTCTAGCACAGTATTAGAAAACTCAGTAGGAATGAATTTTGGTTTAAACGAACAACAATTAGCAATTGCTGATATGATTCGCAAATTTGGTAAAGAACATATTTACCCAAAAATGATGGAATGGGATGAAGCTCAAACATTCCCAGTTGAAGTATTTAAAAAACTAGGAGAATTAGGGTTAATGGGCGTTTTAGTTCCTGAATCGTATGGAGGGTCTGGTTTATCATATACAGAATATGTAACTGCAATTATTGAATTAAGTAAAATTTGTGGGTCTATTGGTTTATCAATGGCTGCTCACAACTCTTTATGTACTGGGCATATTTTAGCTTTTGGAAATGAAGAGCAAAAGAAAAAATATTTACCAAAACTTGCTACTGCCGAATGGATTGGAGCTTGGGGCTTAACAGAAACTGGAACAGGTTCTGATGCTGGTGGAATGGCAACAACAGCTGTAAAAGATGGTGACTATTATGTATTAAATGGTTCAAAAAACTTTATTACACATGCTATTACTGGTAATGTAGCAGTTGTAATTGCTCGTACAGGTAATAAAGGCGATAGCCATGGCATGAGTGCATTTATTATTGAAAAAGGAACTCCTGGTTTTAAATCAGGAAAAAAAGAAAATAAACTTGGCATGCGTGCTAGTGAAACTGCTGAATTAATATTTGATAATTGCAGAGTTCATAAAGACCAAATGATGGGCAATGAAGGTGATGGATTTATTCAAGCAATGAAAGTGCTTGATGGCGGACGTATTTCTATTGCTGCATTAAGTTGTGGTATTGCACGTGGTGCTTACGAATGCTCTTTAAAATATTCTAAAGAACGTGAGCAATTTGGGAAATCAATTTCTCAGTTTCAAGCAATTAGCTTTAAATTAGCTGATATGGCAACAGAATGTGAAGCTGCTGAATTATTAACGTTTAAAGCTGCTGACTTAAAAAACCGTCATCAAAAAATGACAAAAGAAGGCGCATTTGCTAAATATTACGCATCTGAAGTATGTGTAAGAAATGCTAACGAAGCAGTTCAAATATTTGGTGGTTATGGATTTACAAAAGATTTCCCAGCAGAAAAATATTACCGTGATAGTAAATTATGTACTATTGGTGAAGGAACTAGTGAAATACAAAAATTAGTAATAAGTAGAGAAATTTTAAAAGACTAATGGAAGTACAATTAGCAGAAAACCCAAATTCTAACGCTCAAAAATCGCAAATGCTTAAAGTACTTTGTATTTTATCTTTTGTAATGTGTGGATTAGCAGTTGTATTGGGGATTTTTAATATTATTCAAAGCTCACCTGAAGTAGTTCAAAAAAACATAGAACAAATTAGGCAAATAAAACCTGAAATGGCTGATCAAATGGAAAACCAAATGATTGCTATGAAGGATAATGCCTATGCGAAAATTGCTCCTTATTTAAATTTCATTTATATTTTATTATCCTTTTTAGGTGTATATATGATGTGGGGCTTAAAAAAGACTGGTTTTTATATTTATTGTATTGCGGAAATTTTACCTTATACAGGATATATCTTTTTAGGTAAGAACTCTTTAAATATGATGGGTGGAGAAGGCATGGCGGTAATAGGAATGGTAGCATTGGTATTAATGATAATTATTGACTTGGTTTTTGTGGGCTTATATGCTAAGTGCCTTAAGGAAATGAATTAATATTTTACTGTTAATTTTTATTTAACTTTTTATTTAACTTTTTTTGTAACATTATTTTGTAATGGTATTATACGTATTTACTACTATTGTAATACCACTACATTTATGAAGAGCCTATTACTCTCCTTATTTATTATTATCAGTACTTACACTTTTTCTCAAAGACTAAGTGTTGCTGGTAATTTACAGGATACCATAGCAAAAGAACCCTTAAATAATGCTATAATAATGGCTGTAAAACTCTCTGATTCTACATTAGTTGATTTTACTCGTTCAGATAACAAAGGTCTTTTTAAAATTAAAGAACTTCCAATAGATACTTATCAAGTAATAATATCACATCCAAAATTTTCTGATCAAGGATTTTTTATATTTGGAACTCCAAAAAATTTAGAATACGACTTCGGGAAAATCATTTTATTACCTAAAACACTTGGCTTAGATGAAGTAACTATTTTTGCATTTAAGGACCCTATTTATTATAAAGGCGATACGTTAATTTATACTACTGATTCTTTTAAAGTAAAAGCCAATGCAACTGTAGAAGATTTATTAAAGAAACTCCCAGGTTTAAAAGTAGATAAAGATGGTAAAATAACATCTCAAGGAAAAAAAGTAGATAAGGTTTTAGTTGATGGAGATGAATTTTTTGGAACTGATCCAACAGTAGCTACAAAAAATTTAAATGCTAGCTCCATTGAATCTGTTCAGGTATATGATAAAAAAACAGATGACCAGGCAAACTCCAGTACTGGTGAGGAAACGCAAAAAATACTAAACTTAAAATTAAAAGAGGAAGCCAAAAAAGGCTACTTTGGAAAAGTAAGTGGGGCAAGTGATTTTCAAAAATTTTATGAAGGAGAATTTTTAGGCAACTATTTTAAAAAGAAATTAAAAACATCTGTGTTTGGATTAGGCAGCAACACTCCTCGATCTAGCTTTGGTTGGGGCGATATGTATAAATATGGTCTAAACAATGAAATGGGTGGAATTCAAGGTGAAGATGGAGAAATGATGTTTAACTATAATAATAATGCCATACAAGGAATTCCTCAAACAATTAAAACTGGAATTTACTATACTGATAAAGTAACAAAAAACACAAAATTAAATTTTAACTATTCATATAATAACAATCAACTTAATGCTAAGTCGGAAACAAACTCGCAATACTTTTTAACTGACACAAGCTATTCCACAGTAAATACAATTCAATCACTTCAAAAAAACGAAGCGCATAATGTGAATTTAGGATTTGAGCAAAAAATAGATTCTCTTGCAGATCTTACTTTTAAATCAAACATTAAATTTTTAAATAACTCAACCAATACAATAAACGAAACAGGTTTTATTGCTGATGATAACTTTAAAACTAGAAGCACAAACTTAACTAGTAACAATAAAGGTAATGGTTACGACATCTCTAACAACTTACGCTTGAATAAGCGTTTTATGAAAAAAGACCGCATTTTAAATGTGACCTATTCAAACAATTTCACAAATAATACAACTGATGGATTTCTAAAAACTGATAATGAATTTTTCACTACAAGCACACAAACAATTACATCTGTTAATCAAAAAAAATCAAACTTAGCAAATAGTCAAAATCACTCTGCCGGATTTAGTTTTACTGAACCTATTACAAAAAAAATAAAAGTTGAATTATCTTATGATTACATGTTTTTAAATAGTAAACAAGATAAAAAATCACTCAATAATATTGGTGGAGAATACAATCTAATTGATTCTTCATTAACAAACAATTTTGTAAATAAAAAACAAACTAATAGAGGTGGTTTAAAATTTATTTACGAGGTTAAAAAAATACGATTTACATTAGGTTCTAAAGTGCGTAATGTTTTTGTACACAATGATAACCTATTTAAAAAACAAATTATCACTCAAAACTTTACAAACATTTTGCCTTTTTCTACATTACGTTATAAATTTACAGACAATAAACAACTTAATGTATCATACAAAATATCTTCAATTAACCCTACTATTAGCGAATTACAACCAGTACCTGATAATTCTAATCCTAACTTTATTATAATAGGTAATCCAAAATTATTACCAACTTTTAGTCATGAAGTTAATTTAAATTACAATTCTTGGAAATCTATAACAGGAAGTTACACATGGTTTGGTGGTAATTTTATTTATACTAACAGCGATATTACAACGTCTGTTGTTATTGATAGTATTGGTAGAACGGTTTCCAAAAATGTAAATGTTGATGGTGATTATTTAGCAGAAGTTTATGCTGGAACTAGTAAAGCATTTTTCTCTAAAAAATTAGAAATTATGCCAAATGCAAATGTTTCTTATTTAAGTAATAAATCTTTTATTAATAACGAGCTAAATAAGGCAATAGACATAAAAACAAGTATGTCGTTAGAATTTAAATTTAATTTTGAGAAAGTTACTGCAAGTTTAATGCCTTGGTATTCTTACAATTATGCTTATGCATCTATTAACACTGGTAATATTAAACCGTATACATCAGAAGGAATAGTAGCAAATGTAAGTGTAAAATTACCTAAAAGATTTGTTGTAGAAACTGATGCTGATTATAATGTTAATGCTAAAAGAACAAATGGTTACAATATTAGTTACGTTGTTTGGAATGCATCCTTACAAAAAACATTCTTTAAATTAGATAATTTCATTTTAGGGGTTTATGCCTATGATATTTTAAATCAAAATATTAGTGTTAACAGAACAATTACTACTAATGTTGTAACAGATACAAAAACCAACATTATTACACGTTACTTTTTATTAAAGGCTACTTTTAAATTTAATAGTAATAAAACTAAGGAGGTAGAAGATGAAATGTAATTTATATTTAATATTCATTTCATTTGTATTTATAGCTTCCACTATAAGTTCACAAATTAATCATGGTAAAATTACCTATGAACGAAAAACTAATTTGTATAAAAAATTTAAAAATATTGATGAAATAACAGAATGGGTTAAAGAAGACGAGAAAATTAAAATAGACATGTTTGAATTGTACTTTAACGACTCTCTTTCTTTATTTAAAGCTCAAGAGAGTGATTTAGTTGACAAAAAAGGTTGGGCAACAAATAAGAACATTGTTTATCAAAATAGAAATACACAAAAGCGTATAACTATTAAAACTATTTGGGGCGAACGATTTACTTTAGATGATTCGATAAGAATTTGCAAATGGAAAATTACAGATAACAAAAGGAATATTTGTGGGTTTCAATGTAGAAAAGCAATTTTAAACGTAAGCGATAGCATTAGATTATATGCATGGTTTTGTAGTGAATTAAATGCTACCATTGGACCTGAGAGTTTAGGTGGTTTACCTGGTACAATATTAGGACTAGCAACAGAAGATGGCGGTGTAATTTATTTTGCAAAAACTGTAGAAGTAATTAATCCAAATATGGAAACTTTATTACCCACGAAAACAAAAGAAAAGTTATATAAAACTGCTGCTCTAAAGGCACAAATTAAAAAGGACTTTGGTAATGATAGATGGGGTAAACTCATGATGTTTAATCAATTTGAAGTTTGGTAATTTTCTTTCTTTTCTTAATTACTTAACTTTACAATTCATCTGCTCATTTCAACAACTCATAGTTTTTGGCTATAGTTATAGTTAATCATAAAGTATTATTGCATCATAAAACAATAAATACACTTTATAATTAACTTATGAATCTAAAAAAAGCATTACTACCAAGCATTTTAAGTCTGCTATTTACTACTGGGCTATTTGCTCAAAGTTTAACACAAACTATACGAGGCACAATAAACGACAAGGTATCTAAAACAGGATTAATAGGAGCAACAATATCTATTGTTGGAACAAATCCTATAATTGGCGATGTATCGGATATGGATGGAAAATATAAAATTGAAAATGTATCACCAGGAAGATATGATTTAAAAGCATCCTATTTAGGCTACAAAGAAGTATTAATTCCAAATGTGCTTGTTACTTCAGGAAAGCAAGTAATACTAGAAATTGAAATGGAAGAAAACATTAAAACAACAGATGAAGTTGTAATTAGTGCAACCAAAAACCATGAAACAAACAATGAAATGAGTACCATATCATCACGTTCATTTTCAATGGAAGAAGTAAATAGGTATTCTGGTGGTATGGGAGACCCAGCAAGATTAGCAGCGAGCTTTGCTGGCGTAGTAATGCCAAACGACCAACGCAATGATTTAGTTATTAGAGGAAACTCGCCAAACGGTGTATTATGGCGTGTTGATGGACTAAACGTTCCTAACTTAAATCACTTTTCGGCATTAGGTTCAACTGGTGGACCAATTAGTGCATTAAATACAAACATTTTAAAAAATTCAGATTTTATGACTTCCGCTTTTGCCCCAGAATATGGCAATGCAACAGCTGGTGTATTTGATATCGGTTTTAGAAAAGGCAATGCCGAAAAAAGAGAACATACTTTTCAATTTGGAGCTTTTACAGGTTTAGAATTAATGACAGAAGGCCCTTTAAATAAAGAAAAAGGATCATCCTATATGATTGCATATCGCTATTCGTTTACTGGATTAGCACAAAAGGCAGGGTTTTCAATAGGTACAGCTGCTAACCCACAATACCAAGATATTGCATTTAAAATTTCTGGGGGAAAAACAAAACTTGGAACTTTTTCATTATTTGGATTAGGAGGAACGAGTCAAATAGAATTTTTACACGATAAAATTGATAGCACAGATGTTTTTGCTGACCCATCGAGCGATAGTTATAGCAAAAGTACAATTGGACTTTTAGGCTTATCACATATAATACCTGTTGGAAAAAAATCATTTGTTAAAACTGTTATAGGTGGTAATTACAGCGAAAATTCTTATAAGCAAGATACACTCAATGCAAATAAAGAAAATCCAGCAAGGCTTATGGAATTAACATCAAAAGAAATTCATTATACATTAAACACCTCTTTCAATTCAAAAATAAACTCACGCTTAAATATTAAAATTGGGACTATTGTAGAACTATTGGATTTAGATTTAGCTTTTAAAACTAGACAATATACTCCAACATGGCAAAATATATGGGATTTTAAAGGAAATACATTACTAACTCAAGAATATGCCCAGGCTAAATATTCTTTAACTGAAAAACTATCGGTAACAGGTGGTTTACATGCACAACAACTATCACTAAATGGATCTTCATCTATTGAACCACGTTTAGCGCTTAAATTACAAACAACCAATAAAAGTGCTTTTACATTAGGCTATGGATGGCACGAACAAATGCAAGCATTAACAGTGTATTTTTATGAGTCACAAAACCCTGATGGCACTTATAATAGAGATAATCAAAAATTAGAATTTTCGAGAGCTCAACATGTTGTATTAGGATATGACTTTTTACCAGCTAGTGATTGGAGAATTAAAGCGGAAGTGTATGCACAGTTATTAAGTAATATAGCCATATCAGACACAACCAAAAATAGTTTTTCTGTTTTAAATGAAGGAGCATCTTTTGTACCAACACAACAAGGTCGCTTGGCAAATAAAGGAACAGGAACAAATTATGGTGCCGAATTAACAATAGAAAAGTTTTTTACAAAGGGCTATTATGGTTTACTTACTGCATCTGTATACGAGGCTAAATACAAAGGAAGTGATGGCATTGAGCGAAACACAGCTTTTAATGGCCGATATACATTTAACTTTTTAGCAGGAAAAGAATTTAAAGTAGGAAAAGAAAAACAAAATGCATTTTCAATTGACACTAAATTTACAACAGCAGGTGGCAGACATTACACGCCGGTTGATTTAGCAGCATCTCAATTGGCACAACAACAAATATTGCAAGGAGATGCCTATGCTTATAGCCAACAATTACCTAACTACTACAGATGGGATTTAAAATTTGGTTTTAGATACAATAGTAAAAAACACAAAATTTCACATTCTATATTTTTTGATTTACAAAACATTACAGGGCAAAAAAATATTTTCGCAAAACAATACAATAAGTTAAGCAACCAAATTAATACAACTTACCAAAATGGATTTTTACCTAACTTTGTTTATAAAGTACAGTTTTAAAAAATACTAATTATTAAAAAAACATACAAAATAACAGCTATTGTACTTGCCTTATTAATAGGGCTGTATCCAGCAATCTATTTTATTATTGATAAAAAATTTGGATTATTAAACACAAAACCAGAAGAACTGTTAGGAAGCATTTACTGGAATGTATTTTTTTACTTACACATAATTTTTGGAGGAATTTCTTTATTAATTGGATGGATTTTATTCATAAAAAAAATACGACTCACAAAAATTAGTTTACATAAAACGTTAGGAAAAATATATATAAGTTCTGCATTAATAAGTTCCATTTCAAGCTTATATATTGGACTTTATGTTACTGGTGGCATTATTGCTTCAATAGGTTTTATTTGTTTAGGAATTGCTTGGTTTTACACTACCTTAAGAGCTTATGTACATATTAGAAAAAAACAAATAATAAAACATGAACAATTAATGATTATTAGTTATGCCTTATGTTTTGCCGCTGTTACACTTCGCATTTGGCTCCCAATACTAGAAGTTGTTTTTGGTGACTTTAATACCGCTTATATTATAACTGCTTGGTTATGTTGGATACCTAATTTAATAGGCGCACTATTATTTATTAAACATAAAAAATCAACTATAAATTCTATTTCGTAAATTTAAACTATGCTTAAAAAAACTGGTCGCTTTATATACATGATACTATTAGGCATAGGAGTATCCTTTTTGCTTAGTTATATAACGAAATCATCAGCTACTGGCTGGATGAAATTTTTTGATATACTAACCTCAATATTTATTACAGTTTTAGTCTGGGAAGGCAATTTAAGGATTGACAAATTTATTAATAATAGATTCCCTTGGCAAAAATCTCCTGTTAAACGAATTGCAATACAATTACCTATAAGCCTTTTTTATACAACTCTAATTATGTTCTACTCTATGGTAGCATTTAATAATTTTATTTGCATACAAACAAAAGAAGTAAAAGAGTCCTTTATAAAATTTCCAATTATTATTGGAACCCTAGTTACATTTGCTATGCTAACAATTGAAATTAGTATGCAATTTTTTCAAAAATGGAAAGACTCCTTAATTGAAGTTGAAAAATATAAAACCGAAAGTACACAAGCTCAATTACAAAATTTAAAAAACCAAATAAATCCTCATTTCTTGTTCAATAATATGAGCGTTTTATCTTCATTAGTGTACAAAGATCAAGATAAGGCTGTTGATTTTATAAATCAATTATCCAAAGTGTACCGCTATTTATTGGACAATAAAGACACAGAGTTGGTAAGTTTAAAAGATGAACTAACCTTTATAAAATCATACACATATTTACTAAAAATACGATTTGATAGTAATATTAATTTTGATTTTGCTATTTCCTCAATTTCCGAAAACAAATTATTACCACCAATGGCATTGCAAATATTAATCGAAAACGCTATTAAACACAATGAAATTTCGAACGAACAACCATTAACAGTTACTATTTCATCCTTAAATGATGAGCAATTAGAAGTAAGAAATAACATATATTTACGCTCAGTAAGTGAACCAAGCAATAAATCTGGTTTACCAAACATTATAGCTCGATATTCATTTTTTACAGAAAAACCAATCGAAATCATTGACGATTCAAAAACATTTATTGTAAAACTTCCTTTACTAAACTCTAAATGAAAGCAATTATAATAGAAGACGAAAAATTATCGGCCGAACATTTAAGCAATTTATTAAAACGAATAGATGCAAGTATTGAAATAATTGCCAATTTTGATTCGGTAAAAAAAAGTGTAGAAGCTTTTCAAAAGGGAATAAAAGCAGATGTGTTATTTTGCGATATACATTTAGCAGATGGATTAAGTTTTGACATTTTCACAAAAACCGCCATTGATACCCCAGTTATTTTTACTACCGCTTATGATGAATATGCCATAAAAGCATTTAAATTGAATAGCGTTGATTACTTGCTTAAACCAATAGGCCACGAAGATTTAAATCTTGCTATTGATAAACTAAAAAAAATAACTCAGCATCAACAAATTAATGTATTTGAAAATATTGCCAATGCATACCAGCAGTTACAAAAGCAATATAAAAATAGGTTCATGGTAAAAATGGGCGATAACATTGTATCAATTAAAAGTGAGGAAATACTTCATTTTATTGCCGAAGATGGAATTACTCTTTTAATAACCAACACTAAAAAACGCTATTCAATAGATTACACTTTAGATCAAATAGAAAATTTAATTTCCCCCGATTTATTTTTTAGAATTAATAGAAAGGTTATTATAAACATTAATTCTATTCAAAAAGTGAGTGCTTATTTTAACAGTCGCTTAAAAATTAATACCGATTTGTTAGAAGACGAATCTGCTATTGTAAGCCGAGAGCGTGTAAGCGATTTTAAATCGTGGTTAGATAAATAGAATTCTTCAATTTTTTATTGTTCTTTTTGCTTGGCAAAAAAGAACCAAAAACCCAAGGCGAAAGACCAACTCCATTTTTTTATCACACAAAATGCCTACGCTATACCACCTAAAAAAATGCAGTTCGCACTCTTTCGCCAAAAGCCACCGCACAATTACCAAAGTATGATAGATGATATAAAAATGTTGCTTACCTTTTTATTTTCTGTAAATGCAATCTATAAAAAAAAATAACACCTTAAATTACTTTACTATATTTATACTCAATCTGTATAAATAGTACTTATTAAAATACATCAAAACTTATAACCCAGTATATTTCTTAAATATTTTTATAGCTAATGCTAATAAAATAACTCCAAATACTTTTTTAAGAATAGCTATCCCTCCTACTCCTAACAAACGTTCGAGCCTATCCAAATTTTTTAAAACAAAAAATACAATAATTACATTTAAAAAAATTGCAATAATAATAGATAGAACATTGTATTCTGCCCTAATAGATAACAATGTAGTTAATGTACCAGTACCCGCTATTAATGGAAATGCAAGTGGAACAACAGAAGCCGTTGCAGGCATAGTTTCTTTAGAAATTTGAATTCCTAAAATCATTTCCATTGCTACTATAAAAATAAGAATAGAACCTGCTAAGGCAAAATCTCCAATTGTAATTCCAATAATATTTAAAATTGTATTACCAACAAATAAAAATACTAGCATTATTCCTAATGAAACCAATGATGCCTTAGGCACGTCTATACTACCAGTTTTTTGTTTTAAACTAATAATTACAGGAATTGACCCTATTATATCAATAACAGCAAAAAGAACCATCGTTACTTTTAATATTTCTATTATATCAAATTTTAAATCCATAAATGTTTTTTTTGGGCAAAGGTAGTTTTATTTTACTATTTTTGAATATGCAAAAATTAATCATAATATCTATTATTACTGTGTTCCTAGGAGCATGTACTCAAATGAACAGCGATTCTGAAAAAACTATTACAAAAGGCGAGGATACTGTTGCGAATATGGATGTTTCTGTTTCTAAACTTGATGTTGTTGAAGAGCTTGCAGCTATTGATGCGCCAGCTGAACACAAATTACTATTTAGAGCAAGTGGAATTGAACCAGGTTGGTTTGCTGAATTTTATGAAAATAAATTAAGGTTAGTTGTAAATTACGGACAAGACAGTGTTATACTAAATACTGAGTTTAAAGGTATTGATGACAGTAAAGGGTTTCAATTTGCTGAAAAAACTAAAAACTTAACTATTACTATCGAAAACAAATCTTGTGTAAACGAAGGTAGTGGCGATAAAGAAGATAGAAAAGTTACTGTTGAATTAAATAAAAAAACTTACAAAGGCTGCGGTTCATTTGTAAAATAGATTTCACCTTTTTTCTTTTAGATTGATTTAATAACAATTGTTTTTTCATTCAGTATATAATAAGTCAAGGATTTTTCTACATTGGATGTTTTATGTCCTTTCCTATAGAAAAAAAACAAAAATTTTAATCCCAGTCGTAATGGCTATTGCTATTCGATGATTTCATATCTTTAGTAGCAAAAGGAAGTTTGCCATAAATGCCTGGGCAATTAAAATTAGTTTTATCAATTCGTCTGTATCTATAATCAACACCAATATAATAGTTCACCCAGAAAGTAGTTTGAAATCCTAAATGTGCTTTATGTTCAGCTTTATTAATTTCTAAAACAGGGCCAATAGATAATCCTGCAACTCCTATTCCTGTTTGCACTTCACTGTATAGTCTTGTTCGTTTCTTACTAAATTCAATACCTCCATCTATACTGTAAGGAACATTTTTCACATTCCAATAAGCTAATTCTATTGCCCATGAAAAATGCCTCTTTTCACCTCCAAAGTTATAGTGTAACATAGGACCTATAGTCCAAACAACCTGCCCAAAAGTTTTTAAATTAAAATTTAATAAAAATATGATTAATAGGATAATTATTTTTTTCATGAATGTTTTTGGTTTAGTTAACTACATTAAATAGCATAGAGTAAAAGATAAAAATAATTTTGAAACAATGAATAAAATTTTACTATTTTTTTAATTATTTGATTGTATATAGAACTGTACTTTACTTGTTTGTAATAACAGTATAACTGTTCGGAAGATTAACAACATAAATTTAATAAAATATTATCCAATTAGATATAATCACTAGCATTTATGAATAATAGCAAACATTTCCTTCAAACGCCAAATATGGCTTAGATACTATCACTAGTATCTATTTTTTTTATTATAAATACAAAATTGTCACTTACTAGGCAATTTGAATTATAATTTTAAAACATATGATATGAAAACACTATACTTCCTAATTATTTTAAAAGCCACTTGTTTATTCTCACAAAATACTGTTGAGCAAACAGAATTAAATCTTTATTTAAAATGCATAGAAGGTGGCATTTTTGCCAACCAAGAAGTTGTATTTACAAATACTGAAGATGGCAGCATTAGTAAAGCCAAATCAGATGCTAGTGGTCTTTTAAAAATACTATTATCATGTGGTTCAACTTATGAATACAAAATTCAAAATTTTTCAGAAAAACAATTTATTACCATTCCGCCACAGCGATTAAGTATGATGAAAAGTAGTTTAACTTATAGTAAAAATGATGTTGCGTTTACTGAAAAGTTTAAAATGAAAAGTCAACAAATAAAAGACTTAGAAAACATTGTTAAAGAATTCCCAGATACCATTAGTACCGACAAAAATTTGAAATACAATTTAATACAAAATCAGAACTTTTCGAGTTTAGCAATTACATTGTATGATATTCACAATAAACCATTACAATACGAACTTATAATATTATCCGGCCGGAAGTATAAAAAAAGTTTTAAAGGCAGCACAAGCAATAATGGTACAGCAAAATTCATATTACCAAAGGGCGACATTTACGATATTTCATTTAAGTATGATAAAAACTTTGATGTAAAAGAAATTA
>ERZ724520.864-NODE-864-length-15856-cov-4.726473_pt1 | contig 15856 bp, 9 predicted proteins | sample MGYA00376053_ERZ724520 | MGnify/ENA primary metagenome ERZ724520 (study PRJEB28724, sample SAMN07190886) | activated sludge metagenome | isolation source: activated sludge of sewage treatment plant in Hong Hong | place: USA: Christiansburg, Virginia | collected... | reverse complement strand
ATAACCATGGTTGATATTAAAAGAAGTAAATAGTTTTTTGCCCCATTTGGTTTTTGCAAAACCGCTATAACTAATGCGCCAATTAGGCAATGGTAATGTTTTTAATGGATTTAGCTTTACATTGTCCGGATTTTTTCCTGTATAAGCTGCAATAAGGGACGGAACTAAAACATATTGTGAAAAAGGTCCATAACCTTCTTTAAAACTAGGTAATTTTATGCTGTCGTTGATATAAATATCAGTTGAATTTGGATTTTTATCTCCAAATTTCTGCGAGTAGGTTTCTCGTAATTCTTGAAATTTTAAAAATGCATTACTGAAATTATTTTTATCTACTTTACTAAAAATCGTTTTTACCATTAAGAATGACATGGACATATTTCCATTCACTTGTGGCGTGAGGTGCATAAAATTTCCATTGGCAGAAGTTGCCTTAAAGAAGTCAGAATAAGTTTCGCCTCTTGTTTTTTGTAGAGATATATCCACACGCAAATCACGATAAGGCTCTAAGGAAACTTTCAGGTTCATGCTTTGCTGCCTGGTTTGTATAAATTGATAATTCAACAAAGTATCTTTAGACATCCAATTTTTTTGAGCTATTGCATTTAGCCAGTTGGTATCTTTTTGAGCGCCAAATAGGAAAGCAGCACCGGGAGCCCGTTGTTTAAAGTTTTCTCCAAATAAAACTGGTGATGGCATAAAACCCGGTAGTACAGTCGTGCGTTTTACGTCATAACTAAAGGAGGCACGTTGCAACATCGTCAGCGGGCGCATTACGTAATCCAAAGCCGGATTTGCTGGTTCTGGCATTTGTCGTTTTTCTAATTTAAGCTGGCGCAGGTCATTTTTTAATTGTTTCTTTTCGGCAATTAATTTTTTAATATCTTCTTTTGTTTTGGAAGTATCTGTTTTGGCTTTTTCTATCTCGTCTATCTTTTTTTGAATTGTTTCTTTTTTCTTATCAATTTTAATTTTTGCATTATTTTCTTGCTCTTTATATTTAATCAATAAGTCCGCGTATTCTTTCTTAGTCTTTTTTAAATCTGGTTGGGTGAATGGTTTTAAGAATTTTGATTTTTGATAGAGTGATTTAAAATTTACATCTGCTGTAATTTGGTAATCTTGTCCATTTCTAATAGTATTTCCTAAACTAGTAAGTGCTAATGGAGCTGCCATCCAAGAGTAAGAAGCACTGTAACGTGTTCTTACATTTATCCAATCTAAAGAAGGGAAGAGTTGGAAAGGTAAATTATAAGATGCATTGAAAATATGATCGTAATTTATATTTCTTCCAAATTTCCAAAAGTTCCGTTTTACGGTATCTCTTTTTGCTTTGGTGTCTAAAGCCCCTTCAGGCTCATCAATGCGTGCTTTATTATTTGCCGTAAAATCTATATTGATAGATCGGGTAAGGCTATACCGAACACTCCAAAAACGATCCCAAGTAAAATATTTATTGAAAGTTGGTTTTAATTCTAAATCATCACCGCTAATATTTCTAATTTTTTGATACCCATATTGCCGATTGATGTCTGTTCGGAAAGCAACTGAATTTGGTTTCAAATTCAAGTTGAATTCTTTGACAGGTTTTAGGTGGATACTATTATTTTTTAATTTTTTAAAGGGCTGCCATACCAAAGGTTTGGGTGAAAAATTCCAACCCAAAGAGCCGCGATGTTTGGTAATGACTTCTTTTTCAATAATGGGATTGTGGTTTTCAGTTTGCGTGTAAGCATACGTTACATTAAAATTTTCTACATCATACACCCGAGGTTCTTTATTATTAGTTTTTACTTTTTGAAGATTGGTAACGTTTACACTTTTGATGGTGGTTACATCTTGTGCTACATGTTTTACAGAATCTATCAATTCTTTTTTGCGTGCTTGTGTCAAATTTTCATTCATTTCAATCACTTTGAATTTGTCTTTTAATTTGACATCTAATTCATAAGGATCATATTGTGGTGTACTGATGGCTTGTGAGAATTGTGCATACACTGGAATTTTAAGCCCTACTTTTTCGGGGATTAAATTTCCTAATTGCAAATTTGTTGCAATATCATATTGATAGTAATTATCTCTGTATCGTTGGTTGAGTCGTTGTTCCAAATTGCCGTATCCGATGGTGTGTAAATTTCCGGACATAACGATACTTCCTAAATTTCCTAATTGCATATCCACACGTCCAAGTGCAGCCCAACCGCCTTGTTCATCAAAGCCTGACAGGCGCAATTCATTTACCCAAACTTCGGCACATTTTGCTAATCCATCATCTGTATTGTCATTTTCACCAATAATGCGTTTTGGATTTTTTACACCTATCATAAATACAGAGGCAACACCTAAGTCCGGATTTCCTTTAATGCTAATTTTTGAGCCATTTCCTAATACAACATCGTACGGTAATATTAATGATGCATTGCTTATATTTCTAAGTTGTTTTATTTTGGTAAGGCTATCTAACAATATATTTATTTCATTGGAATCTGGCCAAATAAGTCTTCTGTCTAATTCGCTTGTAGGGTTGTAATGCATAGGTTGCGTTACTTTTAAAGGCAACTCGTATTCATAATAATTATCTGTAAAGTCAGAACCAATGCGAATAAATGCGTGGATGTCATTATCTTTTATTGGGAATAAAGAACCTTTATCTTTTGGGAAATTTTCGGCGTGTGTAAATAATTTTAAGCGTTTATAATTTCGCAAATCGAGGTTTGTAGTTTTAAATACGGCACGGGCATCGCCGTCTTGCAATTCGCATACTTGCAAACTCATTGCTTGCTCGTTTTGCAATGCATTATTGTAGCCGCTGATATTTTGTTCGCGAACAATACCAGGTGGAATAGCATAAGGAATCGGTGAGCGCAAAGAGTTTTCTTCCACACTTACGGATGTAACATTAAAATCAGTACTGGAGGCTTCATCGCCAGGCAGTTGTTCGCCAGCATTTGCCAATGATAAATCATATTTTCTCCATTGATTTCTCACCAATGCCAATTGTGCGAAACGCAAGGTTACGCTGTCTGTAAAATCAGACATAATTAAGCGGATGAAACGGATAGAACGAAAGTCAGAAATATTTCCCACACGTGCTTCGTATTCTTTTACCGGTATTTTTATTTGGTACCAATCTGCATATTGATTTCCATTAATCGTATCGGTCACTTTATCGGTCACATAAGGAGAGGTAGCTAATGTAGTAGGGTCAAATGAAATTTTATATTGAAAATATTCGTCCGTTTCGTTGAGGGTGTTATCATTGTTTAAATCTTCTGTATCTGGTTGTGTTTTTGAATTTCCGTTTACATCTTTATTGTTGATATTATTGGAGGAGTTTCCTTGTGTATTGGAAAAATGTTTGTATCGCGTAATGACTCCATCGTCTGGAGAGTAATAAGTATTATCTCTATTGAATTTATAATTATCTCCAGAAGGGTCTTCGTTGGCTTTAGCTAAAACGGCAGAATTGGTTACTACGGTTGGGAGTTTAGTTAGATAATCTGCAAAATGAATTCTTTCACCATCATCATCCAATCCATCCAATCCAACATCTTGTTTTTTAATTACCTCGGGGTCTGCATCGAAACTGTTGGTCAAAGCATTTTGTATAGTGGGTGTCACTCCCCAAGCAGATGTATCCACGGTTGTTCCTCCGCCTGGTCGGGGTAATCCATTTTCATATAGTTTTCGAGAATCTTTTAAAATATCTTCTGATAAATTTCCCAATTGGATGTACAAATTTCCTTTTCGGTTGGCTCCTGGGTATTTAAATGGATCTAATACCCAGAATTGAATAAATTCAACATTAGCGGCTTCAAAGTCGCTGGCACTTTCTATGGTGCGCATAACACCTCCCCATCGGGTTTCTGGGTTATTTAATTTTCCATTTACATTCACCCCTTTTGAATAAGGAGTAGGTGTCGTTTCAAAATTATAGGGTCCTTTTTCTTCGGGGAAATAGGATAAATCTAAGGTGTATAATGGTGGATTGGTAATGGTTGAATTTTGCCTATTTATAAATACATCATTTTCAAAATATTGACGGGTATAAATATTATTGGCTGTTTCTTGTTGCAGTGGTTTACTCAATGGATTACTGCCGCCACTACTTTGAAAAACAGGATCTATGGAATACCATGATAATTTTGCCCGATTAAATCCGTAAACTAAGCTATCACTTAACCTCGTTTCTGGAAATTTTTCTGCTCCATAAATATTTGGCATTTCTTTGGGTGCAGATGCTAATGACCACGACAGGTAACTTCCTTTTAAATCAAAATTAGTACTGGCGCCTTCAAAATCATCTACATAAACGGTGCCTGCTTTATCTATATTAATGGCTTTTGCGTGTCCTGGCATAAAATAAGCTGCTTCTGCCGCTATTGCAACTCTGGAGGGTGCTTTAGTGTCTTGCGCCGTAAGTCTATTAAAAAATCGAGTGATACCTTTTGATTCTGTTTCATAGTTTAAATCCAATCCAATGATATTATTTTTAACTGGATCATCATTAAAATTAACTTTTTGTGTAAATGGTTTTTCTGCCAATCGCATGTGAGTAAAACCAATATTAAATTTTTTATTAACGGCATAATCTAATCTCGTTCCGAACAAAGATTTATTGACTACACCGAATAAAATATTATTTTCAAATTTTATATCTATCGGAACGCCGGAATTTAAAACCCCTTGATTGATGATAGATATTTCACCAATTCCATAATTAACCGTATAGTCAATATTTTCTTTTAGTTGATTTCCTCCTGCATTTACAGTAACAGAGCCTTGTGGTAAATTAAATGCTCCCGGCAATCGGAAGGTGCTATTATCCGTTCCTCTATAAGAACCTTTCATCACAAATCGATTAAATTCGGGAAATTGTTGGGCGGCAAATTTAGTGGTGTCATATAAATAACGATATGCGTATTTTGCGGCAACAGTAGGGTCTCCAATAGCATTGGCTAACGAACTACCAAACGGCTCTAAAACTGGGAAATAAATTTTTCCATTTTTGGGATTGATCGTTACATTTGGAATAAAATCAAACCGACCATCGGGCTGTGGGTCTAATTGGTTATTAAGATTGTCTAAATTTAGTACATGTAATAATTGTTTGCCTGAAATATTTCCTGCCTCTGGCAAATAGCGTTTTTGACCGCCACCTGGGTCAATGTAATAAATGTCAAATAAAAATTGCTCTTGACTAACATTAAATGCTCCTAAGGAATATACGTTTTTCATCATCAAATTCCAAATGGGTTCAAAGGTTCTTACGGAAGTCGCTTTCAACATTTTTAAAGCTAAAATTTGATCTTTGGTTTTGGTGGTATCTGCCAAGGGAGGTAGGTCTGTTGCAAACTCTCCTAATTGATATACTTTGCCGTTTACGGTATATTGAATGGCTACTCCTAATACTTCGTCTGGTCGTAGTTGTTGATTAAGGGAAATATATCCTAATTGTGCATTGAAAACATATTCTGTTGGGGCTAATTTTCTGGCACTTACTTTTTCAAAATCATCGACAGAATGGAGGCCGTTACTTTCTAAGAAACTAATACATCTGCTGGGATCTCTAAAGTTTGCAGCATTGGGGCTGCGGGTAAGGAGGTTATAAAGGTTATTGGAATTGTTTTCAGGAAATGTTCCTCCGTTGCTAAAAATAGAAGTGGTATTGTATATTTTTCCGGTTTCACCGAGGTCTTGAAATGCAACCATTTCTCGCACGTCTTCGGTTTGGCGGGTTTTGTTCGTCACCCAAACTTCAATTTTATTAATAACCGTTTGAGCACTCACAAAGGGTAATTTGCTTAAATTTTGCTCATACGTATCTCTAAAATATTGAGCTATAAAAAAGTGTCTATTGTCTTCGTATTCATCTGCTTTGATGGAGAATTTTTTAGTTTGGGCGCCATTTTCAATTCGAACATTTTCTGTTTTAGATTTCTGTTGCGAAAGCACGTTCGTAATGGTTAATCTTCCGAATTGTAGTTGTGTTTTTATACCAAATAAATTTTGTGGTCCTTTGATTAAAGAACTACGCAATGGCATACTAACATTTCCAAATTCAATTCCTTTAATGATATCGTCTTCCTTTCCTTTGTATCCTAATTTTAATTGATTTTCGAAAGCAAATCCAGATTTAGTATTATAATTAATTCCCAATTTCATTTTATCTCCAATGGAGGCTTGTAAGCCTAATTGGATATTCATATCAAAATCGAAATTGATATTGCGTCGTTGATTTTGCAACAATACAGGGTTATTTACGCGTTGGGAATTTACACCAATAGTTACATCAACATTGCCTTGTGGTTTTATTTCTATTTTTGTACCGCCTAAGAAGCGATTAAATAACTCAGGTCCTTGATATAAAAATGGTTGTTTGCTTTTGCGTTCTGCAAGGTCGATAGCACGGGAGCGTTGTTGGAAATAATTTTGTTCTGATTCTTTACTATTATATTGTAAAAATTCGTCATACGTCATGTAAGTGGGCGTTTTGTAATAAGTATCGCCTATTTTTTCATATACCACATATTTATTGGTTGCTGGGTCGTATTCTATTTTTTTGTCAATTATTTTAGGGTCTTTTAAATCAATAGCGGATTTGGAAGGGGTGATTAAAAAATCTGTATTTCTATCTTCGATAGGATACCGAAGTTTTTTGGTAGTATCTATTTGTGCAAATGTAGTTAGTGCGCCAAAAAGAGTGGCAAAAAACAGGAGAGTACGAATGTAAGTATTTGTTTTTCTTTTCACTAAATAAAAAATGTAAAGCGTAAAATTATAAATTTTTTAAGCTCAATTTAATTAATTCTTCTACCAAATGAATGGAAGGATTTTCTTTTGTAGCTTTTTGTATGGCTTTTTCTGCCTGAGCTTTTTGAAAACCCAGCATGGTTAATGCTGCCAAAGCCTCCTCTGTCAATACAGAGAGATTGCCGTGTATTGATGAAGAATCCATTTCTTCATGCAAGGAATCTTTTTTTAGTTTATCTTTTAATTCCAAAATTAATCGTTGTGCTGATTTGGGGCCAATCCCTTTTATTGATTGTATTAAACGTACATCTCCTTGAATTATTGCTTTTTGAAATTCTTGAACACTCATGGACGACAAAACCAATCGGGCTGTATTGGGTCCGATGCCTGATACGCTAATCAAATGAAGGAATAAATTTTTTTCTATTTCTGTAAAAAAACCATAGAGTAATTGTGCATCTTCTCTCACCACTAAGTGGGTGAATAGTTTTACTTTCTCTCTGTTTTCGATTTCTGAATATGTGTAGAGCGATATATTTACAAAATATCCTACTCCATTGCAATCGAGGTACACATGTGTAGGCGTTTTGAATGTAATGGTTCCGTTTAAATAGGCAAACATAGTTTTGTGTTGACTACAATATAGAGTAGTTGGACAAAAATACCAAATAATCTATAAGTTTATAGCAAAAATAAAATTGGAAAGCAAAAAAATGGCTGATGGTGGGCTTATTTACATGCTATTTTACGAATTTTTAAAACATCGCCTTTGTGTAAAATTGGGTTTTTTTTCAAATTATTCCATTTTATAATGTCTTGTACGCTTACTTCATCAAATTTTTGGGCAATAGACCATAATGTTTCGCCATTTTTTACAGTATGTTTTTGAAAACAATCTTTTTTGGCAATTATTTTTACAGGATTAATTTTATCTATAAAAGAGGTATTTTCATTAATTTTTTCTCCTCGTGCCACCTTATCTTTTTCTTCCTGTGTCGTTATTTTTGCGCTTAAATCATCTTTAATATTTTTACTTAAATAGTTGAACCGAACAAATTTCTTATAATCATTTTTATGAATATAAATTAGTAATTCATCCTTTGGGTGAATATTGTTTCCTGTTATAGCATTCCATCGGCGAATATCCTTTACATTACAATGAAACCAAGAAGCGATGTTTCCCAAATTGTCTCCCTTTTGTACAGAATAGGCAATAGTTTTATACTCATTATTGTCTTCTTTTAGAAGATGGGCGGATTGGATAGTGGCAGTACTATTTTTTGAATTAGGAATAGTTGGAACGGATTTCCACTCCTCTTTTGTATTTGGATTTTTAGTATTAGATTTTATTGCTGGGTTGGATGGTGTTGTTGCTGTTTCAAGAGTAGTTTCGATAGATTCTGTATTGTTATTTTCGGATATGGCTGATGTTGGGTTAATAGGTTGTTCTGCTAATGGATATTGAATGTTTTGATAAATAGAATCTTGATATTGATTCAACCAGCCAATTCTTGATTCTGGAAGGTTCAAAATAAAACCAGCAGGAATATATGTTGTTAATAAAGAAGGATTTTCATCTATGATAAATTGCTTTGGGAGCTCTAAAATTTTTGCTAAATCTGTTAACAAATATTTTTGTCTAATAGTGATGCGCTGCGTATTTTCCCATTCCATCGACAAGGGCTCAACGCCATATTTATCGGCATATTTCATAGCATATACCACGGCAATGAAGGAGGGTACGTAAGCTTGTGTTTCTAAGGGAAGGAATGGTTTTACATCCCAAAAATTCATCGAGCCTCCTGCTTTTTTGATGGCTCGGTTTACATTTCCTGCTCCACAATTATAAGAAGCAATAGCTAACTGCCAGTTGCCATAGAGATTGTACATTTCTTTCAAGTATTTGCAAGCTGCCTCACAGGCTAAAAATGGGTCTCGTCGTTCATCTATTTGTTTGGAGATTTTCAGTTCGTATCGCAATGCGGTGCTATACATAAATTGCCAAGGGCCGCTGGCACCTGCTCTGGATAATGCGAATGGATTAAGTGCCGATTCCACCACTGCCAGGTATTTCATTTCGTCCGGAATGCCATATTTTGCAAGTATGGGTTCAAAAATTGGGAAGAATTTTTTTGCCCGACCCAACATTTTTGCTAAATGTGTGCGGCGTTTTTCATGTGTATTATAGGATATGTATTTTTGAACATGGTCATTATAATCTAAAGGTATTGCATGTTGTATTTTTTTTAGCCTAACTGCTATTTGTGCGCTTAAAACTACAGGGTCTGGGTCGTCTTTAAATAGTTGTGCTTCTGATGGCAATTCTATGTCTTGTGGTAAGTCGTTAAATTGTGAAGATGCTGGCAGTGTCTGCCCGTAAACAGGACCAAAGGTGAGACAAAAAAATAATATAATATATAAAGATAGTGACTGTTTCATTCGTATAGGTGCAAGATAAGCAAATTGCCTTTTTTTATAATGACAATACGTGTTTTTAGGATTTTTTTAGAGATTTCCCCTTTCCTTCGTATAAATAGGTGGAAAAAATTCAAATTGTAGTAATTTGTAATAAAAATGGATATGGTCGTCCAATTAGAATAAGACAAATTGTTCACCATCGAACCTTAATAACACATTACTCTAACAGTTCTTAAGTGAGCTGTACATAATGGTGTTTGGCAAAAATACTCAGGTTATTTATTTTCAGGAAGCTTTTTGCTTTCGTCTTCTTTTAACCCTTTTTCAAATTCGTCTTGAAGGTTATTCTTAGCGTTGTTAAATTCACGAATTCCTTTTCCTAATCCTTTCATTAATTCAGGAATTTTTTTACCTCCAAAAAGCAAAACTACTATTGCCAATATAAACCATAATTCAGGTCCATGCATTCCAAACATACAAATAGATTTGGTACAAAGTTACAAATTTAAATGGTAAGATGACCAATTCAGCATGGTGCTTGTGTTATAATTTGTTTAAAAAGAAATAATCAATCGTCTATGTCTTTAAATTTATCAATTTCTCGTCTATCTCTTTTGGTTGGTCTGCCCGAACCTTTATCTCTTACTTCATAAAATACAGATGGGAAAAGCAATTTGTTTTTTTCTTCAGGCGGCGTTAAGTCTTCATAACAAGCAATGGCAATAGGTGCTCCAACACGTTTTTCTATTATTTTAATTACTTTAAAAGTTGATTTTTCACCCTGTTTGTTCAGTTGAATGGTTTGTCCGGGTTTGAGTAAATAGGATGCTTTTACGGATTCTCCATTTATTTTTATTTTTCCGGCAGCACATGCTTCTGTGGCAAGGCTTCGAGTTTTATATATCCTCACCGCCCATAACCATTTGTCTATCCGTGTTTTATCTAATTCAGACATTTTTGGCAAAATATTTGTTATTCAATAAAGGTATTGATATAAATTTTATAATTTTATGCAATTTAATTAAAAGTATGAAAAAAACAGTTGGAATAACGATAATTTTAATATCGATTTTAAACACCTTGGAAGCTAAACCCAAAAGAGAGCTTAATCCAAAAAATCGGTTGGAATGGATAGATGTAGTAAAAAAACCGACTCCCGAAATTTATGGTAATTGGATTTGGTTGGATACGGATTGCTGTGGCAGCAGACACGGGCTTTCTACTCCAGAAAGTACCAATGATAATATAAAATTAGAGCTAAACAACAATAAATCTTTCAAAGAGGAACATAGTAAAAAGAAAACACTCCCCCGAAATGGTTTTTTTATTGTTTATAAAGAAAACAACCAAGATGTAGTACAGTTTAACGACGAACGACCTGCGCAATTTACAATTTCTGAAAACAAAGACACTTTGACGCTGAGCTGGAGGCATTTAGAATTACAAACAGAAAGATATATCAGACAAAAATAACTCTCAACTATTTATTAAACTATCAATCATTTGTAGCACTTCATCTATTTCATTTTGAGTGGAATATTTCCCCAAACTAAATCGAATAGATTTTTCTGCTTGTAGTTTTGTCAAACCCATTGCTGTTAATACGTGAGAGGGCGTGTTTTCTGCGGAGGTGCAGGCTGAACCAGTAGCAATGGCTAATTTATTTTTGGTTGCCCGAATAAAATCTACTGCTTTAAAAGGGAATGTAATATTGGAGGTATTGGGTAAACGACTGGCTTCTTCGCCATTTATTTTGATAGCATCTGCATATTTATCTTTTAGGTATTTTTCAAAATAATTACGCAAATTTTCTATCGAATGATTGTCGTTGGTCATTTCCATCGCTTTTCCAAGCCCAACAATTCCGGGTACATTGAGTGTTCCACTTCTCCACCCTCTTTCGTGCCCTCCTCCATGCAATAAAGGCTCTACGTTTACTCTCGGATTTTTTCTTCTTATGTACAAAGCTCCTACCCCTTTGGGTCCATATATTTTATGTGCAGAAATACACATCAAATCCAATCCTACTGTTTGAACATTAATAGGAACCTTACCTATTGCTTGCGTTGTATCGCTAAAAAAAATACTTTGATGTTGATGTACTATTGCTGCAATTTCCTGAATAGGCTGAATAACGCCTGTTTCATTATTAGCATACATGATGGCAACTAATATGGTTTGTTTAGTAAGGCTGTTTTTTAATTCTTCTAAGTCGATGATGCCGTTAGTATTTACTTTTAAATAAGTAACCCGTGCACCTTTTTTTTCTAAATATTGGCAAGTATCCAACACGGCTTTATGTTCTGTCTCTACCGTTATGATGTGATTGCCTTTGGTTTGATATAAATTATAAACTCCTTTTAAAGATAAATTGATGGATTCTGTAGAGCCGGAAGTGAAGATAATTTCCTGCGCTTCGCAACCTATAGATTGTGCTATTTGTTTGCGCGCACGCTCCACTGCATCTTTTGCGGTGGCTCCCGGCAAGTGCGTACTACTGGCGGCATTACCAAATTTTACCGAAAAATAGGGTAACATTTCTTGTAAAACTTGTTCCTCTACAGGCGTTGTTGCATTATAATCTAAATAAATCACGAAGTAAAAGTATCTTTTTTTTAACACATTTTTATCCTCTTTTTATGGCGGAAAATAAAGTTCTGCTACGATTTTAATGGATTAAATTATGTTGAATTTAAAAGAAAGAATTTGGTTTATCTTTATATAAATTCTACATTGCTTTATGAAAAAAATGGATCACATCGGTGTGGCAGTTAAGGATATAAATAAATCGATTGAATTATTTTCCAAATTATTCAATAAACCTCCTTTTCATCAGGAAACTATAGAAACACAACATTTACAGGTTTCTTTTTTTGCTTTGGAAGATACTAAAGTAGAATTGATTCAGCCAATTTCTGAAAAAAGTACCGTTCATAAATATTTAGAAAACAAAGGGGAAGGCATTCATCATGTTGCTTTTGAAGTGGAAGATATTTATGCAGAAATGGAACGTTTAAAAATGGAAGGATTTCAACCATTAACGGACAAACCTTACCAAGGAGCTCTTAATAAATTAGTCTGCTTTTTTCATCCTAAAACCACTAATGGTGTTTTGATAGAATTGTGTCAAAAACAAAAATAAAGATGATTTTATCAGTAACTATTAACCAAACAACCGTATAAAACCTTTAGCATCCTGCCACGATATTGATAACAGAATACTACTTTCATTATTCATTTATTAATGGTATTCTGCTAAAATACGTTGAATGAGTTGCTGTTCTTTCAAGTCTTCATTAAAATCAAAAAGAATAACATGTTTATTGTAATCCTCTTCCAGCAACAGGCGCAGCAACACCTCTCCTTCTTTTAATTTATCTTCCATAAACGCAACAGCACAAATACCATAATTCAGCTCTATGCTGGTTTTACATACTTCTGCACCAGTCAATAATACTTGACGCGCCGAGTTGGTATCTCCATTTAATGCCATCACTTTGGCTAAAATAAAATAAGCTTCATACCTTTTTACAAAAATATCGATAGCAGATTCACAAGCATCGAGTGCCACATCGTTCTCTCCTATTTCCAGGGCGGCTTCTGCCATTGCCAAACAAAATTCGTATTGTTCTTTTTCTAATTCATTGGCTTTTTGAAACGATTTATAGGCTTGTTCCCAAAGTCCTTCTTGCTTGTATGTTTCCCCTATTCTAAAATAAGCATCCGACAAAGATGGATTATCGCGTACTGCTTTTTTAAAACAATAACGCGCCATTTTCATATTACCCAATGCTTCGTGGCATTTCCCTTGTAGGAAATAAATTTCATCGTCTGGCTCAAACGTTTCTGTCATATCCTTTAATACATCCAATGCTTTTTGAAATGCACCATTTTTATAGTGCAAATCTGCCATGTCCTGATAAACATAATCGGCATCATCATTAATAGCCAACACATATTCAAAAGCATTGATGGATTTTTCATATTCTTTCATGCCTCGATAGGCACATGCCAAATTGTACCAAGCAAATTCATTATATGGGTCAATATCAATTAAATGTTGATGAAACGGAATACTGTCTGCAAATTTTTCGGTTATTTCTACACAATAATTAAATCGGCTCAACGCTTCTTCATTTTGTGTGTCTATTTGCAGGCAAGCTATTAAGCAATCATATACTTCATGATATTTTTCCCAATCTTCATATACATCGCATAATTGCAAATAAATATCTGATAATTCCTCCCGCTCTGTTGTCGTGCTTAATAAATCTTGCAAAAGCGCTACTGCTTCTTTATATTTCGATTGAAACGTATAAATTTCTGCTCTTAATAATGGGATTCCGATTTCTGAACTATCATAAATTGCTGCAACATCCAATAGCTCCAATGCCGGAAACAACTGTTTTAAATCGAACAGAATTTGTGCCTTTTTCAATAATAATACAGCAGAATATGGATATTGAATCAACGATTTCTCTGCTACATCCATGGCGTAGTCCAATTGTCCTTTTGCTTGATAATATTCTACCAGCACTTCATAATCCTCTTGTTCAAAAAAAGGAATGGACGCTCCTTTCGTAGCTTGTTCATATTTTTCTACCAATTCCAAAATATTTATTTGGTCTTCGGGTTCATTATCAAAATCAAAATTACTCATAGTTTTAGTATTTTAGATTTGCGCACATAATTTCAAAGTTAATACTTAATATTGTGTGAAATATTACTTTGAAAAGTTAATTGTTAAAAATGAAATACACGCTAATAGTTATTAACATTTTAGTATTATTAGGGTATTCTTGTGTTGATGCATCGGAAGCAGATTCCGTTGTTGCTCCTATCAACATAAATACGCTTAAAAAAGTTCATTTCCCCAAATTGTATGCTGCCCAACAAAAATATTTGCGATGGGTGGACAAGCCGCAACGCGAATTTCCGTTTGCGGTTCCGGCTATTGCCTACAACCAATACGACGGTATGCAGATAGGAGCTGCTTTTATTAACTTAAAACAACCGGTAAAAAATATAGATTTTACCTCCACCTTGTTTTATGGCATTAAATCTAAAAAGGCAAATGGAACAGTTAATTTGGATTATTATGTACGCCCAAAAATGAGTGTGGTTTCTCTTATAAAACCGGGCATTCAATTCCAATCTTTTTCCTATCGCAACAACAGTAAACCGATGAAATATTACGCCCTTCATCCGAATGTTTCTGTTACATTTAATCATCGTTCTGAAAAATTAGAAAAATTAGAACATCGACTCTCTTTTACCTCTCATATTATTTTAAAAAAAGATTCTATTTTAGAGCAATTAGACAGCACCCATTTTCAGTTAAAAGAGGCTTTGACACATTATTATGTAAATGAACTGAAATATACTTTTAAGCGCAATGATTTGAATTTTCCTTTCAGTGCTTCGTTGAGCTTAGAGCAGGCTCAGAATTTTGTCAAAACATCTTTTGAGGCAAATGCTTTTCTTCGATATCAATTAAAAAATTATAATACCGGCGTGCATTTTAGAATGTTTGTCGGAGGGTTTTTATGGCGAAAAATTAAGAAACCAAATCCCGGATATTCTTTGGGTGGATTTAATTATAATCTTACCGGAACCACCGGCAGCAATGATTACAAATTCGACGATTATTATTTTGGACGTTATGAAAATGAAGGATTTGCTGCGAATCAAATTTCTGCTCGCGATGGATTTTTTAAAGTAACCACTCCGCTCCAATCGCCGGCAGTGGGGCAAACTGGGAATTTTATTTTTGCGCTCAATACTGTTATTGATTTTCCGATAGAACACGTGCCGTTGAAATTCTTTTTAGATATTGGATTTATTCAGGATAATATTTTAAATACAAATACTCCGCCGGCAGTAAAACAATTTGCTTATGACGGCGGATTTATGTTCAGCTTTTTCAATCGTGGATTTGAAGTGTATTTTCCACTTTTTTATAGCAAAGAATTTACGCAGTACTATAAATCCAATGCCCCAAAATTTAAACAACGGATCACATTTTTACTGGATTTACATCAATTAGAATTACACAAAAAAATCCGAGAAATGAAGTTTTAGGCTTTTATGTTTTTTTTGCTATTTGTTCAAAGGGCAAGACCTCGCGAACAAAGTTGCCTGTTTCGAATAGTTGCGTTCCTTGCGAACGCAGTGAAGCCATCTGTCAAACACTTGCGAGAGGACAGCCTGTCCCGATGTATCGGGAAAAGCCATCTGTTGAATATTTACATCCTTGCAAATAAGCCGAACAGAAATGAAGAAGGCAAAAAAATAAGTCCCGTGGAGGCGGGACTTATTCGTGGGAGAGATTTTCTTGGACTTTTATGTTTCCAGCTTTTTAAGCAATGTAAAAATAAGTCTAATTCTTTGTTAAAACATTTGATATGAATCAATAAAAAACTACAATGTAATTTCTTGATATAAGTCATGATATAAAAGAGGTGGAGATGTGAGATGTCATTCCCACGAAAGTGGGAATCTCCTTCCCGGCAAAGCCTCCTGCAAGGGACTCTGTGTATGCTTCGCATCATTCCCACGAAAGTGGGAATCTACACCTCGCCTTCATTCCCAGCAGAATCTCCTCCTCGCCTTGCGTATTGCTCGCTTCGCGTCATTCCCACGAAAGTGGGAATCTCCTTCCCGGCAAAGCCTCCTGCAAGGGACT
>ERZ724520.860-NODE-860-length-15916-cov-3.572663_pt1 | contig 15916 bp, 14 predicted proteins | sample MGYA00376053_ERZ724520 | MGnify/ENA primary metagenome ERZ724520 (study PRJEB28724, sample SAMN07190886) | activated sludge metagenome | isolation source: activated sludge of sewage treatment plant in Hong Hong | place: USA: Christiansburg, Virginia | collected... | reverse complement strand
AAGTCGAAAAAATGTCAAAATCCAAATACAACGTAGTATCGCCAGATGATATTTGTAATGAATACGGAGCCGATACTTTGCGTTTGTATGAAATGTTTTTAGGACCATTGGAACAAGCGAAACCTTGGAATACAGCAGGAATTTCGGGCGTTTTTGGTTTCCTTAAAAAATTATGGCGTTTGTATTTTGACGAAAATGGTTTAATCGTAAACAACGACGAACCAACAAAAGACAACTTAAAATCTTTACACAAAACCATTAAAAAAGTAGCAGAAGATATTGAAGGGTTTTCTTTCAATACTTCGGTTTCACAGTTTATGATTTGCGTGAATGAATTGTCAGCGCAAAATTGTCATTCCCGTGCGATTTTAGAACCATTAGCGATTTTGATTTCGCCTTACGCACCTCACATCGCTGAGGAATTGTGGGCTCAATTAGGAAATACAGAATCGATTTCAACTGTTGAATTCCCTGTTTTTGAAGAAAAATATTTGGTAGAATCGGAGAAAGAATATCCGGTTTCTTTCAATGGAAAAATGCGTTTCACGATGGTTTTGCCTTTGGATTTGACCAAGGAACAAATCGAGGAAATCGTGATGAAAGACGAAAGAACCATCAAACAATTGGACGGGAAAACGCCAAACAAAGTGATTATAGTTCCAGGGAAAATTATCAATTTGGTGGGATAAATAAAACCCGATTTTTCAACCACAAGTTACACGAATTTTCACAAATTGATTTGCGGAAATCGGTGTAATTTGTGGTTATTTTTTAGGCATTAGTAAGAATTAATTAGTGCAATTCCTAATTTGTATAAAATTGTCCAGTTGTAATGGTCAGCACATTCTACTCCAATTTGTCACGCTGAAGGCGTCTCAACATTCGAGAGCAATTCATTATGGACGCTTCCAGCGTGACAAATGGCAAGAATAAATTTAGCATCAATTTAACGGATGTCAAATTGACATTTTCTAAATTTGGTTCACAATTTGATGTTCTAGTTTCAAACACATTAAAAAAATAAAATTATGGGAATGGGATATATGCTTTTAGCGGGTTTAATTATGCTGGCGAGTTGGCTGGTGAGTTCAAGGTTGAAAAGTAAGTTTGAAGAGTATTCGAAACTGCATTTGCAAAACGGAATGTCGGGACGTGAAATCGCCGAGAAAATGCTTGCTGATCACGGAATTCGTGATGTAAGAGTCATTTCGGTCGAAGGGCAATTGACCGACCACTATAATCCTGTGGACAAAACAGTAAATTTAAGCGAAGCGGTTTACAATCAACGAAATGCAGCAGCAGCAGCGGTTGCAGCTCACGAATGTGGTCACGCCGTGCAACACGCTACAGCTTATAGTTGGTTGACTTTGCGTTCTCAACTAGTTCCGGTGGTGAATGTTGCTTCTTCTTATATGCAATGGATTTTGTTGGCAGGAATCTTGATGATTAAAACTTTTCCATCTCTTTTATTGATTGGAATCGTGATTTTCGCTGCAACGACTTTGTTTTCGATTGTGACTTTGCCTGTTGAATATGATGCGAGTAATCGCGCCTTAGCTTGGTTAGAAAACAAAAGAATGTTGTCGCAACAAGAACACGCCGGAGCAAAAGATGCTTTGAAATGGGCTGCTAGAACCTATGTTGTTGCCGCTTTGGGCTCTATCGCTACTTTGTTGTATTACATTTCAATTTATATGGGCGGAAGACGAGAATAAGAATCCTTTTAAAAAATATAAATCCCATTTGCTTACAATTGGCAAATGGGATTTTTTTTGTTAGTATAAATCTAAAATTACAAGGTTTCTTTCAACCATTTGTAAAATTCTCTATGCCAAACCAACGCATTTTGAGGTTTTAAAACCCAGTGATTTTCTTCAGGGAAATAGAGAAATCTGCTTTTTATTCCGAGCATTTGTGCCGATTGAAAAGCTTCTTGTCCTTGCCCAATAGGCACTCTAAAATCATTTCCGCCTTGGATGACTAATATTGGTGTATTCCATTTTTCTACACTATTGATAGGATTGAATTTGGTGTAGGCTTTTTGCGCAACAACATTGTCTTTTTCCCAATAAGCTCCGCCAAAATCCCAATAGTTAAAGAAAACTTCCTCGGTGGTGCCAAACATACTTTGGGTATTGAAAACTCCGTCGTGTGCAATAAAAGTTTTGAATTTATTGTTGTGGATTCCAGCCAAATAAAACACTGAATATCCTCCATAACTTGCGCCAACACAACCCAAACGAGTTTTATCAACATATTTTTCTTTGGACACATCATCAATCGCCGACAAGTAATCATCCATAACTTGTCCGCCCCAATCTTTGCTAATTTGTTCGTTCCATTCCACACCGTGACCTTGCATTCCACGACGATTTGGAGCTACAATAATATACCCTTGAGCCGCCATTAATTGAAAATTCCAACGAAAAGAATAGAATTGCGACAACGGAGATTGCGGTCCACCTTGACAATATAAAAGAGTTGGATATTTTTTTGAAGCATCAAAATTGGGCGGAAGAATCACCCAAACCAACATTTTTTTGCCGTCGGTGGTGGAAACATAGCGTCTTTCGGTTTTGCTTAACGCCAATGAATTGTAGATTGCCGTATTAACATTCGACAATTTAAGCCAAGTTTTTTTCTTTAGATTATACGAATAAATTTCTGCTGCATGATTCATATCGGTTCTAGTCACAATGATATTTTCTCCAGAAAGACAAACTAAACTAGCTACATCAAAATCGCCATTGGTCAGTTGAGTAACTACAGGTATTTTTTTAGTTAAACCAGGAAAATCAACTTCAAACAACTGAATTGTTCCATCAATTGGAGCTTGAAAATACACTTTTTTGCCATCGGCACTCCAAAGAAAACTTTCGACAGTTCCGTCCCAATTTGCCGTTAAATTGATTTTCATTCCTTTGAAACTAACAATAATATCGTTTTTGTCGGCTTCATAACCGTCGCGTTTCATTTGCAACCAAGTCAAATTTCCTGTTGGCGAAAAAGCGGGATGCGTGTCATAACCCAAGTTGCCTTCGGTTCTATTGATGGTTTTTCCTGTCTCTAAATTGTATTCGTAGATGTCAGTATTCGTGCTAATGGCATATGCCGTTCCTGATTTTTTCTTGCAAACATAGACAATGCTTTTGCTGTCAGGCGACCAAATATAATCTTCGTCTCCGCCAAAAGGTTTTTGCGGGCTATCAAAATTTTCTCCTTTCAGAATGTCAATTCCAACGGAATCTTCTTTGTTTTCTTTGTAAAAAACATGGTTGAATTTGCCTTCATTCCATTTGTCCCAATGGCGATAATCTAAACCGTTGTAGATTTGAACATTCGATTTTTCGAGTTCAGGATAAAAATCTTTTCCGTGAACTTTATCGATTTTTACCTCTTCATCGTAAACTAAATATTTCCCATCAGGAGAAACATTTTTGTCATTTAATAATTCTTTAGTTGAGGTAACTTCAGTTGGATTTCCTCCGTTTATGGGTAAAGTATAAAATTTAGAATTCGATTTATTTTCTTCGGCAGAAGGAACATCAACCTTGTAAACGATGTTTTTTCCATCTTTCGAAAGTCCTAAAGTAGTTACTCTTCCAAGTTTTAAAAGTAATTCTGGGGACATTGTGTTTTGTGCCATCGCATTTAAGTTGATCATTATCAGTGTTATAAAAACTATTTTTTTCATTGTAAATTTTGAATTTTAAAGTTTTAAAAATACAAATTCTATTCAGAATAGTAAGATGATATTTCAACCTAATTTTATAAAACAGAAGCATTTTTTTTTACTTTTATAAAAAATTCAGAAATAACACAATGGCGACCAAAATAACAGCAAAAAAACCGAAATCTTCATCCAAAAAAGACTCAGGAACTTTCATCAGTAAAGTCAAACGGTTTTTATTTAAGGCAATGCTATGGTTTTTTGGACTGTCTATTTTTTTTGTAGTGCTTTACAAATTTGTGCCAGTTCCATTCACTCCGTTGATGGCTATTCGTGTTGTCGAAAACAAATTGGCGGGCAAAGAAAATTATTTTAGCCACGATTGGGAACCCATCGAAAATATTTCGACCAATTTGCAAAAAGCAGTAATAGCCAGCGAAGACGGGACTTTTTTGACTCATAATGGTTTCGATTTTACAGCTATGCAAAAAGCCTACAAAAACAACGAAAGAGGTCGAAGAATAAAAGGAGGAAGTACTATTTCACAACAAACCGCCAAAAACGTATTTCTTTGGCAAGGAAGAAGTTATCTCCGTAAAGGTCTTGAAGCTTATTTCACCGTTTTGATTGAATTAATCTGGGGAAAAGAGCGCATAATGGAAGTCTATCTTAACAGTATCGAAATGGGGAATGGCATTTATGGTGCTCAAGCCGCAACCCAACATTGGTACAGGAAAGATGCCACAATTCTTACTAAAATGCAAGCCGCTGGAATTGCCGCCATTTTGCCCAATCCGAGAAAATATTCCGCCACAAGCTCTTCATCTTACATCAATAACAGAAAAGCCAAAATTGTTCGCATAATGCGTCATATTGGTAAGATTGAATATTAAAAATTTACAGTAAATCGAGAGGCAGAGAAAAATAATGTACTGTTATCATTTTGTTATCTGTACTATTTTAAATGGAAAGTTTAGTTCATAAAAAAATGCCTGAAAAAAAATTCTTTCAGGCATTTGTTATGACATTTGTTATGATTTTTATAACTTCACTGTTAATCCAATTCCAGGAGATAGACCGGAAATATTTCCACCGGCAATTTCTACATAAAATCCCCATTTATCATTCCAAAAATAACGTCCTCCAAATTGAAGACCAAGATTCATATCACTTTCATCAACGCCGTTTTCATCTCCATTAAAAATGGAATATCCAATATTTGCTCCACCATATACATCCCAAGCATCATCAGAAATACCGAATAAATTATCAAAGTAATAGTTGCCTTTTACTCCTAAATTCACCCAATCTAAATCTAAACTAGTTCCTACACCAGGAGCAATAGTAATGTCCTTGTGTACAGGAATTTCATAATTAATACCCACAAGACCAAAGTTCAATTCTTCTCTGGCTTGTCCAAAAACAGTTGCAAAATTCAATAATAATGCAAAAACAAATAACAAAGTGGTTTTTCTCATGTTTTTTTTTATTAAGAGATTATACGCAAATATAAGTGTATTTTTTCTAAAAAGGAAGTTGACCTCGCCAAATTTATTTCGAATAACTCATAGGATATAGCGTGTTTTTAGCATTAATGTTGCTTCTATTAAATTTATTTGCTGTAGATTATTTCTTCTAAATATTAAAATTCACTCCCAAAACAATATTTCTTCCCATATTAGGAATGCCATCTATTTTTAATCGGGAAAGATGCGCTGTATATTCTTTGTCCAATAAATTATTGGCATTCAAATTAAGGTCAAAAACAGTTTTTCCTAACTTTACTTTTCCACCAAAACCAAGATTTAACAGAGTATAACCATTCGATTTTGTTTCAAAACCACTCACATTGTTTTGATTAAAAGTTGAGGAAACATTCAAAGTAGCAAAACCATCTTCCAACCAGTTTTTAATCTTAAACTCGGTTCTGATGGTGTTGTTCCAATTGTTGGCAGGAATCAAAGGCAAATAATCGCCATTTTGTTTTTTGCCCGTAACGGTTTCAAAACTGGTTTCATAATGCAACCAATCTAATGGATGCGGATGAAAATGCAATCCGATTTCTCCGCCATATAATTTGGCATCATTTTGAATATAATCGAAAACCGCGTTGTCGTCAATCACTTCTCCTGTTGGCGAGGTGTAAATATAATTGTTGATGTGGTTGTAAAAACCGTTGACAAAAAACTCGATATGACTGCTTTTGTATTCTAAATTCAAATCTGTTTGCACATTTTGTTCCGTTTTCAAATCAGAGTTTCCTACTTCATAGCGATTCGTTCCTTCGTGAATACCGTTTGAAGTGAGTTCAGCCAAATTTGGTGCTCTAAATCCTGAAGCCACATTCAAACGCAAAGACAAATCTTTGGCCAAGTTGGTTTTGTATCCCAAAGACGCATTAAAACTATCGAATGATTTGTCGATGGCTTCAAACGAACCTTCTTCGCCCGAAATTCCGTGGGCAGTTGTCGTAATTTTTCTATTATCGAAACGCAATCCCGCTTGAATTACATTCGATTTCCATTCGTAATTTCCAGTTCCAAAAAATCCAAAATCATTGGTTGTCGCATCTGGAATTAAATATTCCTCTCCAGAATTTTTGTTGGTTTGATGCATTCCTTGAATTCCAACGATAGATTCAAATTTTCCTAATTTTGGCAAATAGTATTTGGCATCATAATTAAAAGTGTTTAATTTCATATGCAAAATCGCCACTTGGCTGTCTTCAAATTCGCTTCTGTCATTCGAAATGTAGCCTAAATCCACATCTAGTTTTGATTTTTCGAAAAAGAAAACGTTGTTCAAACTCAACAAATGATTGAAAACACCTTGTTTGGGATAATCCGTTTTTTTGTTAGTGGTTTGTTCAGCGATGCCTTCTTCGGGAATTCCTAAATCTAAATCATTATAATTGTAACGAAAAACACTTGAAAATTTCGAATTGCTGTAGCCAATTCCAGTTTTGAAATCGGTTTCATTATAACGCGTATTAGTTACTCGATCTCCTTCAGCAATTTTATAATCGGAATGGGTGTTGTAAGTTCCGCGAGCCAAGAATTTCCAATTTTCGGTGGAAGTTTTTAATCCCAAAGAGGAATTGCTTCCCAAAGTGTTGGAGAAAAATTTCTGACTGAAATTAGTTGTAAAAGTGCCTGCATTGGCAAATTTTTCAGGATTGAAATACAAAACACCACCCAAAGCATCCGACCCATAAAGCAACGAAGCTGGACCTTTGATAACTTCGACACTTTCGATTCCGGCATCATTTAATCCTAATCCGTGTTCATCGCCAAACTGCTGATTTTCGATTCGAACTCCTTGTGAATAGACTAAAACTCGGTTGCCGCTCAAGCCACGAATAACCGGTTTACCAATGGAAGTTCCAGTAGAAACTTGCGAAACTCCCGGAATAGTTGCCAATCCTTCGATTAAGGTTGAAGTTCCTTTTTGTTGCAATTCCTTGATGGAGGAATGTTCGACTTTCATCACATTTTGTGATTGAATTTTATTGAAAGCCGTTGAAACAATCACTTCGTCCATATGCAAAACGGTTTCTTCAAGAATAATGTCGAGAATATTTTCTTTTTTCAGAACATTAATAGTTTTGTTTTGAGTTGCAAATCCTGTGAAGGCAAAAGTCAGTTTTGCAGTTCCAGTGGGTATATTCGACAAGGTATATTTTCCGTTTTCATCCGTCGATGTGCCTTTGTGCAATTCAGGTGCATAAATAGATACGCCAATTATGGGTTGGTTTTTAGTATCGGTTATTTTTCCTGTAACGGAATTTTGAGCAGATAGTATAGCCGAAAACCCTAGAATTAGGGTAATTATGAGTTTTTTCATTTGAAATGATTTATTGTTATATTGAAGTTCAGACCTCACAGGTTTTAAAAATCTGTTAGGTCTTTTAGAAATTTCTAAAATATTTTAAACAATAAAAATCGGGGGAGCACGAAGCGCAAAAAGGCTTCCTTTAAAGAATTGGGTTATTTCCTTGGATTTGAAAAAAGAATATCCAGAAGGAAAGGTTGTTTTTTGAAATTCAAAATGATGTATCTCCGAAGCTACGAAACTACTAACGGAAAAATGACACACAAAACAATGTTCTGCATCGTGGTGCTGATGCGTAATTTCGTGGCTTGAAGTGTATTTATGATGGCATTCTTTTTCAGAAAGTTGTTTTGCCAAATGCTCATAACTATGCACAAACTGAAACAGCATGGAGAACAATACTGCAACTGCTAAGAAAGTATTTACTATGACAAATTTCTTTTTCATTTGCTGCAAATATAGAAATAGCAAATAAAAAATCCAGCTAACTTTAACATAATTTAAAGTCAACTGGATTTTTATATGGATAAATTGGGTTTAAACCAAATTATGTGCTACCAAATATTGTGCAATTTGAATGGTGTTTGTTGCAGCTCCTTTTCTCAAGTTGTCGGCTACAATCCACATATTTAAAGTGTTTGCTTGGCTTTCGTCACGACGAATTCTACCTACAAAAACGTCATTTTTACCTTCAGAATATCTTGGCATTGGATAAGTAAAAGTGTCTAAATTGTCTTGAACCACGATACCATCGGTTTGACTCAAAATAGTTCTTACTTCGTTTACGTCAAAATCATTGCTGAATTCTACATTTACCGCTTCGCTATGACCACCAACTACAGGAACACGAACTGCAGTTGCAGTAACTGCAATGCTGTTGTCGCCTAATATTTTTTTGGTTTCATTCGACAATTTCATTTCTTCTTTGGTATAACCATTAGCTTCAAAACTATCGCATTGTGGAATACAGTTGCGGTTAATTTTGTATTTATAAACCATATCGCCTTCAATTCCGGCACATTCGTTTTCGAATTGTTGAACTGCCTTTACACCAGTTCCAGTGATGGATTGGTAGGTAGAAACCACTACACGTTTGATGTTGTATTTTTTGTGTAAAGGCGCTAAAGCCAAAACCATTTGAATAGTCGAACAGTTTGGATTGGCAATGATTTTATCTTCTTTGGTCAATTCGTTCGCATTGATTTCAGGAACGATTAATTTTTTGGTTGGATCCATTCTCCAAGCCGAAGAATTGTCGATAACGGTAGTTCCAGCAGCAGCAAATTTTGGAGCCCAATCCAATGAAGTTTGACCTCCAGCCGAAAATACTGCAATATCTGCTTTCATATCAACAGCGGTTTGCAAACCTACTACTGTGTGTTTTTGTCCTTTGAATTCGATAATTTTTCCAACTGATTTTTCAGAAGCAACCAAGATTAATTCTGTGTAAGGAAAATTTGTTTCTTCGATTACTTTTAACATTATTTCGCCAACCATTCCTGTGGCTCCTACTACTGCAAGTTTCATATTATTTGTTTTTATATTGTTATCATGTTTTGTGATGCAAAAGTAAGGAATAATCAAATGAAAACAAGGGTGTTCACAAAAAATAACAAAATGTTGTATTTGTAACAAACAGAAAAACCACGCTCATTGGCGTGGTTTAGTTAGAATATATAATGTAGCGGAAATTTATTTTTTTAGCAAATCGCGAATTTGTGTTAACAATTCTTCTTGCGTTGGACCCGCAGGTGCGGCAGGAGCAGGTTCTTCTTTCTTTTTTGTTTTTTCATACGCTTTTAAAACCATAAAAATACAAAAACCAATAATTACAAAATCGAAAACGGTTTGAATAAAAGCACCATAATTCAATGCAACTTCAGCAACGGCAGGGCTTTTTTCGGCTCCATTTTCCATCACTGCTGGAACGGCATCTTGTAAAACAATTTTTAGGTTTTTGAAATCTACTTTTCCTAAAAGTAATCCAATTGGTGGCATCAATACATCATTGGTAAAAGAAGTTACAATTTTACCAAAAGCACCACCCACAATTACGGCTGTGGCCAAATTTACTATTTCGCCTTTCATCAAAAAGGCCTTAAAATCGCTTACGAATCCCATAATTCTTTGTTTTTATGTTAAATTTAATACGAATATAGATATTTTATTTTAAAAAAAATTATTTATTCTCGATAAAAAATTCTTTTTACCCTTTGTGAAATACTGGTCAGAATTTCATAAGGAATGGTTTTCAGTTCATTAGCCATAAAAGTGACTGTTGGGCTTTCGCCAAAAATAATCACAGAATCCCCTTCTTTGCAATTGATTTCGGAAATGTCCACCATCAACATATCCATACAAATGCTGCCGACGATGGTTGCTTTTTGATTATGGATGCTCACAAAACCAACCCCATTTCCCCAATGTCTAGAAATTCCGTCGGCATAACCTATTGGAATTGTAGCAATTTGTGTGGGTTTATCGGCAACAAATCGTCTTCCATACCCCACGCTTTCGCCAGCCTGAATCGTTCTGATTTGTGAAATAACCGATTTTAATGTGCCTACGTTTTCTAAATATTTTTGTTCTTCTGGATCATTGGAAACGCCATAAAGTCCAATTCCTAAGCGAACCATATCGTATTGAGATTCTGGAAAATTACTAATTCCCGAACTGTTCAAGATGTGACGAATGGGTTTTGTTTGTAATTCATTCATCAATTTTGATGATAATTTTTCGAATAAATCAATTTGTGAATGGGCAAATTCTTGATGTTCTAAATCATCGCTTGTGGCCATATGTGACAAAATACTTTTTACGGTTACGAATTTGTTATCCTTTAAAATTGCAATTAATTCGTCTAAATTTTCTTCTTCAAAACCCAAACGGTGCATTCCTGTGTCGAGTTTGATGTGAATAGGGAAGTGTTTCAGTTTGCGTTTTTCGGCAATTTTCAAGAAGGCATTCAAGCCTTTCAAACTGTAAATTTCAGGTTCTAATTTATATTGTATGATTGCCGAGAAACTGGTTGTTTCAGGATTCAAAACCATTATTGGCAAAGTAATTCCAGCATTTTTCAACGAAATTCCTTCATCTGCAAAAGCCACGCCCAAATAATCAACTTTGTGGTGTTCGAGCAATTTGGCAATTTCAAATCCACCGCTTCCATAACCAAAAGCTTTGACCATCACCATCATTTTGGTTGTCGGTTTCAATTTCGATTTAAAAAAACTCAGATTGTGACTAATGGAATTCAGGTTGATTTCCAGAACTGTTTCGTGCGTTTTCTCTTCTAAGGCGGCAACGATTTCTTCAAATTGAAAATGTCTTGCTCCTTTAATCAAAATCGTTTCATTGATGAAATTCAAATAGTTGAAATTCAGAAAAAAGTCGGCGGTACTTTTAAAAGTAACGCAGTTGGTAAACTTGTGTTTATAGGTCGAAATGGTTTCGCCAATTCCTATAACTCTATTGATTTTGTTGTTTTTAATTAATTGGGCAACTTTAGTGTATAATTCTTCGTTGGACAAACCACTTTGAAAAATATCCGAAAGAATCAGCGTTTTGTTTTTGTATTGTTTTTGGCTTTCCAGAAAATCCAAGGCAATTTTTAACGATTGAAAATCCGAACTGTAACTGTCGTCAATGAGTGTCGTGTTGTTGATTCCGGTTTTGACTTTCAAACGCATTTCAACAGGATACAACCATTGCATACGATTTTGAATCGTAGTTTTATCGTATTTAAAACTCAATAAAACCATCAAACAAGTAACGGCATTTTCTACAGAAGCTTCGTCTTGAAAAGGAATTTGTACTTCGAAATTATCCTTGCCATTGCGAATTTGTAAAGCCGTTTTGTCTTCGATTGCTTTTTTGGTGACAAAAACATCGGCAGTTTCATCGCTGTAACTCCAAGAAAATACTTTTATTTTGGATTCAATAAGCGCATCAACGGTTTCATTTTTTTGATAAATAAGTAGTTTCGAATGTTTGAAAAGCTTCAGTTTTTCCTTGATTTTTTTCTCCAAATCTTCAAAACCTTCATCATGTGCTGAGCCAATGTTGGTGATGATTCCAATGGTTGGTCGGATGATGGTTTCCAGTTTTTCCATCTCATTCATTTTTGAAATTCCAGCTTCAAAAATGCCTAGATTGTGTTTGTCGTTAATCGAAATCACCGATAATGGAACACCCACTTGCGAATTGTAGCTTTTGGGACTTCGGATGATGTTGAAATCGGGATTCAACAGAAAGTTCAACCATTCTTTGACAATAGTTTTTCCGTTACTTCCCGTCAATCCGAAAACGGGGAATTTAAAAAGACTGCGGTGATAAGTTGCATATTTTTGCAAGGCATCCAAGGTATTTTCGACAACCAAAAAAGTGGCTTTGCCGGATAATTCTTCTGGAATGTGGGTAACAACAAAGTTTTGAACCCCTTTTTCGATTAAGGTTGAAATGTAAATATGGGCATCATTATTGGGGCCTACTAAAGCGAAAAACAAAGTGTTTTTATTGTTTTGCAAGGAGCGGCTATCGATTGAAATGGTGTCGATTGAGTCGTTAGCGTCTCCAACTCTTTTGGCGTGGAGAATTTTTTCGATGTTTTTTATGGATAAAGTCATTTAGTTCTTAAGATTTTCAATTCGTCTTGACGACAATTAAAAACATTTGCAATATTGATGACTGAATTATTTTTATCAATCCAATATATGATTTTGTAGTTTTTTTCTAGTAAGTATCTAAACCCTTCGGGTCTATGCTTTAATAATTCTTCTTCTTGACCGAGATATGGATTTTTGATTAAATCAATTGTTCTGTCCAATATTGATACAACTAATTTATTTGAAACCTTTTTATTCGCTTTTTCATTGTAATAGCCAAAAATATCCTGCAATTGATTTTCAGCAAATTGAGTCCAAGCAATTTTTAACTCCATTTTTTAACTTTTTCTTTAAGTTCAAAAACATCAATTACTCTACCGTTTTTTGCGTCTTCAATGGCAATGTCAATTTCTTTGTTTAATGTTTTTTGAGTTTTTGTTTTTAGCTTTTTTTCAAAAAGTTGAATTTTCTCCTTTTCCAAAAATTTTTCCAAGCGAGAAACAACCTCTTCGCTTTGAATAGAAAGAAATTCTTGCACAAATGATATTTTTCTAGTTTGTAAATCCATTGTAATTTATTTTACATCAAAGTTATAAAAAATAGAAATGGGATAGTATTTATTTTAGAATTTTATTGAAGAAAAAATGGATAAAATGAAATCAGCTTTTTTCTAACAATCCTCTTAAAAACAAAACTTCTTTTTCGAGATGATTGACTCTGTCTTCGTAACTTTTCTTTAGCTCTTCAGGGAAGTTATTGTGAATAACATTTGCTTTACCTGATTGAGAACAATTATTAAAAACTAAATTATCATCAAACGAAACTAAATCAAAAGGTTCTATTTCTAGAATTTTGGAAATATCTTCAATGCGACCCCAATCGAGTTTGATGTCGTTGTTTTCTATTTTGCTGTAAGCACGTTGTGACATTTCTAGTTTTCCCGCCATAAAGTCTTGTGTAAAGCCTTTTAATTCTCGCACTTTTCTGATTTTATCACCAATGTTTGCTTTCATAATCTGTCATTTTAGTTCTTATTTAGAACCAAATATACAAAAATTAGAACATAATATAAAATATGACGTGAAAAACATTTCATTAATTTGTAATCTTTAACTTACGAAAATAAATTGTCAAATACAATGCTTAAAATGAAAAGAAACAAACCCTATTTTTTATTCTTCATCATAACAATTATTTCGTTAGCCAAAAGCTATTCTCAAGAAAGCGTAACCGTTTCAGGGAATACAGCAACAGGAACAGGAGGTTCTTCAAGTTATTCTGTTGGACAAATAACTTATACAAATCAAACAGGTTCTGGCGGACTTATCAATCTTGGAGTCCAACAACCTTATGAAATTGTAACACTTGGCAACGACGATTTCGCAGCAATTAATCTCCTAATGTCAGCCTATCCAAATCCTACAACGGATTTATTAAATCTTGTGATAAGCGATGATAAATGGAATAATTTATCCTATCAACTTTTCGATATGAATGGCAGAACACTATCCAATCTCAAAAAAATTACAGCTTCTGAAACGAGTGTGTCAATGCAAGAATTACAGCAGGGAATTTATTTTCTTGCCGTAAACAGCGAAAATAAGACTATTAAAACTTTTAAAATAATTAAAAAATAATCCAAATAAATAAAATGAAAAAAATTACTCTAATTGTGCTATTGTTCTGTTCCTTTACAATACTATTTGCACAAGCACCACAAAAAATGAGTTACCAATCGGTAATTCGTAAAACCGACGGAACTCTCGTAGTTAATACTTTGGTAGGAATTAAAATCAGTATTTTACAGGGTTCTGCAAATGGAACAGCATCGTATGTAGAAACACAAACAACCACTACAAATGCAAATGGTTTGGCAACTTTAGCCATTGGCGGAGGAACACCAGTTACGGGAACTTTTACAGGAATAAATTGGGCTTCGGGTACTTATTTTATAAAAACCGAAACCGACCCTGTTGGCGGTACAAATTATACCATTAGTGGTACAAGTCAATTATTGAGTGTGCCTTATGCTTTGTATGCTGGAAGTAGCCAAGGAAAAACATCAATCGTTCTAACTGGAAATATTACCAATGCACAAGCAGTTGCAAAAATAGCGGCAGAATTTGGGCCTTATACTGAAAGTATTTATATCAACAACACTAGTGTATTAACTAATGTGGATTTGAGTATGATTACTAGTTTGGTAGATCTTAACATTTCTGATAACAATAATTTGGCGACAATCAATTTAAGTGGGCTTGTGACAATTTATGGGGGAGATTTTACTATTTACAAAAATCCTGTTCTATCTTCTATAATAGGACTTTCTTCATTAACTTATATAGGAAGTTCTAATTTTGGCATTACCGATAATGCTTTAACAAGTACATTCATAAATTCATTTTTAAACAAATTACTGACTGTTGCTCCAGCAACCAGAAAATATTTATACTTAGACCACCAAACTCCACCTGCACCTCCAACAGGTCAGGGAATTATAGATAAACAAACTTTGATAAATGCTGGAAATAGTGTTTATACAGATTAAATTTAGCTTAAAAAAAGAAAATTAAAAACCCCCTTTCAAAATTTAAACATTTGAAAGGGTTTAGTATTTTATTTCTCCTCATCCTTCTTCATCGCATAAAAATAAGCTGCCCGACTCAAAGGTTCGTATTCTTCGGTTTCGCCAAGCATAACGAGTTTGTCGTTGTCGGTTTTTCTAAAACTATAATTCGCCAAATTTCCTGTGCGAGTGCAAACGGCGTGGACTTTGGTCACATATTCGGCGGTCGCCATTAAGGCAGGCATTGGCCCAAAAGGATTGCCTTTGAAATCCATATCCAATCCGGCAACAATGACACGAATACCTTGGTTGGCCAAATCATTGCAAATTTTGACTATTTCGTCATCAAAAAATTGTGCTTCATCAATTCCTACTACATCGCAACCTTGTGCCAAAATAGCGATATTGGCTGCGGCTGGAACGGGTGTGGAACGAATTTCATTGGCATCGTGCGACACTACCATTTCGTCGTGATAACGCGTGTCGATTTCGGGTTTGAAGATTTCTACTTTTTGTTTGGCAAATTGCGCTCTCTTAAGTCTGCGAATGAGTTCCTCGGTTTTGCCCGAGAACATTGAACCGCAAATAACTTCGATCCAACCAAATTGTTCTTTATGATTTACTGTATTTTCGAGAAACATTTTGTATTTTTCTTGCTCTTAAAATGAATAGTTTTTATTACTTTGTAACGCTAACAAATTGACCTAAAAAATTTATACTTTTACATCGTTTCAAAAGTAGAAAATTTTTGCCAAATTGAAGTTTTGTAGCTGCTTTAAATTAAAAATAAAATATACCGTACACACTATAATTCTAAAGTCATGAAAAAAAAGTTGGAAGCTGATTTAATCAGTATTGCACATCGAATTTTAAAGCTTAAAAACAAATCGGAATTGGTTCAATTGCATCAGGAAACGCAAAAACTATATGAAAAATTATCCGTTTTACTTTTTGTTGAAGAAAATTTTGGAGATGTAAAACCAACTATTGGCACTGCTGATATAGAAAAAAAGATTGAAGAAGCTTTTGAAACTCCAACTCAAGTAGTTGCAATTGATGAGCCACAGGTTGAAATTCAGGCAGAAGTAGAACCTGAAAAAGAAGAGGTTGTTGAAACCATTTCAGAAGTTATTGAAGAAGAAATTACTCCAGAAGCAGAAACCGTTACAGCTGAAGTGGAAGAGGAACAAGCCGAAATTCAAAAAGAAGAAATTAGTGCTGAATTAGAAGAAGAAAAACAACCAG
>ERZ724520.853-NODE-853-length-16049-cov-7.589909_pt1 | contig 16049 bp, 16 predicted proteins | sample MGYA00376053_ERZ724520 | MGnify/ENA primary metagenome ERZ724520 (study PRJEB28724, sample SAMN07190886) | activated sludge metagenome | isolation source: activated sludge of sewage treatment plant in Hong Hong | place: USA: Christiansburg, Virginia | collected... | reverse complement strand
GAACCGGGATCTCCCCAGCCTGCCTGTGCGGCGCCCAGAATCCAGCTCGCGGCAATGCCCAGCAATACCGCTGCGCCTCCCAGGCGCGGTACGTGCCCGAAATGAAAGCGCTGCGGCATGGCAGCGCCGTAGTGCGCGGCATGCCCACGCACCCATCGCACGATAAAACCGGCCGCCACCAAGGCCACCGCAAAAGCCACAACACAAAGCACGATCATGAGCGGTGGATGGTAAGGCAGCGCGCGCGCAAAATTTCCGGGGCGGTGTCAGCGCACCAGAGTCCGGTAAAACCGCATGACCCGCTCGACGTACTGCTGGGTTTCCGGATAGGGCGGAATGCGCCTGCCGTACTTGAGTACCGCACCCTCGCCCGCGTTGTAGGCCGCCAGAGCGAGTTCCTTGTCGCCGCCGAACAAGCGAAGCAAATCTGCCAGGTAGCGGCTACCAACTTCCGCATTGACCTTGGGCTCCATCAGGGAGGCGCTCCCGCTGCCTTGCGCCGAAGCGCGTGCCGGTACGCCGTAGCGCTCTGCCGTGGCAGGCATGACCTGCATCAGCCCGAGCGCGCCTTTGCGCGAAACCGCCTGTACGTTGAACGCGGACTCGGCTGCCGCCACGGCAATGACCAGCGCCGGGTCCACGGCCTGCGCCAAAGCGGCCGCCTCCAGATGCGGTTTGGCCGCCGCATATCCCGGCAGTTCGTGCAGTGCCCTGTCTCGCCGATCCGTGGCACCGGTTTTCGGGTTCGGGGGCAAGCCCAGCCAGATCAGCTCCCGTCCGGCAGGGGCCTGGGGTGCGGCCGCATTGCCGATATGCACCACCCCATCGCCATCGACAAATTGCCACACTGCATCGGCATGCACCGCAGGAGACGCACTGGCCAATAGCAGCAGCCACAGCGCCGCACTGCAGAGCCCAGTCGGGACCGGCAACCGCCCCGCTCGGGGATGGAGGAAACTGCGCACGCCCATCCTGCCTACCGGCGTCCCAGCCAGCGGCGCCAGACGCCGCGCCAGCCCGAGGCCTGCGATGCATCCGAGCCGCCATACGCATCCAGCCGCCGGGCGCGCACCAGCGTCGCGGGCATGCCCGCCGCCACCATGCCGGCCGGTACATCCTGGCGCACCAGGGCCCCCGCCGCCACCACGGCGCCGCGCCCAATGCGCACGCCCTCCAGCACCATGGCGCCGGCGCCTATCCAGGCGCCGTCCTCCACCACGATGCGAGCGCGGGTGATGCGGTTGCGGGCGATGACCACGTCGCCCTCATCGATCGCATGCCCGGCCGAGAGCAGTTTGGCGTGCGGGCCGATCAGCACGTCCTCGCCGATCTCCAGCCCACCCTCACCAGACAGATAGGCGCCGACGTTGACGATGGTGCGCGCGCCAATGCGAATGCCCACGCAGGGGTCGGCCGTCACATCGCCCAGCACCAGCCGCGTCTGGGCATAGAGGCTGACCGCGTCGGCGAGCTGGACCACATCGCTGCGTTCGCCAAAGCGCATGACGGAGACGGTTGGATCGATCCGACAGCCGGCACCAAGCTGGTCTACGCCGGGAAAGGCGGAGGTGGTATCAGGAACGCCCAGCAACATCCTGCATGCTCCCCAGGTTTCTTTGCTTCATCTGCGTCCCATGAGCCGGCGCAGATGGCCCAGCCAGGTCCGATCGAACAACAGCTTGCCCAGTCTCTGCACTTCCGACTCAAACAGCATCGTTTGCTTGTGCAAGCTGGCGACATCGCCCTGCAACTCCTCAATCACTTCCTTCGCCTCGGAAAACGCCTTCTGGTGCTCGAGCAGTGAGGCCAGCTCACTCTCACGCCGCAGCACCAATGCCTGCAGCTCTTCACGCAACTGGTCCACCTGCGCGCGGGCGGCTGCGCCTTCCCATGCCACCGCATCGCCAGACGCTGTGGCCACCACCATCCACTGGTACACGTCGAAGTCGTGCCAGCCGTCGCGCAGACTCGAGCGCTGCGCGTCGCTCAGGTCCTTCCAGCACCAAGCGAATTCGCTCTGCTCCAGCGGCACCCGGTTGGCCTCCCAGATCCTGGGCGCCCAGCCACAATCGAGCAGGCTTCTTTCAAGGCTGCGCCGCGTAAAGAAGTGCACATGGGTACGGTCAAGCTGCCCCTTGTCGGAATAGTCAAATAGCCCCTGCCGCAAACCGGCCACCACCCCGGCATACGCAATGTTGGGTACAGAAATGATCAGGCTTCCCGTGGGGGCCAGCACCGCGTTCAAGGCGCGCAATACGTCTTCCGGCCGCCGCAGATGCTCCAGCACGTCACACGCCAGGATCACGTCGAACTGCTGGTCCGCCAAAGCAGCCATCCATTCGCTGCCATCCAGATCGCCCGCAATGCACTGGGCACCCAGCGCCTGCAGAGCAGAAAGCGCTTGCGGGTCGTTTTCGACCACCGTCACGGCGTAGCCGCGCGCACGCAGCACGCGCGTCATGGCTCCTGGGCCAGGGCCCAGCTCCAGCACCGACCCTTGCGGCGGAATTCGGCGCAGTACGCGCGCGGCCCAGGCGTCCCCCTCGGGGTCAAACGCGTAGTCGTAGCGGTCAATGTGGGTCACGATTCACCTCCTCTAGGGCAGGATGCCACATCTGATCCCACAGTCCCCAGTGCCACCAGGCCCAGGGACGCTCGCGGACATCGGCGTGCAGCGTCTGGATGACTTGGTCAATCGCCTGCTGCGGTTGTTCGGGAAGGCTTTCTACTGTCACGGCCAGCCTCGCGGGACCCTGCGAGTGCGTCACGGCATGCAGCAAGGCTGCGCCCGTGGAACGCGCGAGCCGCTCGATGCCCGTTGGCAGGCGCAACTCACCGCCCAGAAAGCGATGGCTCCGCAGGTGCGTGAACTCTGCATCCCACACATCCGCGAGGATGATCCAGGCTTGCCCGGCCCGCAGGCTCTCATGCACGGGCCGCAGGGATTGCGCCGAAGTGCGCCATTGCCCCCCGGTGATGCGGTTGAACGCTCTGATCTTGTTCATGAGAAACCCGCGCTGCACTTCGCTCAGACCAGGATTTTCCACAATAGGCATAGTCAAGGTATTGAGCGTCAATCCCTTCAAGGCCAAGGCGATGGGCGCCGTCAGCAGGCGGTCGAAGTGATTGAGTACCAGGATAAAGCCTTTGCCTGCGCGGGTCAGGTGCTCAACGTGCTCCCAGCCCGCAAGCTCAATGTCTGGCCCCCCGCTGCGCCCCATGCGGCGCAGCGCAGAGGCGTCCATGGTCTCCTGTGCCAGCATGGCCAGATGCCAAGCTGCCCATTGCTGATGGTCCTGGGCACTGGCATCCGGAAACACCTGGCCAAAGCGCTGCGCCAGGAAGTCAAGCGTGGCCCTGCGCTGAGCCCAGGAATCCCGCCCGAGCCACGCGGCCAGGTGCCAGGGCGCAGTCGTCGGCATGCGCCCCAGAGCGGGGAACGCCATGTCAAGGCGCCAATCGCCCTTCATTCCAGGGACAACCATTCGTGGTCCAGCCACACCAACCCGAACTCACGATGCTTTTCATTCAACACGGTAAATGGTTGGACCAGTTCCGCCATATCCAGCACCTGCAGCCCCGTGTCATCCAGTGTGTACACGTTCCACAGGTATTCCCCCGACAGCAGGGCCAGGCGTGGAAATCGCACGCGCAGGCGATGGCTGCCCTGCCCGTGCAAAGGCGTCGCGTTCGGTTGAAACTGCGTGCTGGTGCCAAACACATTGTCTTTGTCCGGCCGGACAATCGAGAAACCCACGTGAAACTGGGCGTCCGTGTACGACTCCAGTTCAATCTCTACTGTCAGATCCTGAAACGAATCAATTTGGGCAGGATTGAGGCCATCGGCCGTTTCGGTGGTCAGCCGCACGATCTTCACCAGGGCGGTGCCGACAGCCTGCGCAGCCGTCGCAGGCATCTCCTCCGTGTGGGTGCCAGGCAACTCTTGTGCTCGCAAATGTGCGTAGCGCCGCCGCTCGTGTGCCTCGTAGGCGGTCACTACGTCTTCGGTTTTTCCAAGTGCCGCGATTTTCCCGCCATGGATCCAGGCCGCGCGCTGGCACAGGCTGCGCACCTGGTAGAGGTTGTGCGAACAGAACAACACCGTCGCCCCCTGCTCGCGCAGCGCGAGGATGCGGTTCAGACTTTTTTTCTGGAAGTGCAGGTCGCCCACCGACAGGGCTTCGTCCACGATCAGCACGTCGGGGTCGATGGCCGTGGCCGCGGCAAATGCCAGGCGCATGAACATGCCGGACGAATAGGTTTTTACCGGCCGCTCCAGCGTCTCGGCCGTCAGCTCCGAAAATGCCGTCGCGCGCTGATAGAAGGCTTCCATGGCCGCGCCCTCCAGCCCATGAAGCGCCGCCATGAAGCGAATGTTGTCGTAGCCCGACTCTTCCGGGTGAAAGCCCGCGCCCAGTTCCAGCAGCGCCGCCACGCGGCCTTCGCGCTCTACCTGGCCCTGCGTCGGACGGATCGTGCCGGCCGCAATCTTCAGCAAGGTGCTCTTGCCGGCCCCGTTCTCGCCGATCAGTCCAAAAGTCTCTCCCGCCTGCACGGCAAAATCGATTCCGGACAAGGCCACATGCACCCGGTGGCGCTGCCGCCCCGTGATCCACTCCAGCAGGCGATCCTGCGGCTTGGCATAGACCGGGTAGATTTTCTCCACGCCTTCAAAGCGAATGCTCATGGCCTACAGCGCCTCGCCCAGCACAGGCTTCATGGAGCGGAAGAACCACCAGCCGCCGCCGCCCAGCAGCACGACCCATAGCACCAGCGCCCAGGCAGTCCCCTGCGGCACGGGCATATGAAGAACCACCGATTGCACGGCAAGAACCAGGCACGCCACAGGGTTAAGCAGAAACCAGATGTGAAACCGCTCGGGTACCTGGGCCAGCGGGTACACGATGGGCGTCAGATAAAACCCGAGTTGCAGCGCAAACCCCACGGTAGAGCCCACATCGCGCCACAGAAAATGCGCCATGCTGAGCACCAGGGTCAAGCCAAACGTCAGCACGACCTGGGCCAGCACCAACAGCGGGAGCCAGGCCCACGAAAGGAAGGGCCCCACGCCCTGCCCGATCGACAGCACCAGCAGCAGCCCGTAGCCGATGCCCAGCACCAGCAAGCTGCCGCCCACGGACACTGCGGGCAGTATCTCGGCGGGCATGGGCTGTTTGCGCAAAAAATCCTCGTAGGCAGCCAAGCTTCCTACTCCGCGGCCGATGGCATCGGTAAATGGCAGCCAGATCGCCAGACCAGCCAGCAAGTGCAGCAAATAGCCGTTGTTGACATCCAGACCTGGCACCCGCACCGCCAGCACCAGGCCAAACAGCACGTAAAAGATCGCCAGGCTCGCCAGCGGCTGAACAAAGGCCCAGGCGAGGCCCAGCACCGAGCCGGCATAGCGCGTCTTGAACTCGCGGCGCATCCAATAGCGCCATAGCACCCACAATTGGCGCGCGCCAGTGGCTTGGCCATGTGTGGCCGCTGGCACCCCCGCTTTTATAGGCTTCATGGCACGCTCCGCAGCCATTGCAGGGCACTGGCCACGCCATCGTCAAATGCCACCGCGGGCTGCCAGTGCAGCTCTGTCTGCGCACGCCGGATATCCAGCACGTTGACCGGCGGGTCAAAGGGACGCGGCGCAAACACCCGGCGCTCGATGGCGCGGCCAAGAAGGCGCTCCAGCGTCGCGATGATGTCGTTCACGCTGTGCCCTTGGCCGTCGCCAATATTGAACACCCGATTCTTGCCTTCGTGCTCTGCAGCGGCGACAAAGGCCGTACCCACATCCGCTGCGTGGATGAAATCCCGCACCACGGACCCATCGCCCCAGACATCCAGCGGCAGGCCATGCAAGGCGCGGTGGGCAAATACTGCGATCACGCCCTGAATGGCGTGCGGTCGCTGCCATTCGCCGTAGGGATTGCTCAAACGCAAAATGCGGCAGGGCAAACCCTGTGAGGCCTCTTCGATGCACAAGTGGTGCTCAATGGCCAGCTTGGTCACGCCATAGGCCCCTATGGGCAAGGTCGGATGGTCTTCGGCCAGCGGAACGCTCTGGGGCTTGCCATACACCGCACCGCCAGACGACGCAAAGAGGAGCCGAGGGTGAACCTTCCGGGCCCGCAACCCCTGCAGCAGGCGCAGGGTTCCCAGCAGATTCACTTCGGCGTCCGCCACCGGGTCGGCGTTGGCAGTGGCCGGAACGGTAGACGAGGCCAGGTGCACCACCACATCCGCGCCGCCGCATCGGTCCCACCATGCACCGACATCGAAGCAATCGGCCTGGACTTGCCCCGCGAGCCAGGGCGTGCTGCCAACAGGGGTGGCGAGAGAAACGTCCACAGACCACACGCAGTACCCCGCCGCCGCCATGGCACGCCCGATGTGGCGGCCCAGAAAACCGGCACCGCCCAGGACAACGCAGCGCATCAGCGCCCGCTCCCTTCGGACGGTGCCCGCGCGCGCTGCAAGCCCGCTTCGAAGCCTTTGGCCACTGCGTCCCAGGTCTGTGCCCGGGCAAAGGCTTCTGCGCGGGCGCTCAGTGCCGTGCGCCGCGCATCGTCTTGCAACAGGCCACAAACTGCGTCGGTCAGATCTTCGGGCGTGGTATCGGCCAGCACCGCAACGTCATCGTGGAGCAACCATTCCACATTGGGGCCGTGGTTGGACACCACCGCGCAGCCGCATGCCATGAGCTCAAGCGGCAGCAGCGACGCATTGGTGAGCGAGAGCACCAGCGCCACATCGCACTGGCTGTAAAGATCAGGAAGTTCATCGAGCGCCACCGTGCCACAGGCGAGGTGCGGAAAAGGCACCCGGTAGCCCGAGGTTTCCCAGCCCGCCAGGACGAATTCGGTGTCCGGCATGCGCTCCCAGACGGCATTGAGCACGAGCAGGCCAATTTCGAATGCGCGCCTTGGGGTCGGCGGCCTGGCGTAGAAAAATACCCGGCGAATGGCAGGCTCCCTGCGTGCAAGGCGCCGGTAACGATCACCTTCCACACCAAAGCCAACCGCGTGCGTGCGCATACCGTAGTCGCTTGCCAGCTTGCCTGCGAGCCAATCACCGGCCGTGATGGCGAAGAAACCAAAGCGGTAGGTGTTTTCTGCCAGCACGTGCTCGGTGCCCACGGGATAGAAATGTGGCTCGTAGTCCTGCACGAAATAAAGCTTGTGCGCCGCACCCCCGAAGGCGCGCACCGTATAGGCCGTGTCCCAGCCGGTGGCGACGGCAAACTCGCAAGGCGGGAGCCCTTCCAGGCCGATGTGCACTTGGGCTTGCAGAGGAAAGAAGTGTTCGCGAATGGCGGTGCGGGCCAATGCCGCATCGTGGTGATCTCTGGGATTGCCAATCACGATGGTGGACTGGTAGCCCATCTGCTCGAGGTGCCAAATGGTGCGAAAAATATTCAGGTGGCCGCCTGAGCCCAGATTGAAATCCGGAATGAACCACAACAGCGTGCCAGCGCCCCCTTTTCCGGGCAGCGCGGCGATGTCCGCCGGCCAGGCAAAAGCGTAATGCTGGAACACGTCAATCTGCTGCCAGGGCGCCTTCTGGCCGTTTCGCAGCCGGTACCAGACGGCGCGCGCAGTGCGCAGCAAGCCGTCTTGCCGAGCCATGGCTTTCACGCGCCGAATCTTGTGCAGCAACCCCACCGCCATGCTCACGCCGCCCCGGCGCGCTGCAGGCGCTCATCGCGCGAGACCGAGCGCAGCACAAAGCGCGGCAGACGCTGGTGGCGGCTGCCAAGGCACTGGCCGGTCACGCGCGCCATCTCAATGCAGGCCATGTAAGACGCTTGCTTCAGAAGACTCCAACCCACCAAGCCTTGTTCACGCAGCCACCGGGCATCGCGCCGGGCAAGATGAAGGCCTGAGGCCAGAGCGCGCACCCAACTCGGTTGCACCCGGTAGCCAAAAGAGCGGTTGAACGAGCGCGCCTCGTCAAAATTGCGCTGCAGGGTTTCCCAGATGCCGAAGTCGTGCGAGTGGTACACCGCGGCCTGCGGCGCATAGGCCTTGCCATAGCCCGCCTCAACGGCAGCCAGCGCCCAGGTCTGGTCTTCTGCAAAGGCAACTTCGGGAAACGGCAAACGCTCCCAGACGGAGCGGCGCAGGCAGGAATTGTTGTTGGAGAAAAAGTGCAGCCACTGGCGATACCCTGGATCGCTGGCGAAGCGGGCACGGTCGTCCAGCCGCACCACACTTTGCTCGGCACCAAAACCGGCAAAGTGCTGCGCGAGTTCGCGCTGGGTGATGGTGCGCGCATCCGGGTGGGCCCTATGCGGGCCAAAAGCGCCCGCCACATCGGGCTCGGCATCACAGGCCTCCACCAGGTGGGCGAGCCACTCGGGGCTCGCGGGCCGGGCGTCTTGGGTAATGAACACCAAAAATTCGCCGGTGGAAAGGGCGGCCAACTGGTTGCGCGTGCGCCCATGCCCAAAGGCTTCCGGCGCAATGGTTTCGCAGCGCACACCGCGCGCGCGCACCAGCTCGACCGAGCCATCGGTAGAGCCGGAATCCACCACGATCACTTCAAACGGCCATGGCGTGCGCTGTGCCTGTACAGCCGCCAGGACATCGCCCAACAGAGCACCCCCGTTCTTCACAGGTATCAGCACGGAAGCGCGCATTGGGGTCATGTTCGTGGCCAGAGGGGCAGTTCTCTCGAGGGAGTTGATTCCAGCCCCGAGCCCCCTTGGGCAGCTCACGAAGATAGGCTATGGCGAATCGGGAAAAACTAACCCAGCATTGTACTGTGGGGCATTGGGTCACCTGCCCTGCCTACCCGGCGGCCCCACAGACTTGCTACTGCTTTGGCAAGCTTTCCATCAGCTTCTTCTGATTTTCAGCCGATTCTTTCAACGACTTTTCAGAAAATAGCTCTTTGATCGCTGACTCGTCCAACTGCACACCGTATTTCTTGAACATCTGCTCGCGCACATCGTCGCTCGCCTCCTGTCGGCACAAATTCAAGGCACGGGTGGGCACGGACATGGCCGCTTCGTCCCAGGTGAGCGGACGGCTCTCGCGCTTTGCTTCGATGGTGAAGAGGTAAACAAAATCACCTTCGCGCACCGGTCCCACCATGTCACCCTGTTTCGCGGACGCAAGGGCACGCAGAATCTGCACGTCGTCGGTCAGAGTCACCCAGCCAATGTCGCCTTGCGCATCGAACTTGTGTACGGTCTCTGCGCGCTTGGCCGCATCTTCCATTTTCTGCTTGCCAGAGGCAATCGCCTGTGCCTGCTGCATGAGCCAGTCAGCGGCTGGCACGCCATCGACTTTTTCAGTTGTCGGCAGCATGACCCGGCTCAGCCGTGCCATGGGCGGCACGCGGAAGGCCCCGGGGTTCTCGTCGAAATACTTGCGCGCAGCCGCAGCGTCGGCAAGTGGCTCGCAGGTCTTCGCGAGCTTCTTGAACATCGCGCTGCCATAGATATCGTCAAACCGCATGGACTCGCGCTCGGCCAGCCGCGGCACGCCCAGGGCGTCGCCTTCGAGGCCGAGGGCGCGTGTCATCGCCATCTCACGCAAAATCGTCTGCACGCCCCAGGCGTTGCGCCTTGCAGACCGCAAATCGACGCGCCGGTCCAGGTAGACCGACAGATCCTGCGCGGTAATCGTCTCGGCGTTGGCAAACCGCACCAGCACCACCTGGTTGTCGTCGGCCGCCACGGCGGCGGCTGCCAAGGTGAGTCCCGCCAGAGCCGTGGCAACACGGCGAATTGTATTTATCAGTTTCATGTTGAATTTTGGAAAACTGCACAGCTCAGGGCCGTGGCATTGCCCGCTCCCAGAGCGGACCATAGATCACGTCCGAGCGCTTGCCGGATGAATTGAGCACTACTACATCAAGCTGGCCGTCGCCATCGACATCCAACAGTTGCAGGCTGGTGGAAAATCCGCTGGTGCGCAGCCCCCGGGTTTCGAGCACCGCCCCTTGGGCGTCGAGGCGCTGAAGGGTCAGCAGGCTATCGTCCCCCCAGGCCACCAGATCGTCCGCCAATGGCGCCACAGAAACCGCGCCTGTTGGAGGCGCCGCTATCCACTGAAGTTCCCCGCTTGTCATGTTGATGCGTGCGTTGCGGCCACCTGTTTCCAGCGCCACATACAGCCACTGGCCTGAAGGCGAAGGCCTGCTTTGCCGCGCTACGGCCGTGAACGTGGCGAGCACCTTGGGCGGTGCGAGCAGGTCAGCGTCTGACACCGCCAGCACCTGCTTGCCATCAAGGCAGGCCACGGCGATGCCACCGCCAGCCATTTTCGGCAAATGACTGACTCGCACCGGGTGCCAGGGTGCTTCGCACCACTGCGACTTGTCGACCTTGACGGTGTCGGGGCCTACTTGCCAGTCGATCCATGCGACCTCTTTGCCACTGTAGGGCGTAGCCAGCAGGCGGTAGTGTCCAGGCTGCGCGTCGACCAGCACCACGTCGCGCGGACCAAAACCCACAGGAAGCTGAACGATGCGAGTGAGCTTGTCGCCCACGAGGCGAAAGACGTCGATACTCGCCGAGGTTTCAACCGCGGCAGCCAGCAGATCGTCCGCCAGCCAGACGGCTGAGTCGGGGTGGTAGGCCACCTTTTGGCGGTCCAGTAGTTGCGCCGTTCGGTTGGCGAGGCGATGCAGCACCACCGTGCTTTCCTCATGCTCCACGGCCCCCAGCAGACAGCCCGCTGCGCCGCAACGCACCTGCCCGCCCCAGGCCTCGGGCAGCGCAATGGCTGTGCGCTGTGCCGCGTCTGCAGGCGCCTGCGGACTGGACACGGGTTCCGCTGGCATTGTCGGCGCCTGGCATCCACCCAATAGAGCCGCCAGAAGCACCGGAAGCACACAAAACACACGCCTACGCCATTGCGTCATACCCATTCCTTACAAAAAAAATAGCGCCCGAAGGCGCTATTTTTAGGCATGCCCTTGCACAGGACCGCCCATGAATCCAGTGCAGCGAGGCGGCGCTTGCGCGCCATCCCGCCGCTCGGGATTTGATTAGTTGTGTGCGCCGAGAACGGTTTGCACTGCGCCGAAGGCGGGCGACGCAATCACGCTGTAGGTGAAAGCCGAACCGCCAGTGGCAAACAAGCTACCCACACCGGTGGCAGGCACGTAGTCAGCTGGCAGAGCAGCAAGTGGGTTCCATTCGATGAAACCGTCAACAAACGAAGCCGGGCGGCCAGGAATGGTTTCGGGATCGAAATAGTCCAGTTCAGCGAAGTTCAGCTTGAAGTTGACCGACTTGCGGTTTTGCTTGTCGTCAAACATGTTCACAGTGTGCGTACCGCGCTGGTCGCCCGTAGACCACACCACCACGCGAGTGTCGTTGCCACCAGCTGCGCCGTCGATGAAATAGCGCATGTTGAACACAGGAGCAGCAGCAGGGCCAGGACCAAAACTACGAGCGCCAATCGCAACAAACAAGCTGTTCGGACCCATCGTGCTCAGGTCACCAATGATACCCAGAGGGCCGTCGATCACTGGAATGAACGCCACGTCCTTGTTGGTGGCATCCACCTGGAACGCGTTGGCAGCAATCAAGCCGGCACCGTTGATACCAGCCGAGTTGCCAGCCTGGCAAGCGTTAGCGACCGAGATGCCGGCAGGCGTCAGACCCACGGCAAACACCAGGTAACCGCGCTTGCCTTCAAGACCCAGACCGGATGCCGAAGACCACACGAAGGGCTCGTAGTCCTTGGGGGTCATGGGGAAGCAGCCGTCGGTGACGTGGTTGGAGTTCTGGTCAAAGAAGGTCCAGAACACAGGGATCACGGTGGCGGTTTGGTTGATCAAGCCCACAGCAGTGGTGTCGGTGGGGCCATTGTGGATCACGTTAGGAACCACAACGCCATCGCTGAACGTACCGACAGTATAGGCCTGCGCCACGCCAGCGCTCAGTGCGGCGGCCGCGACGGCTGCCAGTGCAAATTTTTTCATCTTCTCAGTCCTTAAATAATTGAACGAAGCTTTCCCAGCGTTGCGGGATCTGCAACCCATCCGTCACTCCGTTTGGGTTGGCGCCATCTTATCCCGAGACTTTTACGTTTTCAATCGAAACTCGGGAGAATTTGGCGCCCCGTGGTTTTGTTGCACTCGAACAACATGACGTATTTCACGAAATGGCGTTTACTGTAAGGCCTTTCGAGCGTGAAACCACTGGCCATCGACCAAGCGCCATTCATCCTGGGCCACGGCTTCCTGCGCCTTCAAGCGTAGCAGAGGAACCGCGTAGCGCATCCACACCGCGACCTTGGCACGGTCGTCCGCCATTTCGGTGACTTCGCGCACCTCCACAGCGTCGTACACCACGCCCCCGCGCTTGAGGTAGGCCTCGAGCGTCCAGGCCGGATCCTTGGAAAGCTCTTCGAACTTCCAGGCGGCGACACTGTCGTTCTTCTGGACCAGCGCCCAATACGCGGTTGCGCGTTCCACCAGTGCCGCCTTGTCGCTGCCAGCCGCCGGATGCGCAGCCCCCGCAGCTCCGCCGATGCCTGTTGCGCAGCCAGTAGCCATCGCCACGAGAATGGACGCGCCCAGGTTGCGCATCCAGCGCCGGCGATTGAGAGATAGGTCCATGAATGAGATCTCCTGAATAAATGAAGGGGGTTGACCGAGCCGCAGCCCGCGAGTTCACTGTTTGCCAGCCGGCGCGACGAGATCGCCGGGTGGCGGGAAGGCCGTGTTGTCAAGCGACATGGTGCGCATGCGCTGGCGCATTTCGGTGCTGGCGGCGCGCAGTTCGTCGTCGTTCTCCAGCACGCGCGGCGTCAGCAGCACCAGGAGCTCGGTGCGCGCACGGGTGTTGGTTTTGGTGGAGAACAAGGCCCCCAGCACCGGAATGTCGGCCAGGCCTGGTACACCGCTGCTGCCGCGCGTTTCGTTGTCGCGAATCATGCCGCCCATCACGACGGGCTCGCCCGAGCGCACCGCCACACGGCTTTGAATCTGCCGCGTGAGGAAGTTGCGCTGGCCGGTCGCTTGATCGATCTCGCCAACGTCAGTGACCTGCTGGGCAATGTCCATGGTGATCAGTCCCCCGGCATTGACCGACGGCGTCACCGAGAGCATGACCCCGGTGTCTTTGTAGGTGATGGCCTCGGTGATCAGGTTGCCGGTGGTGACCGTGGTGGAGCTCTTGACGGGCTGCTGGCTGCCTATCTGAATGGTGGCATTGTGGTTGTCAAGCACCAACACCGAAGGATTGGACAGCACGCGAAGCTGAGAGTTCGCGGCCAGTGCATTGAGCGTGGCTTTGACGATCCCCGCCTTGTTGAGAATGGTGTACGAGAAGCCGGGCTGCTTGGCACCGATGCCGCCGCTCTTGTTGAGGTTCAGCAATGCCTGGCCGGTGCGATCGTTGCTCAGGCTGTTTTCCACGAACCATTCCACGCCGTAGGCCAGATTGCCGGTCAGGCTGACCTCGACGATGCTGGCCTCGATGAGCACCTGGACGGGGGCCTTGTCGAGTTCGCGCAGGGCTTTTTCGATGCGGCGGTATTCGGCGCGCGGCGCGCGGATCAGCAGCGCATTGCGTTTGTCGTCCGCCACCACGCGCACATTGCCTTCCAGTTGGCTGGTGCTGGTGAGCGACGCGTTGGCGTTGTTGGTGTTGTTGTTCATGGAGCGCAGCGGTGTCATGCTGCTGGCACCGGTCGAACCCGACCCGGTACTGGAGCCAACCCCCAAGCCTGCGCTTGCAGTGCCAGACCCCAAACTTGAAAGACCGGACGCACTGCCCTGTGTGCTGGCGCCCGTGGTGCCGCCAAACTGCGTTGGCGCTGAGCCTGTGGCAACACCGCTCTTGGCGCGCGCGCCCTCGTTGCCAAACAGGCCATTGAGCATGTCCGCCAAGTGCGCTGCCGAGCCGTTTTGCACCGGGTAGACGAAGAGGTTGGCTTCCAGCGCATCGGTGGGCTGGTCCAAGCGGCGAATCCAGGTTTCCACCTGGCTGAGCAACTGGCTGCGCGGGGTGACCACCACCAGCGCGTTCAGGCGCTCCACCGGGAATATCCGAATGAGGCCAAACAGCGGATTGGTGGCTGCGACCGTGGCCGCGCTCGCTGTGCCTGCATTGGCGGTACCAGAAGTCGGTGCGCCAGCGGCTCCTGCGGAACCCAGGGCGGCACCAAAGGGCGAAGCGCCTCCAGCGCCCGAGCCACCATAGGGGTCGGCCGATTTGTCTGGCCCCAACATGGCTTGCAATGCATCGCGGACCACATTGACGTTGGCGTTCTCCAGCACAAACACGCCCAGAGACATGCCGGAGAGGAAATCCACGTCAAACGCGTCCACCATTTCCAGCCAGCCACCCAACTGCGCCTTGCTGCCCTGAAGGACGAGCAGGTTGCGCAGGGTGTCCACATAGACGATGGCTTCGCGCGGCGCGATGGGCGCCAGAATCTTGGCCATTTCCCCGGCGGCAATGAAGTTGAGCGGCACGATGACGGTGCCCGCTCCGGTCAGATCCTTAAAGCGAGCCGCCCCGACAACGGGGCGCGCGCCGACGGTTACCGTGCGCTTGGTGACGTGGTAGACGCCAGCGTTGTCGCGCACGATGGCAAGGTCGTGCGGCAACAAAACCGCATCGAGCACGTCAAGCACCTGGCTGCGAGGCAAAGGCTGGCTGGTGCGCAGGCTGACTACGGTGTCGCCTCCAGCGTCCACGGTGTAATTGAGCTTGAGCAGATCGCCCAGCAAGGCGGTTGCCAGATTGCCGACGGTGGCATTTTCGAAATTAAGGGAAACCTTTTCGCCTTTGGCCAGCACCGGGTCGGGTTTGGGGCCAATGTCGCGCTTGAAGAGTTGATCGTTCCCCGGAAAAATGCGCGTTTTGGTTTCGGGTTTTGCCTGATCCTCGGGTTTCGCGACGAATGGCTCCACTGCGCGGGCAGGCAGAGGCACCTCCACAGGCACGGACTCGGTCACGATGTTGGAGGTCGTCACCGCGGCCTTGGCGCTTGCAAACTGGGCCGAGAGCGAGTCTGGCGGCGGCTGCTGCGTTGTGGCACAGCCTGCGGACAGCAAAGCCAGGAAAAGGATGGAAGGCCGAAATGTCATGGACAGGAACTCCGAATATGCGGGGTGCGCGGTTTACTGAGCCGCTGGCATCCTGGGCCGGCCTTGGGGCTGGGCAGGCTTGGGCTCAGGGCCAGGTGCGTGCTCCAGGAGCCGCTCCACGCGTTGTTGATCGGCAGACACAAAGACTGCCTTGCGTCCGTCAAAAGATTCGATTCGCCAGGGCTTGGAATCGGCGCCCAGCTTCAGGGTGCTTCCATCCTTGCGCTGAAGGACGGCAAGCTGGTCTTTGCCTGATGTAAACACTGCGGTCAGGCGAGACTCCATCAACTCCTGGGCCATTCCGCCTTTGGGATCGCCCGCGCCTGTGGGTCGCCGCGAGGTCCAGAGCAGCGGGCGTTCGAGCGCCTGCTGGGCATGAAATACCGGTGGCGATGGAAGTTCAGCCACCACGGGCAGCTCGGGCATGCGGGCGGCTGGCGCGCGCCAGGCATCTTTGCCGGTCTGCCACCACCATGCGCTTGCCGCGAGCGCCGCTACCGCCAACCAGGGCGCCAGTTGCCAGGGTTTGGTCATGGCTGCCCTTTCTGCGGCGCCATTGGGGTAAGGGGCGCTTCAAGTTGCAAGGCGAGGCGGGCGCTTTGCGGACCGGGGCCGTTGCTGGCGCCGTCGCGCGATACGATGGCAGTTTGCACCCAGAAAGGCGGCAGGCGCACCTGCAGCGCCTCCATGAACCCAACGAGTTTGGACCAATCGCCAGTGACGGTTGCGGTCAAACGAATGCGCGCCATGCGGCCGTCGGCGCCAGGCTCAAGCGCCACCTGGGAAGACACCAGCGTACTTCCCGAACCGACAATGAGTTCACGCAACTTTTGCTGCACATCGTTGGGTGCGTTTTCACCGCCCGGATGTACCCAGGGCGACACGTTGGACTGCGCCTTGGTCAGCAGCGCTTCGATTTGCGGCCCGGACTTGACAATGCCTTCGAGGCGCTCGCTGCGCGCCTCGAGCTGCCCGAGGGCTCCGTCATA
>ERZ724520.851-NODE-851-length-16068-cov-7.744770_pt1 | contig 16068 bp, 14 predicted proteins | sample MGYA00376053_ERZ724520 | MGnify/ENA primary metagenome ERZ724520 (study PRJEB28724, sample SAMN07190886) | activated sludge metagenome | isolation source: activated sludge of sewage treatment plant in Hong Hong | place: USA: Christiansburg, Virginia | collected... | reverse complement strand
GCCGGCCCGTTCGGACGCTTCAGTACGGCCATGCGCCGCCAGGCTGAACAAATCGTTGTTGTTTCACGCTTCAAGTTCACCCGCGATGAGACGCTGGAAGCGGCGGTTTCGGCCCACCCATGAAAGGGCTGGTCCGTTGGCTGGGTCTGCTGTTGGTCGCGCTGCTAGCGTTGCAAGTGTTTTTTGTCGCCCGCATTGCGATCATGGCAGTGATGGCGCCCCAGTCCACCAGTTTCCAGCGCTCTGAGGCTTGGCGCATTGCCAATAACAAGGGCACATTGCGCTGGCGCCAACAGTGGGTGGATTACAGCCAGATTTCAAGCAACTTGAAACGCGCGGTGATTGCTTCGGAGGACGACAGCTTTGCCAACCACGAGGGTGTGGACTGGGACGCTCTGGAAAAAGCCTGGGAGAAAAACGCTAAGGCCGAAGCGCGGGCCGCCGCCAGCCAGAAGCCTGCCACCAAGACCGCGCCCGGCAAACCAGCCGCCGCTAGGCCGCCCAAAATCGTCGGCGGCTCTACCATTACGCAGCAACTGGCCAAGAACCTGTTTCTCTCGGGTGAGCGCACACTGTTGCGCAAAGGGCAGGAATTGGTGCTAACGGTGTTGCTGGAGCATTTGCTGAGCAAACAACGCATTCTGGAGATTTACCTCAACAGTGTGGAGTGGGGTGAAGGTGTGTTTGGTGCAGAAGCGGCGGCGCAGCACTACTACCGCAAACCCGCGTCACAACTCAGTGCGTATGAAGCGGCGCGGCTGGCGGTGATGCTGCCGCGACCGCGCCACTACGAGAAACTGCCGAACTCCGGTTACCTGGCCAGCCGTGCCGAAGTGATTGCTGGGCGCATGGGGGGGGCGCAATTGCCTTGAGGCTTTTGCGTTGTTTTCTCTCGCCCGCCCGCAGAAGGCCAAGGGCGCAGACCGCCGCTCGTGTCCCCCGGTCGCTCCAGCGACCTCCTCCTTGACCTCGCTCTGGCCTGCACCCTTGGCCTTCTGCTTGGGTGTTTGGTGTTCGCAACTCTGCCAAAATGAGGGCAGGCGTTTAGCAAGCTGGACAGGCCGTCCTGGTAAGACTGAAAGCCAACTTCTGGAGGGAAGGTTTGATATGTATGCATGCCCAACCTGTAACGCTTCCAGCATCACCTTCTTTCGTAAGTGGTTGTCTTATCCTGCACTCCCGGCCTATTGTGCTGTCTGCGGAAGCTACTCTCATGCGCACAGGTCTTCAGGCGGACTCGGTCTGGTCGTCGCCGCAATTGGGATAACCGCTTCCGGTTTTCTCGCTTCAGAGTTGCAACAACTCTGGCCACTTCTGTGCGGGACGATTGCGACCATGACTTTCTACATTTCGCACTGGCATCGCACTCAACTTGAGAAATTGCCGCCCGAACTTGTATGGCGAGCTAGAAAGACCGAGGCGATGGGGAATATTGCATTACTGTTAGCTGTGCTCCTAAACTGATACGGCAAGGGCAGGCGTGGGCGCTACTGCGCGAAGCTCGCCAGAACGCTTACAAAAACCCGGGCGTACCACTTCCCGGATGCGGGGGCTAGGTGTTCTGCAAAGTGAGGTCAAGGAGGAGGCCGAAGGCCGGGGGACACGAACGGCGCAGAGCACCCAGACTCCGCATCCAGCGCCAGCCAACAACGGCACACCAGCATCGATACAAACCCACATCAAAGCGTCATATAGCTCTGTATCATCCGCCCCATGCTTGCCAAGTTAATGAGTTACTTTCTGCTGGGGCTGATCCGGGTGCTGACCGGTTCGCAGGCCCGTTGGCACGGTTGCCCACCCAAGGCGGAGCAACGCATCTATTTTGCCAACCACCAAAGCCACGCCGACCTGGTCATGATCTGGGCGGCGCTACCGCTGGAGCTGCGCAGCGTAACCCGCGCCATTGCCGCCAAAGACTACTGGACCAAAACACCCTTCAAACAATGGCTGACCACCGCCGTGTTCAACGTCATTTACGTGTCGCGCGACCGAACCAGCGACGAAGACCCGCTGGAGCCGCTGTTTGATGCGCTGCAAAACGGCGACTCCATCATCCTGTTTCCCGAAGGCACCCGTGGTTTTACCGGTGAGCCGCAGCCATTCAAAGCCGGTTTGTACAACCTGGCGCTGAAGTTTCCGAACGTTGTGCTGGTTCCGGCCTGGATCAACAATGTGCAACACGTATTGCCCAAGGGCGAGGTCGTGCCGGTGCCGGTGTTGTGCTCCGTCACTTTCGGTACCCCGATGCAGTTGGACCAGGGTGAGGACCGGCGCGCATTCCTCGAACGCGCCCGCTCGGCAGTGGTGTCGCTGCGCGACGTCTGAAGCCTATGTACCCCCACGCTCACATTCGTTCGCTGCCCCCCGAGGGGGCGCATGCCACACTGAAACCTTGCGGGACAGTCCTTCAGCTCTGTCCTCAACTGATCAGGGATGTTTCGGCTCGTCGGCAGGCATAACCATGTACTTCTACCTCAAGAATCTATCGCCGCAAGACCAGGTTGGTGCCTTGTTTGTCATTGTGTTTGGCCTGCTGCTGTTGGCCAGCATCGTCACCTTTCTGTTTTCGGTGCGCGACCACGGCGACGGCCCCCAGGCCGAGCGGCGGCATAAAGAACTCAAGAGTGTGGACGCCATTCTGCGCAGCAGTTGGTTCATGGTGTTTGTGTTCTGGATTGGCTGGGTTACAGGTGACTGGGTGGCGCTGTCGCTGTTTGCTTTTGTGTCCTTCTTTTCATTACGCGAGTTTCTGACCCTGTCGCCCACCCGCCTGGGTGACCACCGCAGTCTGGTGCTGGCATTTTTTGTCGTGTTGCCGGTGCAATACTGGCTGGCGGGCAGTGGGCATTTCGACATGTTCGCGGTATTTATTCCGGTCTACGTTTTCCTGGCACTGCCACTGGTCAGCGCCCTGGCCAACGACCCGCTGCGTTTTCTGGAGCGCAACGCCAAGCTACAGTGGGGCATCATGGTGTGTATTTACGGCATGAGCCATGTGCCAGCGCTGTTGTTGTTGAAGTTCCCGGGTTATGACAACCGCAATGCCTTTCTGGTGTTTTTTCTGGTCATCGTGGTTCAGGTATGTATGGTCACGCAGCACATCGCTTCGCGCCAACTTCAGCGTGCACCGGTGGCACCCGCGATCAGCCAGAGTTTCAAATGGCGCAGTTGGGCCAGCGGCGTGGCAGTGGGCAGTTTGTTGGGTGCTTTGCTGGCTGGCATCACACCCTGGGTGCCGGGTACTGCGTTTGCGGCAGCCTTTATCGCTTGTGTTGCCGGATCGATGGGCCACTTCGTCATGAAGGCGCTCAAACGTGACCGTGGCATTCCGAGCTGGGGCAGTCAGGGCAAGTCGGTGACCGGAGCGGGTGGGCTGTTGGACCGTGTGGACGCGCTGTGTTTTGCGGCACCCGTGTTTTTCCACTCTGCGCGCTGGTATTTTGAGGTTTGATGTATTCACCCCCAAGCAGGTCAACGAATAGGCACGGCTCAAAACCTTGGTGCAAAAACGACCTCTAGCCCTCGAATCCATTGCGTAAGTAGCTCCTAAAGATATAGCATGCGAATATTGGGCATTGATCCTGGCCTGCGCACCACCGGCTTTGGGGTGGTCGATGCAGAGGGCGCCGCGCTGCGGTATGTGGCCAGCGGCACCATCAGCACCCAGCATCTGGATGTCGGTGCCTTGCCCTTGCGACTCAAAGTGCTGTTTGACGGCATCGCGGAAGTGATCGCGCGTTATGCGCCAGACTGTGCGTGTGTGGAGATCGTGTTTGTCAACGTCAACCCGCAGTCCACCTTGTTGTTGGGTCAGGCACGCGGGGCCTGTATTGCCTCTTTGGTCTACAAAGAATTGCCGGTTGCCGAATACACCGCGCTGCAAATGAAACAGGCCGTGGTGGGTTACGGGCGCGCCGACAAAATGCAGGTGCAGTCCATGGTTCAGCGCCTTTTGGCCTTGCCTGGACTGCCAGGTCCCGATGCGGCCGATGCGCTGGGGCTGGCCATCACCCATGCACACGCCGGATCGGCAATGGCGCGCTTGGCCAAGGCCAGTGGTCTGGGTGGCAAGATCGGTGGGAACTACAAAGCTGGACGAAGCCGTTAGTTCCAGGGCGGCGCGTGTTTCACAAATTGCATTCCATTGGTAGCCCCTGTCACCGCAATCGCTTGATTTCTCGCTATGCTCGGCTTGTATGAATTTCAAGCCGGGGAATCTTCCGGTCGGTAGAACATTCAACCGTTGGGGCGCATATGGATCAATCTGACTCTAACAACGACGACTGGCTGGCTGATGACGACGAACCCATCGTTGGTCAGCACGCAGCCAGGCCCTGGCGAATTCTGGTTGTTGATGATGAGCCCGACATCCATGCGGTAACGCGATTGGCGCTGAACAACGTCACTTTCAAGGGCCGGGGCGTCGAAATTCTGTCGGCTTACTCCGGGGCTCAGGGTTATGACGTGTTGGCCAATGAAAACGACATCGCTTTGGTGTTGTTGGATGTGGTGATGGAATCAGACGACGCTGGACTGCGGCTGACCAAGCGGATCCGGGAGGACCTCGGCAACAACCTGATCCGCATTGTGTTGCGAACGGGTCAGCCCGGGCAGGCACCGGAACAAAAGGTGATTGTCGATTTCGACATCAATGACTACAAGGCCAAGACCGAGTTGACAGCGCAAAAACTGTTCACTACCGTCATTGCCTCGTTGCGCAGTTACGAAGGATTGCAAACGATTGACGCCAGTCGCAAGGGCCTGGCACAAATCCTCGAATCCGCCAGCAACCTATACCAGATTGACTCGCTGAAGGACCTTGCCTCGGGTGTCCTGACACAAATCGGCGCCATTCTGAACTTTGGTACCGAGGGCGTGTTGTGTGTCATGCGCAACAAGTCTCCGGGTGTGACGGACGATCCCATGGTGATTGCCTCAACCGGGGCTCTGTCGGAGTTGGAAGTCCACAACACCATGCCGGCAGACCATGCCTGGGCGCCGGGCATCGCACAGGCATTTCGCGAAAAAAGGAATGTATTTGGTGAGAAGCTGGATGTCCTTTTTATTTCAGCGGCGCACGGTCATCAGTTTGCCGTGGCGTTTTCTCCGCCTTGGCCCCTGGGTGATCTGGAACGCAGCCTCCTGAGCGTGTTTTGCGACCGTATCGCCGCCGCATTTGACAACCTACACATGTTTGGACAATTGCGAAATACCCAGGAGGCCACTGTCGTGGCATTGGCAGACCTTGCCGAATCGCGCGACCCCACCACAGGCGGTCATGTGCGCCGGGTTAGCAACCTGACTGACGGCATCGCGGCACAACTGAAAGCAGCCGGAAAGTATCCCGAGATTACAACCCCGACGTTTATGTCCTTGGTGGGTATTGCCAGCATCCTCCATGACGTTGGCAAGGTGGCAACGCCCGACGCGGTGTTGCTCAAACCTGGACGGCATACCGCCGACGAACGCATCATGATGGAAAAGCACGCCGCCATCGGCGAGACCGTGCTGGCCCGGGCCTCGCAGATGGTGGACGGCGTCAGTAGCCTGAGCTTGGGCGCTCAAATTGCCGGAGGGCATCACGAACACTTTGACGGCAACGGGTACCCCCGGGGTTTGAAGGCCCAGGAAATACCGTTGGCGGCGCGCATTGTGGCCGTGGTCGATGTTTTTGACGCCTTGCTGCACAGCCGCCCCTATAAGGATGCCTGGCTGCTGGACGATGTGCTGGCCTATCTGGTGGAACGCAAAGGCAAGCAATTCGACCCCGACGTCATCGATGCATTGTTGGCCTTTTTGAAGCTCGAGAAACCGGACTGGCTGACAGCCGGGGACCACTGATTGTTGGGACCGGCGCGGCGGCAAGCATCGGGCCTATTGCGGTGGCGCAACGCCTCCAAAAATGAGCGCTCGCCTCTTAGGCTAGTCGTTCAAGAATCAGGACGCCAAAAAAAGCGAACGCACCGACCATGGTCCATCGCAGAATTCGCAATCCAAAGACCTTGAAGCGTGTTTGACCAGTAATTGCAAAGCAGGCAAACGACAAACCTGCTGCCACGAGCATGAACAGTACCAACCAGCGAAGTGGAGCCACGGCTACGTTTCTCTGTTCACTCTACCAAGCACGTGCCAGTTGTGAAAATCCGGTGGGGGCCCGACTTTCATCATCGAAACTCACGACATCCCAGGCGTCGGGTTGTGCCAACAATTCGCGCAACAATTTGTTGTTCAAGGCATGGCCAGATCGGAAAGCGCTGTAACGTGCCAACAGTGGCTTGCCCACACAATACAAGTCGCCAATGGCATCGAGCAACTTGTGTTTGACAAACTCATCGTCATAACGCAAACCCTCGGCGTTCAGCACCTTGTAATCGTCCATCACAATGGCGTTGTCCAGGCCACCACCCAATGCGAGGCCATTCATGCGCATCATTTCGACGTCTTTGGTGAACCCGAAAGTACGAGCGCGCGCAATGTCTTTGGAGTAGGAGTCGGCTCCCATGTCGAACTCCACGCGCTGGCCGGTGGAATCGACTGCCGGATGGTCGAACACAATTTCAAAGCTGAGCTTGAACCCGTTGTAGGGTTCCAGCCGTGCCCACTTCAAATTGGCTCCCTCACCTTCGCGAACCTCCACCGGTCGGTTGACGCGCAGGAATCGCTTGGCTGCGTTTTGCAGTTCTATGCCGGCACTTTGCAACAAAAACACAAACGAAGCCGCTGATCCGTCCAGAATAGGAACCTCTTCGGCAGTGATGTCCACATACAGATTGTCCAGCCCCAAACCGGCACACGCCGACATCAGATGCTCGATGGTCTGGACCTTGGCGGCCCCGTTGGAAATGGTGGACGCCATGCGCGTATCGGTGACCGACGGCGCGGACACCGGAATTTCCACCGGCACCGGTAAATCCACCCGACGAAAGACGATGCCAGTATCCGGCTGCGCCGGCCGCAAGGTGATCTCCACCCGCTGTCCGCTGTGCAGCCCCACGCCAACGGCGCGGGTCAGGGATTTAAGCGTTCGTTGTTTGAGCACTACGATATTTTATCGGGCGATCAATAGCCACGCACACCAAAACGCCTTGCCTCTGCCAGGAACACCGTGGAACCGGCTATGCCGGGCCACAGGTGTTGCCCCCTGCAAGGGGCTGAGGGGCGCGGCTCCGAGCCTGCCTGCGCAGGCTTGGACGGCCCCGAAGAGCCGTTGCCTCTGGCTGAGGCACTGAAGCGAAGCGACACGCAGTGCGCGAAGCCGGGGGGTGTGCCCCAAGTCAATCTGCTTGCTTTCTCAAAAACGCAGGGATTTCGTAGTCATCCATGCCACCATTCGACAAAGCATCGACCTTGGCTGCTGCAGACGTACGGCCACGCCAAACGGCGGGTGTTCCCAAGCCCGCATAGTCCGGCTGAACAACTCCCAAGGAGCCTGCATTGCTGACACCCGGTCCACCCACAGGATTGTTCAGAGTTGGAACGTGGAAGGGAACATTGTCAGTGCCTGTGCGCAAGACCTGAAGCGGTGGCGCTGTGCGGCGCACACCCTGGCGGCTCAAGCCTGTGGCCACCACCGTGACCCGAATGTTGTCGCCCAACGCATCGTCATAGGCGGTACCGTAAATCACATGGGCATCGGGCGATGCATAGGCACGGATGGTGTTCATCGCCAGCTTGGACTCGCTCAGTTTGAGTGAACCCTTGGCTGCGGTGATCAGCACCAGTACGCCCTTGGCTCCCGACAGATCGATGCCTTCCAGCAACGGGCAGGCAACGGCCTGCTCGGCGGCAATACGCGCACGATCCGGCCCACTGGCTAGGGCGGTGCCCATCATGGCTTTGCCGGGCTCGCCCATGACGGTGCGCACGTCTTCAAAGTCGACGTTCACATGGCCTGGCACGTTGATGATTTCCGCTATGCCACCCACGGCGTTTTTCAGCACGTCATTGGCATGTGCAAAAGCCTCGTCCTGGGACACGTCATCACCCAGCACTTCCAGCAGCTTTTCGTTCAACACCACAATCAGCGAATCCACATTGGCTTCAAGTTCCGTCAGTCCCGCATCGGCATTGCTCATGCGACGACCACCCTCAAAGTCGAACGGCTTGGTAACCACACCCACGGTCAGGATGCCCATTTCCTTGGCAACCCGGGCGATCACGGGTGCCGCCCCCGTGCCGGTACCACCACCCATACCTGCGGTGATAAACAGCATGTGGGCACCTTCAATCGCTGCGCGGATGTCGGCCTCGGCCAGCACGGCGGCTTCACGCCCTTTGTCAGGCTTGCTACCCGCTCCCAAACCACCCGCGCCGAGCTGAATGGTCTTGTGCGCCGTACTGCGAGACAGAGCCTGCGAGTCCGTGTTGGCGGTAATAAATTCGACTCCCCCCACGGCCGAAAAAATCATGTGCTCGACTGCGTTGCCGCCACCCCCTCCGACGCCGATCACCTTGATTTGTGTGCCTTGGTTAAACGCTTCTTCTTCAATCATTTCGATGGCCATCTGATGCTCCTTGAGTTTCAATACGAATTTTCAATACTTGTCTTTTTCGTCCTATCGGACCTGCGCGTGTAGGCTGATCTTTGTTTCTCCATCGCCAATGCGGACTTCCGCGTGCCAGCCATAATTTGTTTTGCATGGTCAGAAGTTCCCAATGAACCAGTCTTTTACCGATCCAAACGCTGTTTTCATCGATCCGCTTTTCTGCGACACCTTGTAACCCCGCAGCCGCGCCAAACGCGCTTCTTCGAGCAGGCCCATGACGGTGGCTGCACGCGGCTGGGCCACCATGTCGGCCAGAGCGCTGGAGTATTTGGGGATGCCGCGTCGGACCGGCTTAAGGAAGATGTCTTCACCCAGCTCCACCATGCCCGGCATGATGCAGCTACCACCGGTTAGCACAATGCCCGAAGACAGCACTTCTTCGTATCCGGACTCGCGCATCACCTGATTGACCAGCGAAAAAATCTCTTCAATACGCGGCTCGATCACACCGGCCAACGCCTGTCGGCTCAGCATGCGCGGGCCGCGGTCGCCCAGGCCGGGCACTTCCACCTGGGTCTCGGGGTCCACCAGCAATTGTTTGGCGTGGCCGCTTTCGACCTTGATGTCTTCGGCGTCCTTGGTCGGCGTGCGCAGGGCCATCGCGATGTCGCTGGTGATCAGGTCACCGGCAATCGGTATCACGGCCGTGTGGCGGATCGCGCCGTTGGTGAAGATCGCGATGTCGGTGGTGCCCGCGCCAATGTCCACCAGCGCCACACCCAGTTCGCGTTCGTCTTCGGTCAATACGGACAGGCTGGATGCCAGCGGATTCAGCATCAGCTGCTCGACCTCAAGACCACAGCGGCGCACGCACTTGATGATGTTTTCAGCCGCGCTCTGGGCACCGGTCACGATGTGCACCTTCGCCTCCAGACGGATGCCGCTCATGCCGATCGGCTCTTTCACATCCTGGCCGTCGATGATGAATTCTTGTGGCTCTACCAGCAGCAGGCGCTGGTCGGTGGAGATATTGATCGCCTTGGCCGTCTCCACGACGCGGGCCACATCAGCGGCCGTTACTTCACGGTCTTTCACCGCCACCATGCCGCTGGAATTGATGCCGCGGATATGGCTGCCGGTGATGCCGGTGTAGACCCGGGTGATCTTGCAGTCGGCCATCAATTCGGCTTCGCGCAAGGCCTGCTGGATGCTCTGCACCGTGGCGTCGATATTCACCACCACACCACGCTTGATGCCATTGCTGGGGGCCACGCCCAGGCCGGCCAGCTTGAGCTCGCCGCCGGGCAACACCTCGGCCACCACCACCATGACCTTGGCGGTTCCGATGTCCAGTCCTACGACCAGGTCTTTGTATTCTTTTGCCATATGGGTTACCTGCTGATTTCGTCTTTCACTATTTCTTCCGGGGTGGCACTGCAGCGACCGTGGTGCTGACTCCACGCAAACGCAGGGCGTAGCCGTTTTCGTGCCGCAGATCGGCCGACTCCACGGCACTGGCGTGCCGCGCATAACGCGATGTCACCTGGGTCACCGTGGCGAGAAAGCGCTGCACCCTGGCGGTGATGTCCGCCGCTCCGCCGCGACCCAATTCAATTTCGGCCCCGGTTTCCAGAATCACACGCCAGCTCCCTCCGACCGACAGTTCCAACTGGTCTATGGACAGCGCCAAAGGTGTGAACAATGGCACCAGGGTGCGGTACATGGCCAACACTTCAGCGCCATGCCCTTCGGGACCACTGAGTCGCGGCAGGGTGTCCTGCTCGACCTCACCCACATTGGCTTCAAAAACCTCACCGTAACTGTTGATCAGGCGCAGCTCACCGTCACCACCCCAATAGGCGACCGCCTGGTGCTCCTGCAATACGACCCGCAAACGGTTAGGGAACTCACGACGCACAACGGCCCGGCGAACCCAGGGCACGGCTTCAAAGGCAGCGCGCACCGTCGCCAGGTCCATGCTGTAAAACGTGCCTGCCAATCGCGGAGCTACATTGGCGCGCAAGGTCAAGGCGTTGTTGTGACTGACTTCACCCGTCACCGCAATGCCCTTGATGTCGAATACCGGTAGCCGCACCATCCAGCGCGCGGTGACCAAGGCACCCAGAGCAACAAAACCGACGAACAGGACCATCGCAGTCATGTTCATCAATTTGATGTCCAGGGGCGTTGTCACCGCGTGGTTCATGCACGGACTCCCGTATCCAGGGCACAGTGCTCCAACAGGCGAACACACAGATCCTCGTAGGAAATGCCCGCCGCTTTGGCCGACATGGGAACCAGGGAGTGACCCGTCATGCCGGGCGAGGTATTGATTTCCAAAAGGTAAGGTTGGCGCGTCTTGCCATCGATCATGACGTCCACCCGGCCCCAGCCCCGGCAGCCCAGCACCCGGTAAGCCCGCAGTACCAAAGCTTGTATCGCGTCTTCTTCACCGGGCGGCAAACCGGCCGGCACCCGGTATTGCGTGGAGTCGGTGAAGTATTTGTTCTGGTAGTCGTACTTGCCCTCTGGCGCGACGATCCGAATGACGGGCAGCGCATACGCCTGTTCGTCATGCCCCAGCACCGGGCAGGTCACTTCATCCCCTTCGATGCACTGTTCACAAAGAATGTCATCGTGCAAAGCGCTGGCGGACGCAACGGCCTCGGCCATGCCCGAATAACCTACCACCTTGGTGACCCCGATCGATGACCCCTCCCTGGCGGGCTTGACGATGACGGGCAAGCCCAATGCATCAGGCACCTCGATCACCGCCCTGCGGTCATAGGCACCCAGACGCAACAGCTGGTAACGCGGCGTGGGGATACCCTCGGAAATCCAGATGCGTTTGGTCATGACTTTGTCCATCGAAATGGCCGACGCCATGACTCCGGAGCCGGTATAGGGAATGCCCAGCAGTTCCAAAGCGCCCTGTACCGTACCGTCCTCACCCAAACGGCCATGCAATGCGATAAAGCACCGCTCAAACCCTTCGCGCTTGAGCTCGGACAGGTCGCGCTCGGCCGGGTCAAAAGCGTGTGCATCCACACCCTTAGAGCGCAGTGCCTTCAAGACGCCACCGCCCGACATCAGGGACACCTCACGCTCAGCAGATGCTCCACCCATCAACACGGCTACTTTCCCAAATGTGGCCCCCACGCTTGTCACTGCGTGTACTGCGCTGCCCCCCAGGGGGGCCGTCGTGCCTTGGGACGGCCCGGCGGCACTTTGTTTTTGGCTCATAGCCCTCGTCCCTCCTCGTTGGAGCGCTCATTTTTTTGTAGTAGCTCAACAATTTTTGCGGGTACGGATCCGATCGACCCGGCACCCATACACATAATCACGTCCCCCGACAGTGCGTTGTCGACAACGGCCTGCGGCATGGCGGTAATGTCGTCCACAAAGATCGGCTCTACCTTGCCAGCAATGCGCAACGCACGGGCCAAAGCACGACCATCGGCCGCCACAATGGGCGCCTCACCAGCGGCGTAAACCTCACCCAGCAACACCGAGTCTGCGTGGCCCATGACTTTGATGAAGTCCTCAAAACAATCCCGCGTACGCGTGTAGCGGTGCGGCTGGAAAGCCAGTACCAGGCGACGCCCCGGAAATGCCCCACGGGCGGCCGCCAGCGTCGCTTCCATCTCAACGGGATGGTGACCGTAATCGTCGATGACCGTAGCAATACCACCGTTGGGCAGCGGCAGGTCACCATAACGTTGGAAGCGCCGGCCAACACCCTTGAACTCGGCCAGCGCTTTGAGCACTGCTGCGTCCTCAAGGCTCAGTTCCACTGCCACAGCAATCGCAGACAAGGCGTTGAGCACGTTGTGCCGTCCCGGCAGGTTCAACACCACATCCAGATCCGGCAACACCACGCCATTGCGGCGTTGGACCGTGAAATGCATCTGACCATCCACAGCACGCACGTTGATGGCGCGCACCTGAGCCTCCTCGTTGAAGCCGTAGCTGGTGACAGGACACGTCACGTCGTCGATGATGTCGCGCACCGCCGCATCGTCCGTACACAAGATCGCCACACCGTAAAACGGCATGCGGTGAAGAAACTCTACAAAGGCCTTTTTCAGCCGGCCAAAGTCCTGGCCGTAGGTTTCCATGTGGTCGGCGTCGATATTGGTCACCACGGCCATCACGGGCAACAGGTTCAAGAAAGACGCATCGGACTCGTCGGCCTCCACCACGATGTAGTCGCCACTTCCCAAACGCGCATTCGCTCCCGCACTGTTGAGGCGCCCGCCAATGACAAAAGTGGGGTCCAGGCCAGCCTCTGCCAGCACACTGGCGACCAGGCTGGTGGTGGTGGTCTTTCCGTGCGTCCCGGCAATGGCAATACCTTGCTTGAGGCGCATCAATTCGGCCAACATCAGGGCGCGTGGCACGATGGGGATGCGCATCTCACGCGCTTTCAGCACTTCGGGGTTGTCCGAATGGACGGCTGTTGATGTCACTACCGCATCGGCCCCTGCAACGTTTTCCGGTGCATGGCCCACACAGGTCTTGATGCCCAGAGATGCCAGACGTTTGAGCGTGGCGCTGTCCGACAGGTCTGAGCCAGAGATGGTGTAACCCAGGTTGCACAGCACCTCGGCGATGCCGGACATGCCTGAGCCACCCACGCCGACAAAATGAATGTGTTTGATGGCGTGTTTCATACGCAAAGCTCCTCACAAGCAGCCACCACAGCATGGGTGGCCCGAAGTTGCTGCAGCTTTTTGGCCTCCAGCCCACGTGTCAACAGCGTAGAGCGCTCTGTTTTTTGTAGCAAATTTGCCAAAAGTTCTGGTGTCAATTCGCTTTGGGGAATCAGCCAGCCAGCACCCTGGTCGACCAGAAAACGCGCATTGTGTGTTTGATGGTCGTCCACGGCCGACGGAAAAGGCACAAACAAGGCGGGTGCGCCCACGGCGGCAATCTCGGTCACCGTGCTGGCACCCGCGCGGCAGATCACCCAATCGGCGTCAGCAAAGGCCTGGGCGGTGTTGTCGATGAACGGGGTAATGGTGACCCCCAAGCTTGTCGCTTCGCGTATCGCGCTGCCCCCAATACCGGAGGGGTCGCTGCGCACCGGGGCCTTCGCGTCTTGGGACGGCCCGGCGACGCTCAAGTTCACTGCTATTCCTGCTGCGGCATAGTTGCTGCGCAGTTCGTCTATCTGTGTCTCGCCGCTTTGGTGGGTGACCACGGGACGCTGCGCCTCGGGGATCAGGGCCAGTGCCTGTGGCACCACGCTATTGAGGGCCCGGGCACCCAGACTGCCGCCGACCACCAGCACACGCAGCGGGCCGGTGCGGTCAGCAAAGCGCTCGGTGGGCGAGGCCTGCGCCAGGAACTCGGCACGCAAGGGATTTCCCACCCACTGGCCCTTGGCCAGGACGTTTGGAAATGCGGTAAACACCCGGCGCGCCACCACGGCCAGAATACGGTTGGACAGACCGGCCACCGAATTTTGTTCGTGCAGCACCAGGGGCCTGCCCATCAGAACACCCATTAGCCCGCCGGGCATGGTGATGTAACCACCCAGACCGACCAACACGTCGGGCTTGACCCGGCGCAGGACCTGGCGACTCTGTCCCATGGCGCGCAGCAGACGCAGCGGGAGGGCCAGCAGGGTGCGCAAGCCCTTTCCCCGCACGCCGGAGAAAGCCACCGCTTCCAGTGGGAAGCCTTTGGCGGGCACGAGACGGCTCTCCATGCCATCGGGGGCGCCCATCCAGTGCACGCGCCAACCGCGCTCACGCAGCGCCTGGGCCACGGCCAGCCCCGGAAAAATGTGGCCGCCGGTGCCGCCAGCCATGATCAGTGCACATTTCGGAGTCGATCTCATACGCGCCCCCCATGCATGAGTTGGCGGTTCTCGAAGTCGATGCGCAACACCACGGCGATGGCAATCAAATTGACGAGAATGGCGGAACCGCCATAACTCATCAGTGGCAGGGTCAGTCCCTTGGTCGGCAAGGCGCCCAGATTTACGCCCATATTGATAAAGGACTGAAAGCCCATCCAGATGCCAACCCCTTGCGCGACCAGCCCAGCAAAAACCCGGTCCAGGGCAATCGCCTGGCGACCAATGTGCATGATGCGACGGGTCAGCCACAGAAACAGGCCGATCACGAGTGTGACGCCCACCAGTCCGAATTCTTCACCAATCACGGCCAGCAGGAAGTCGGTGTGGGCCTCAGGCAGCCAATGCAACTTTTCGACACTGCCACCCAAACCAACACCGAAAATCTCGCCCCGACCGATGGCAATCAGGGAGTGTGATAGCTGGTAACCCTTGCCCAACGCATGTTTTTCGGTCCAGGGGTCCAGGTAGGCAAAGATACGCTCGCGCCGCCATTCGCTCAGCGCAATCATCAAGCCAAAGGCGACCACCAGAATGGCAGCGATCAGGAAGAACATGCGGGCATTGACGCCCCCCAGGAACAAGATGCCCATGGCAATCACGGCAATCACCATGAACCCGCCCATGTCCGGTTCAGCCAACAGCAACAGCCCCACCACGGCCACGGCCACGGCCATCGGCATCACCGCGCGAAAGAAGCGCTCCTTCACGTCCATTTTGCGCACCATGTAGTCAGCGGCATACAACAGCACCGCGAACTTGGCCAGTTCCGAAGGCTGGAAACTGAACGGCCCAACCGAAATCCAGCGGCGCGCACCGTAAACCACCTTGCCGATACCGGGGATGAGCACCGCAATCAACAGAACCAGGGACGCGACAAACAGCCAAGGCGCGGCCTTTTCCCAGGCAGCGATGGGGACCTGAAACGCCATCAGTGCGGCAACAAAGGCCATTGCCATCCACATCGCGTGCCGCACCAGAAAGTAGGTGTGTGTGTAGCGGGCAAACTTGGGGTTGTCCGGCATGGCGATGGATGCCGAATACACCATGACCAGACCCCATAACAACAGAGCCACCACCACCCAGGCCAGGGGTTGGTCAAAACCCCGAACCTGTGGCACGCTTCCGGTTGCAGAGAACGAGCCGCGCCCGCCCAGGCGCACTGGCAAAGGATTTGACCCTGCCGTGCCACGCGAAGTGAACCAGCCCGAGAGGGTCTGCGTCCAGGCGCTCATACAGGGCCCTCCAAATCAACCCCGACACTGAGCGCCAGCTTGTGCACGGCATCGCAGAACACGTGGGCCCGGTGTTCATAGTTGTCGAACATATCGAAGCTGGCGCATGCCGGGGACATCAACACCACGTCGCCGGCATGGGCACGTTGGTTTGCCTGGAGAACCGCGGCCTCCATGGACTCGGCATCCACCAAAGGCACACCGGACCGTGCAGTGGCTTCGCGGATCAGTGGAGCATCCCGACCGATCAACACCACAGCCCTGGCATATCGGGCAATAGGTGCAGCCAGTGGTGCGAAATCCTGACCCTTGCCTTCACCACCTAGAATGACAACCACCCGGCGATCAGCGCCCAGCCCCTGCAGCGCGGCCACCGTGGCGCCGACATTGGTACCCTTGCTGTCGTCAAAAAACTCAACGTCGTTGATGATGCCAATCGGCTGAACCCGATGGGGTTCGCCCCGGTATTCGCGCAGGCCAAACA
>ERZ724520.849-NODE-849-length-16093-cov-5.496134_pt1 | contig 16093 bp, 15 predicted proteins | sample MGYA00376053_ERZ724520 | MGnify/ENA primary metagenome ERZ724520 (study PRJEB28724, sample SAMN07190886) | activated sludge metagenome | isolation source: activated sludge of sewage treatment plant in Hong Hong | place: USA: Christiansburg, Virginia | collected... | reverse complement strand
AATGAGTTTATTCCATTCAATAAATTTATTGGAATGGAATTAGTAGAAATAGAAAATGGATTTGCCAAAGCTACCATAAAATTTAAACCGGAGCTGGTGGGCGATTCTCGAATTTTAGCTATTCATGGTGGTGTTATTTCTGCTGCTATGGATGCCGTAGGCGGCATAGCTGGCATTACTACTTTGCAAAGCATGGAAGACAAACTTGTAACGGTGGATATGCGGGTGGATTACATTCGTTCTGCACGCGATACTGATTTAATTATAGAAGCACGCATCGTGCGCAGTGGCAATAAAATCATTACTACCAATATGCAGGCATTTGCGGCTAATGACCATACTTTAGTAGCAGAAGGCAGAGGCGTTTATCATGCAACTCGAAAGAATAATGAATAATTTATCTTACAAAAAGATATATTATATACAGGATTAACAGGAAAAACAGAAAACGACATTTCCATAAATTAAGGGTAAGTTTTCTTCCCATCCAAAGCATAATGGTAATTATAACTGAAATGCTTATTAATATTCCTACATCTAAATTAAAAGTTGCATTATATCGAATAGGCTGAATAAAGGCCGCTACGCCGAGAATGCCGAGTAAATTTAGCATGTTTTGCCCAACTAAATTACTGACTTCAAATTTAGATTTGTTGGCTTTAGTTTTTAAAATCCAATAAAACATTACAAAAGAACCACCGAGCGACAACACAAACTGTCCGAGAAAACGCTGTGACATATTGTATTTTCTTGAAATATCTATCAAATTATCTATGACCAATACGCCGCCTGCTATTAAACCAATGATGCCAACAATTATTAAAACGATAGAAAACCATATAGCATAATAAGTTGGTTCTGTTTCTAATTTTGGTTCATCAAACCATATTGTTTGGTGTTTTTTTAAATTAAAATATCCATACGTCATAAATAAAACAAACGCTATTAATAGAATAATTGCTTTGCTCTTATTTAAAATTAAAACAGTAGATGCAGCAGATGTTGGATGAAAATAATTAGCGAGCGTATATAATAATATAGCACTTGCAATTAATGACAACATCCCTATTGAAGCGGTGTTTTTATTAACTCGTATTGGCCTGTAAAAACCGACGATACTTAATATTCCTAGCAAATTTAAAATACTACTTCCTAAAATTGTTCCTATTACTAAATCATCGTATCCATTATAAGCGGCCAATAAAATGGTAAATAGTTTTGGCAAGGATGCTCCCAAAGCTACAACCGTAAATCCTATCATGGATTCAGGGAATTTTAGGCGGCGAGCAATAGAAGATGCTCCCTCTACCAACATTCCCGAACCTCGATTTAACAGAAAGAAGCCGACTAATAAAAGAGGAATATTAAGTAATAGAGATAGATGTTGGATTTGCACCCTCAATTATACAAAACAAAAAGAAATTTTGAAAGGAGATAGAAGCAATAATAGAATTAATTTTTTCCAAATTGGTATGGTATAAAAAAGTAAAGGCTATCATAAGAATAAGACAGCCTTTATTGTTTATGTTTTTAAATAACAACTATAGTGTGTAAGATAATTTACACACACCCATTAAGCCCATATATGGTGCTCCTAAAAAGTATTGTTGTTTTCTATTGTATAAATTGGAAATAGAGACAGTCATATTAAAATGATCTTTTAAGAATTTAGGAGTATAAGAAACATCTAAATCCATATCGTGTGTTGCTTTTATGTGTCCTACATAATTACCCGATAAAACAGGGAATTTTGCACTCCATTTGAATTTAACGCCCATGGATAATCCTATTTTTTCATTGGAATAATTGACACCAACATTTACTCTGTGTTTTGGTGCATTTAGAGCTACATATCCTAATGGAGCGCTATCTACTTTTACGGAGTCTTTATCTACAAATGAATAATTAGCCATTAAGGAAATGCCTTTGGGAAGGTATAAATTAGAATTGAAATCAATTCCATAAACAGTTAAATTTCCAATATTTCTGGTAACCAATAACATATTAGGGCCTCCACCTTCGTTCGGTGTTATGACGCCGATGGGCAAATTCTTAACTGCTTTAGTAATTAAAGATACAAATTCATCGCTGGCGGTTCCGTTGTTATTTCCACCAAATTTTGCGCTTTGATCTAAGAATGAGTTCATTGCTAATTGCAGGATGGGATCTAAATTATTATAGCTTTGGATAATTTTAGGAGCTAAGTAATTCATTAATTGTTTATCGTCAAACATTACCGCTGGGGTCAACAATGTTACTGGAGCTAAATAATCTTTATAATCTGTTCTGTATAAATCTATTTGTAATCCTAACATTTTACCAATAACTCCTTTGTAGCCTAATTCATAAGTGTAGGTCATGGTAGGTTTTAATGGTTTAATGTCTTGTGTTTTTTTCCATCTATCGTTATTAGATTCAAATTGTTGTTCTCTTGTATTCAAGTTTTTCACTACTTGATTGATATCGTTTGGTATCGTTTGAGGGATGATAGAATTTACTACTTGATTGATGAGTGGTAGTAATGGAGAATTAGGATCTATGTCTGCTTGAGAGCCGAATTGTCCTCGAATGGCGGTTAAAATACCCTGCCATCCGGTTGCAGTAAAGGTCTGATCTCCTACGTCGTGGTGTGTTCCTTTTGTACCATAAGGAGATAAGAATTGTGGCAATACTTCCCCTCCATAATTTGGATTCGCATTAAAAGTATAATTAAAACCTGTTTTGGGTGTTCCTACATTTCTTACTTCAAACCCTTGGGGGATTTCTGCTTGTTTAACATCTACAAAATAAGCGGCGGAAGCTGGATTTTTAAAGGCTCTGTTAAAGGTAAATCGTAAATTATGTCCGGTTCCGGGTTTATACACGATGGCTACTTTAGGAGAGAACAGCAGTTTGCGAACGGCTGTATTGTAATCCAAACGCGTTGCTACAATCATACTGAACCGTGGATGTAAGGCATAATCTCCTTGCAAATAAAAACCGTATTCATCTATATTATCTTTATTTTCGTATTTACCATTCATGGTACCTTCTGTGTTAGGTCTTGTAAAGAAAGCATCAAATCCATAAACTAAATTAATTCGTTTTTTATAGACTGTATTGGAATTTTGTACCTGAAAAGAATACATGTGAGATTTATCAATATATCGTCCTCCTACTGGAACGAAGTATGTATCATGGGAGTTATTGCCATTCATATAGGCTTGTATAAATAAATTTTTCCAAGTAAATCGTACTTGCGCCCATGAGTAAGTCCAATTTTTATTTTGCATAGCACCTACCGGGCTTGGAATGATACCATTACTCACATTTACGCCACCTGCTAATACGATATTAAAATCTTCTTTTATTTGTATATCATATCGGGCATCTACTTGTCCGTTCATGATTCTTTCTTTTCTTTCATCGCTTACGGCAACGCCTTTTCCATCTGGATCAAAAGTTCCGTCTGGTCTTTCATAATGAACGGTATCGGAAGATGCTTTAAATAAGACAATATCTTTGGGTTCGTATATATCACTAAATCTCCAATCATGTCCGGTGAAAAATTGACCAGACACTCTGATTCCCATCTTTACGTTTGGATTTTTAGAACTAATGGTATCTGAAATAGAAGCCCCCAATGAAAAAACCATACGGTCTTTTAATTTTTTAAAGTCAAATTTTGGATTAATTCGGTCAATATCTTGAAGTGTGTCTTTTAATCTCACTCGTGCGCCGATTGATGTCCAAAATTTTGTTTCTTGATATTTCAATGGAGATTTGGTGAGAATATGAATAACGCCTTGATTGGCATTTGGGCCGTATAGCGCTGCTGCTGGTCCTTTTAAAACTTCAATACGTTCAATATCTACATCTGAAGTTGTCATCATTTGAAACATATTCAAACCCGTATTGGGTAATTTAGCAACACGGTTGTCTGTTAATGACATCAAATCACTATTAAAGTATCCAGAAAAGCCGCGAACAGAGGGTTGCCCGCCCTGAATTCCAGTTTGCATAACTTGCACTCCGGCACTATTTTTAATATAATCTGTAATACCCAATCCTGCTTTTGCTTTGATTGCGGAGGCATCTACGGATACAATGGAAGCTGGAGCATCTAATGTTTTTTCTTTTTTCCTTCCGACAGATACAACAATTTCATCCATCACACTGCCTTCTTCTTCCATATTCAAGTTGAATGTTTGTGATTTAGAAACTGAAAATTTCTCCTCTTTCATTCCAAGGTATGTAAACACAATCACATCGCCTTCGTTGGCTTTTATTTCATAATTTCCATCAAAATCCGAAACGGTTCCTCTTGCTTTATCTGTTTCAATAAAAATATTGACACCAATTAGGGGTTCTTTATTGTTTTTATCCAATGTTACTCCTTTTATTATGAACTCTCTATTGGACTTACGGACTACTACTTGTGGAATTTCTTCAATTTTTTCTTTAATGGTTTTAGTGTCCTTTTCTTTTTGAGCAAAAGTTGAAACGGACAAAAAAAGAAAGAAGAAGAAGCTTAATTTACTTTTGTGTATCATAAAAGATATTTTATATTCTGTACCTTTGTCTAAATAAAAGGCGCAAAGTTATTGCAAATATCTACAATAGAAAGTAAATAGAATTGCTATATTATTAACATGTGTAATTTACAGATAACATAGTAACCAAAAACAGTTAGAGAGTGTATAGAAAGAGGTTAAAATCCTTCTTGTTCTGGGATTTTTATTTTTATTCCATCTATTTTTTCTGATATTTTTATTTGGCAGGACAAGCGACAATTAAATTCAACACATGGAAGTGTTTCCAGCATACATAATTCGTCGTCATTAGGGCCATTTAATATTACCTCGTCTGCATTTAGTACTTTCACTCTGCAAGTACCGCAAATGGCCATTCCGCCGCAGATAGCTTCTATGGGATAATCTTCGCCTTTTAATACTTCCATTAAAGATAATTCTATGCCAAGTGGCACTTCTAATGGGAGAAAGGATAAGTTTTCTTGTTGTATATGAATAGTGATAGCTTCCAACTATATTGGGTTGTTTTTAAACATTAGTCGATATGATTTAAAATCCACTTACTCCGTTCACTGTAGTATATTTTAAGGTGGGTTTTTTTCCTGAGATTAATTCGGCTGCACTATGGCACATGATGGCTGCTTCGTGAAACCCACAAAGGATTAATTTCAATTTTCCTTCATAATTATTAATATCTCCAATAGCATAGATGCCTTTTACATTGGTAGAGTAATCTCTAGTATCAACATTGATGGCGTTTTTCTCAATACTTAATCCCCAATTTGCAATTGGACCTAATTTTGGACTTAGCCCAAACAATGCTAAGAAATAGTCTTTCTCATAATCTTTAGTAGTGCCATCGTTATGGGTAATGGTTACTTTTCCTAACTCATCCTCTCCATGCAGATGCGTTACATTAGAATTTAATTCTAAACGTATTTTTCCTTCTGCTGCTAATTTTTTTACTTTATCTACGTTGTCTGGTGCGCCACGAAAGGTTTCACCTCGGTGTACCATTGTTAATTCTGCTGCTACATCTGCCAAGAACAATGTCCAATCTATTGCGCTATCTCCTCCACCTGCTATTACTACTTTTTTATTTCGGAATTTTTCTGGATCGAGCACCATATATTCCACTCCTTTTTTTTCATATTGAACTAAATTTTCTACTGCTGGTTTGCGCGGTTCAAATACGCCCAATCCGCCTGCTATACAAACTATCTTTGCATTAATTTTGGTGTCTAAATGAGTGATAAGTTCAAAAGTACCATCTTCTAATTTATTAACCGTTTCCACCCGTTCTCCTAAAGTAAAAGTAGGATTGAATGGCTTTCCTTGTTCTAATAAATTATCTACTAATTCTTGTGCATCTACGGTTGGAAATCCAGGAATGTCATAAATTGGTTTTCTTGGATATATTTCTGACAATTGTCCACCTGCCTGAGGAAGATAATCTACTAAATGACAACGCATTTTTAATAGTCCGGCTTCAAAAACGGTAAACAGTCCTACCGGACCTGCGCCAATAATACAAATATCTGTTTCTATCATGTCTTAATTTTTTTATTGTTGACCACACATAAATATTAAGTGTCAATAATCAATCTAATTACAACTCAAAAATAAGAAGGCAGATTTTAAAGGAATGTTATTAAATAGCTATTTAGTGTCTATTTGTTTATCTATTGTAATTTTCAAAACTCCCTCTTTGTATTTCACCTTTACACTGTCTGCTAATACATTTTTGGGTAAATAGATAGATTTACTCCAAGAGTCATAGCTATATTCTCGAACAATATAGTTTTTTCCTTCTTTTTTAGTTTTGATTTCATTCTTACTACTGACAGTCAAAAAATTTCCTTCTATCACTTCTACTGTAATATTTTTTTTGTACAAATCAGGAACAGATAATCGCACTTTATACTGTGTGCCCGCATCCCAAATATTCCAAAATGGATTATTAACAATAGCAACTTCTTTTAACACCAATTTTGTTGGTGTTTTCTTCTTAGTGGGCGTTGCTTTCTTAGTGGGGGTTGCTTTCTTATTTATTGCAACTTTTGCTGGTGTTTTTTTTATAATAGCCATAAAATAAAATTTATTCGTGAGTAATAAAAACAGGTACTTCTGTGTTGGTAATAATTGAGTTAGCGGTGCTTTTTTTCAACAGTCTTGAAAATGCATTTCTTCCATAAGCTCCCATCACTATTAGCGCTTTTTCTTCTTTTAATTTAAAATAACTCAACATAGAGTCGCCTGCTCTCTTTTCATGTTCTACATCTAATTTTAAATTCTGAAAGCGTTGATTCAATAAGTCTTTAATATTTTGACTATTGGTTAAATGCGTAGATGCTGTTGAATTAAATGATACTAATGTTGTATTTTTATTATTCCACTCTGGGAATAGATAGGAATACATTTTTATGGCTTTCACACTGGAGGGAGAGCCGTCATAACATAAGAATACATTTTCTACATCTACATATTTTCCTGGAATTACCAATACCGGACAAAATGCTTCTTCCAAAATATCTGACACAAATGGCGGTATATGTCCTGCCTGATGCGCGGCAAAACTCATTTGCTCATCCAATACCAACAAATCGGCAAAAACTGATTCTTTAATTAAAAAATCTACTATGCCGGTTCCGTCATATACATGTGCTTTATGTTTTACATTATATTCATTACATACGTCATTGAATAAACGCATGCTTTCAATAATCTTCTTGCTATCCTCATGTTGTTTCTCAATAATATGATTGTATTCTACTGGAACTAAATCAAATATTCCGGGTAAATCTGCATACACATAAGATAAATCGTGCAAGAATACGCCTAAGACCATTCCTCCTGATTGTTTAGCAATACTAAGTGCGTATTTCAAAGCATTATCGTTAAAGGCTATTGCATCAATGGTAACTATTATCTTCTTCATAAGACAAGGATTTAACTATAAAATTAGTTTAAAATAATTGAAGTTGGTATGATAAATTCATCTTTAAAACAATAAATTATCTAATTCGTTCGAAAATTATTTAAAAAGTTTTTTTTGTCAATAATTTTATAAATATTTGAGCTAAAATAAAAAGATTTTATTTTTGGATTTTTTTTGAAAAAATAGTTGCATAATTAACTGAATTCATTTTACATTTAACCAATGATTTTAAAACTCATCAACAATATTTTGTCTGTGGGAAAGAATGCAAAAAAAGAAACGCTCGAAAAGCGCGCAACTACACCGACTAAGACTGTAAATAAAAAAACAGCATCGGCGAAGGTAGCTACTCCTAAAACAGCAGTGAAGTCAACTAAACCTGCTGCTACAAAAGGAATTGCTCCTGCAAAGAAAACCGTTGTAAAAATAACAACTCCTAAAACTATTGCAAAACCTGCAAAACCAAAACCAGCAACTAAGAAAGAGGAAAAAATAACGACAAAAGATATAAAAACGACACAACCTTCAAAAAAAATGACATCAGTGACTACCAACAAGAAAACAACAAAGGAAAAACCGGAAAAAGAAACTGAAAAACCGGCTGTTAAAAATGAAAAACACACTACGAAAATGCCAGAAAATAAAGCACCTACAACCGCAAAGGGAAAAGCAAAAAAAGACGCTCCTGCTCCTGTAAAAACAGCTCCAATACCACCAGCAGGAGGATTCAGAAAAGTAATTGTAGATTACAAAAATGTGCCTGATGAAGTATTGAAAGCTTTATCAGAAAAATATCCTCATGGGTACCACAAAGCAATTATTCAGTTTACCAATGCTAAAAGGGAATTAGTATCTGCTGTTCCTATCGAATTGGGAGAGTTTTCTTATTTAGTAAAAGTTAGTACGCAACTTCAAAAAATGGTAGCCGACTATGATGAGGACGAAATTTTCACAGATGCTACGGCTCCTATGGAGAAAGAAATATCTGTAGGCGCAGGAGGTGATTTTGATGAATTTGACAAAAGCGACGAGGAGGATACTCCAAAAAGAAAATCCAAAGGAAAGGTAAAAAGTGCCGATGATTTAGAATATGGATTTGATGATGACGATGACAGTGATTATGATGACGATGATGACGATGACAGCGACAACAATGAGGACATTGATGACGACGACGACGATGAATAATCATATTACTTAAATTATAAAAAAAGGATTCAAAATTGAATCCTTTTTTTTATAATGCTCCTTTAAAAAGCTGAACTATCCAGTACATAATATATCCTGCCATTACTGCAAGAAATATAAATATTAATCCAAGAATGGCAAGAATAGGAAGAATTACAGCCCACGCACTTCCTTGATGTTGTCCACCTTCGAAGTGTTCTACCGCTAAGACAAGATTCCGGCGATTTGCTTTATAAAAAACATCAAAAATATGGCCTAAAACGGGAATTAATCCAACGATACCATCCATGGTGATATTCAAAATCATCTTTGCTACCGATTTACTACTGGCGCCATTGCGCACCATTGTAATCAAAATAAAAGCTGAAATACCATAATCTATCAAATCTCCCAATCCAGGAATTAAACCTATAACAGGATCTAAGCCAAAAGTAATTTTAGTAAAAGGAACTCGAAACTGACTATCCATCAATTTCACCAACTGAGCAATTTGCTGCAAAGATGGCGGAATTTTTTTTCCGTCTATCGTGTTTTGTGTTGGCATTTATGGTTGATAAGTAATCATATCTAAACCCATCAAGTGTTCTTCCTCGTACGTTATTTCAAAAAAACCGAATACGCCACCAGAAGATTCTGCTATCATTTTTGCAAGACTTTTAAATGATTTCAACAATGATCGCGCTAATAAATTATCTACTTTAGGAAGAATTTCATTTAATTTTTCTAATTCTGCAACCATTGCATCTGTCCTCTCTTGTACAGACATTCCGTTATATTGGTTCATAACAGTATTAAGGTTGTCTGCATGTACTGTTTCTACTGTTTTATAAAAATCAAATACTATTGGGTCGCCATCTACAGCATATATACGAACCGTATGAAAAGATTGAGCTTCTTCTTTCTCGTCAAACGTTCCATCTACTCCACCTATCAAATAGGATACTAATGCTGGAGTACGGTATAATAAATTTCTCTCTTCTTCGATTAAATGGTCAAATTGTATTACAGACATATTTAGAATTTTATGGTGCAAAGGTACATAGAAAAATGATTTATAAAAATGACTTTAGTACAATATAGTTAAGAATAATTTGTATTTATTTTATTTTTTAGGTTTTAAGTTGCTTTCCATACTTTTTACTTAGATTTATTGCTCGTATGAAAAAAACTATTTCCATCCTATTAGCTGTTTCTATTGGATTCTTATTTATACTGTCGGCAGCGACAAAAGTATATCCAATGGAATTATTTGAATATCAGTTTGTAGATATTGGTATTGCCAATTGGCATACGGCACCCTATTTTGCCCGAGCTATTATTTCTATGGAATTTTTCTTAGGAATGTTGTTATTTTTAAATATTGCTCTCCGAAGATTCACGCTGAAATTTGCTATTGGATTATTGAGTTTCTTCTGCATTTATTTAAGTTATAAAATTATTACAGAAGGAAATGCAGGGAATTGTGGCTGCTTTGGAGAAAGTATTCAAATGAGTCCGCTGCAAGGAATTTTGAAAAACATCGCTTTGATTATTGCCTGTGTAGTGTGTTATACTGTGGCAGAAGTGGAACTTTGGAGTAAAAAATGGAAAACTTATAGTATTCCATTTTTGCTAATTGTTTCTTGCGGATTAGGTTTTTTTATTAATCCAATCAATTCGAAAGAAGCCCTTTTTAATGAGCCCGAAGCTATTAATTATCGGGTTCCATTGGAATTAATGTATGACAGTACACAAACAGAAAAACCTGTTATGGATTTAGCCAAAGGAAAACACATCGTTGCATTTTTGAGTTTAACTTGTCCGCATTGTAAAATAGCCGCCAGAAAACTGGCTATTATCCACAAAAAAAATCCTGATTTGCCTATTTATTTTGCTTTGAATGGCGATAAAGAATTAGTGCAAGGTTTTTTAGAAAATGCAAGTGCCACTACCATTCCTCACAACCTATTTTTAGGTCCCGAAAAATGGACAAAAGTAGCAGGATTTGCATTGCCGAGAATCATGTATCTCAACAATTCCATCGTTGAAAAAAAATTAATTGGAGCAGAACTCGATGAACAAGATATGGAAAAATGGATGCATCAATAATTATTGCAAAATCACTTGCTGGGAAAGTGTATGTTCATTATCCGAAATTGTCAAATGGTAAAGACCTTTGGGAAGTTTGGATAAATCCATTTGAATAGATTCTTGATTGTGTAAAAAATCTTTTATTGGCATTTCAAAAATAAGTCCTCCAGATAAATCATACATTCGCAAAACAGCTTCTTTTTTTAATGATTTCTCTATAATGGTGAATTTCCCATCATTCGGATTTGGAAAAATATCTACCCTTCCTTTGTTGGTTGTATTTAGAACAGCAGTCGATACATCTGGTATTTCATACACATTGACGATTTCAAATCTTGAGGAATCAAAATCTTTATTGGCGGCTACTCCTCTTACATGCATTATATTATTGGTGAGCTCATAATCATAATCTATATGAATATGACCAGCCATCCACAACCCTAAATTTTCTTTGTACGGCGCAAGCATATCTGTTAGTTTTACATAATCTTGCCAATCAAAAACAAATCCAGATATAATAAATAAGAGATTATCCGTTACCGGATGATGTGCAATAAAACAGACATTGTGCTTTTTCTTGTTCGGGTTATTTTTCAACTCCTCTTTTAGCCATCTGTAAGTTCCGCCCGCCCAATCCATCAATCTGGCTTCGGGGCCAATACCGGGCTCTGCTTTTTTTACATGATACCTTGGATTAAAATCCAATCCATAAAAAACAAAACCATCATATTCAAAAGAATAATTTTGAAAATAATGTTCCAATCCTGTTTCTGGATTATATGTTCTGGATAAACGAGTGCCATCATTCCAATTTTGGAAAAAATGTTTATTTCGCTCAAATGCATCGGCAAATACTTCATTTAAAATAGAATCTCCGCAAGCATACGGTGCTTCATCTTGGTAGCGAACATAAGGCCAAATATCATGATTGCCAATTATTGGCACATACGGTACTTTTAAATCATCCAATATCTTTTTACACATCTGATATTCTGATTTTTCTGCACTTCCGGTCAAATCACCGGAAATTACTACAAATTTGATATTCTTACTGTCAATATGGTCATTAATCCACTGAACAGCTTTTTTCAAACGAACCACTGGCTTACTATTATCTTCGGCGGGCATAGTATCATTAAAATAGCCTGGAGTACCATAATCATCCACGTCTTCACCAATATGAACATCCGTAATATGAACAAAGGAAAATTTGTACTGTGCTTCTGGATATTTTTTATTGAGATTATATTCTAAAACAGTAGAATTTTGAGCATTTCCTAAAGTTGACCATCCAAGACAACAGAATAAAAGACAATATTTATAAAAAAAATTCATACATGAATATAGATAAAAATAGTTAAAACGGGTAATTTTTTAGTTATCCACAACACAATAGAATATTTAATTGGAGCGTTAAAGGTAAAATCTTATTTTTGTTCAAACTTTTTAATTTATATGGGAATATTTTTGCAAGCCGCCACTCAATTAGCCACGACTGCTGTTGACACTGCCAACTCCATTATGCCAGCATCGGCTGCTCCAATAAAGGAATTATCCGTTTTGGAATTACTAACTAAAGGTGGCTTTATGATGATTCCTTTGGTTAGCACCTTAGTAATTGCAATCTTCTTCATTATAGAGCGATTTTTATTTTTCAGACAGCGTTCTAAAATCAACAACACCTTGGTACGCGACGTATTGGATAAATTATATGCAGGCAATATACAAGGAGCAGATGCATTGTGCTTGGCAGATAAATCTGCTTTAGGAAATGTATTGCAAGCAGGTATTTCTCAATTAGGAAAACCGATTGACCATATCGAAAAGGCATTAGAAATTCAATCTAATATTGAAATAAATGAAATGGAAAAACGCACCGGTTGGATTAGTATGATTTCTGGAGTAGCACCACGTTTAGGTTTTATCGGTACTATTTTAGGGGTTATTAAAATTTTCTATAGCATTGCTCAAACTGCCGATATTTCTATTGGAACTATTTCAGCGGGTTTATATGAAAAGATGATTTCATCTGCTACGGGTTTAATTGTTGGAGTATTGGCATTCATGGGATATAATTTTATTTTCATGTTAATTGACAGCTATTCGGCAAAATTGGAAAAACAAATTTTTGAGTTTGTAAAAGGAATTCAAAAGCCGGTAAAATAAATTTTAGATAACAGAAGTGAATTTTAAATATTTCGCTCATTCAGAATAAGAACAATATGAATATCAAAAGAAGAAGACCGTTTCACGATGAAGATGCCATGGCATCCATGAACGATATTATGTTCTTTCTGATGTTGTTTTTCTTGATTATTTCCACGATGTCCAATCCAAATGTAATCAAGTTAATGCTACCAAAAGCAAACAGCACCGACCAATTAGCCAAACAGCCGGTCACACTTTCCGTTACTGCCGACAAGCGTTATTATATCAATACTACTGAAATCCCTTTAGAAGGACTGGAAAATGCTTTGAATGTGGCTATGGGAAACAATCACGACCAAACCGTGGTACTTCGAGTAGCAGAAAATTTGAGTATTCAGGACTTAGTAGATATTATGTCTATTGGTGCCAAGATGAAATTAAAAATGGTACTAAGTACCGACAAGAAATAATTACAATACTTTCCTTAAAAATGCCTGAACATCATAATATGCTTGCATGCTTTCATTTGAAAGTTTGGGCAAATTAAAAAAGCCGTGCACTAATTCTTTATAATCTCTGTATAAGACAATATTATCACTTTCTCTTAATTTGTCTGCATATAATTTTCCTTCATCTTTCAATGGATCATATTCTGCCGTCAACACAAATGCCGGCGGAAGATTGTTGAAATTTTTATGATACGTTGGCGACACTTCCGGATTTAATCTATCTTCTACTCGCGGTGTATAGGTTTTTTGGAACCAAAGCATTGCCGTTTTAGTCAATAAATAACCGTCTTTGTATTGTTCAATTGAATTGGAATGCATTTTTCCGTCCACCCAAGGATAAATCAGCACTTGAGCCGCTATTTTTACTTTCGGATGATTTCTGAAATAATGTGCAGCACAAGCGGATATATTTCCTCCGGCACTATCGCCTGCTACAATAATTTTATTAGCATCAATTCTTAATTCTTCTGCGTGCGTGGCAACATATTCTATCACTTTGTAGGCGTCTTCATGTGCTGCAGGAAAGGTATGTTCGGGTGCTAATCTATAATCTACAGAAATTACGGTAGCATTATTCATTACACAAAGGCGGCGCGTAACATAGTCATGTGAATCAATATTATAAAACACAAAACCGCCTCCATGAAAATAAATAATCACTTTCTGATTCGGTTCTAAGGAATTACGATACATCCTTATAGGAATATCTCCAATATGAAAATCTTTTATTTCTTTTACTTGTTGTTTACTATCGAATAATAGTTTTCCTAATTCGGAAGCTAATCTTGTATTCTTTCTTTCTTTTTCAATTTTTTCTATATCAACTTCTCTTATGGGTTGTACATTATTGACAAACCAAAGTAAGAATCTAAGTTTCCAATTCATATTAATACATTAACTTTAACCAAGATAAAAATAATTTTATGGAATGGGTAATAAATGACAATAAACTTGAAAAGGAATTTATTTTCAAGGATTTTACAAATGCCTTTGGCTTTCTGACAAAAGTGGCTATTGTGGCAGAAAAACAAGATCATCATCCTGAAATTTATAATACCTACAACAAAGTAAATATAAAACTGCAAACACATGATGCAGGAAATAAAGTAACCGAAAAAGATTATACATTAGCAAAAGCAATTGACAGTTTTATATGAGCAATGATTTATTTTCTGAAATGAATGACAGTCAGCAAGAATTGATTGTACTTACTGAAAAAATTTTACAACAATTAGATGATTTTATTCCAGAAAATAAAACGGAATCTTTTTGTGAAGATTTAAAGAAAGTCATCAATTTTCACGACCAACAGTATTATGTAAAATCTTCTTCCATTATCTCAGATTTTGATTACGATAGATTATTTAAAAAATTAAAAGAAATTGAAGAAGAAAACTCAAACCTCCTCACAGCAGATTCACCTACACAAAGAGTAGCCAAAGGGTTAAATAAAGAATTTCCAACGGTGCAACATTTAGTGCCCATGCTATCTTTGGAAAATACTTACAACCTTATTGATTTGGAAAATTTTAGTACGCAAGTAAAAAAAGGATTGCCAGAACATTCTAAAATAGAATATATCGTAGAGCAAAAATTTGACGGAAGCAGTATCGCTTTAGTGTATGAAAACAATCTTTTGGTAAGAGCTGCCACACGCGGCAATGGACAAGAAGGCGATGAAATTACTGCCAATGCAAAAGCAATCAAATCTATTCCATTAAAAGCAAATTTTTTGGAGTTTGGAATTTCTAAAATCGAGGTGCGAGGCGAAGTTTTATTGGAGCTTGCCATATTAGAAAAAATAAATAAAGAAAGAAGCAAACAAAATGAACAACTTCGTATAGAAGGAAAAAAAGAATTAGAACTTTATAAAAATGCTCGCAATACGGCTGCTGGAAGTTTGCGCTTAAAAGATTCAGCGGAAGTGGCTGCCAGAAAACTAAATGCAGTCATTTATCAAATTGGATATGCAGCAGATAAACACGGAAAAGATATTACCGATATTTTTAAAACACACGAGAAAAATTTAGAAATTCTTTCACAACTTGGTTTCAAAACGCCTTTTCAAGAAAAGGGAATCTTTACATCTATTTATGAGGTAGAAAATTTTTGTAAGCAATGGGAAGTAAAGCGCGACAGCTATCCTTTTGACATTGACGGAATGGTGATAAAAGTAAACAATTTACAACAACAACAATCTTTAGGGAAAACTTCTCATCATCCGAAATGGGCGGTGGCATTTAAGTTTAAAGCAAAACAAGCCACTTCTAAATTATTGAATGTAGAATTTCAAGTGGGCAGAACCGGCGCCATCACTCCGGTTGCAAAAATTGAGCCTGTACAATTGATGGGTGTTGAGATTTCTTCTATTTCTTTGCACAATGAAGATTTTATTTTAGATAAAGACATCCGATTACAAGATACTGTTATTGTAGAACGTGCCGGCGATGTGATTCCTTATATTGTTGGGAGCGTGGCAGAAATGCGCAACGGACACGAACAAAAAATCCACTTCCCTACCGAGTGCCCATCGTGCCAACATCGTTTGGTAAAGCCAATGGATGAAAGTGTATGGCGATGTATAAATCCAAATTGCACTGCGCAATTAGAAGAACATTTAATTCATTTTGTATCCAAACAGGCGATGGATATTTTTGGATTTGGAGAAGAAAATGTACGCACTTTTTTGCGAGAAAATATCATTCAAGATATGACATCAATTTATAAAA
>ERZ724520.844-NODE-844-length-16170-cov-10.737698_pt1 | contig 16170 bp, 21 predicted proteins | sample MGYA00376053_ERZ724520 | MGnify/ENA primary metagenome ERZ724520 (study PRJEB28724, sample SAMN07190886) | activated sludge metagenome | isolation source: activated sludge of sewage treatment plant in Hong Hong | place: USA: Christiansburg, Virginia | collected... | reverse complement strand
GAAACTGCGAAGGGAGCGAACTGATGCAGCTCGAACTCCTAAACGACCAAGGCCAGGCTACTTCGAAATACGAAGCCCCTGAGACCGTGTTTGGCCGCGCATACAACGAAGATCTGGTGCACCAGGTTGTGGTTGCTTTCCAGGCCAATGCCCGTCAAGGCACACGCGCCCAGAAGGACCGCGAGCAGGTCAAGCACTCGACCAAGAAGCCGTTCAAGCAAAAGGGAACGGGCCGCGCCCGTGCCGGTATGACTTCCTCGCCACTGTGGCGCGGAGGCGGCCGCATATTTCCGAATATGCCCGACGAAAACTTCGCACAGAAGATCAACAAGAAGATGTACCGCGCCGGTATGGCTTCCATCCTGTCCCAGCTGGCCCGCGAAGGCCGTCTGGCAGTGGTTGACTCCCTCAAGGTTGACTCTCCAAAGACCAAGCCATTGGCTGCAAAGTTCAAGGCGATGAATCTCGAGTCCGTGCTGGTGATTGCCGACGAAGTCGATGAAAACCTGTACCTGGCATCGCGCAATCTGGTCAACATCCTCGTGGTGGAACCCCGTTACGCTGATCCGCTGTCGCTGGTTCACTACCGCAAGGTATTGGTGACCAAGGCTGCCATGGACAAACTCAAGGAGATGTTCGCATGAGCGCCCGTATGAACAACACGTCGAAAGTCAAGTACGACGAAGGTCGTTTGATGCAGGTTCTGGTTGCTCCCATCGTGTCTGAAAAGGCAACCATGGTGGCTGAAAAATCCAATGCTGTGACGTTCAAGGTGCTGCAAGACGCTACCAAGCCCGAAATCAAGGCCGCTGTGGAATTGATGTTCAAGGTGGAAGTACAAGGCGTTTCTGTGGTGAACACAAAAGGCAAGGCTAAGCGCTTTGGCAAATCCAATGGTCGTCGTGACAATGTTCGCAAGGCCTATGTGATGCTCAAGCCAGGTCAAGAGCTGAACCTCGGTGGGGAGGCTGCGTAATCATGGCTGTTATCAAAATGAAACCAACTTCCCCAGGCCGTCGTGGCGTGGTGAAGATTTCGCGTGACCACCTGCACAAGGGTGCGCCCCACGCTGCCTTGCTGGAACCTCAATTCCAGCAAGCCGGTCGTAACAACAACGGCCATATTACGACTCGCCACAAAGGCGGCGGACACAAGCACCACTACCGTGTGGTGGACTTTGTTCGCAACAAGGACGCAATTCCTGCCAAGGTTGAGCGCATTGAGTACGACCCTAACCGTTCCGCGCACATCGCTCTGGTGTGCTACGCAGACGGCGAGCGCAAGTACATCATTGCTCCCCGTGGTCTGGAAGTCGGTGCCTCCATCATGAGTGGTTCCGAAGCGCCTATCCGCGTGGGTAACACCCTGCCGATTCGCAACATCCCGGTGGGTTCCATCATCCACTGCGTGGAATTGCAAGTGGGCAAGGGCGCACAGATCATCCGCTCTGCGGGTACCTCTGCAACCCTGCTGGCCCGTGAAGGCACCTACGCCCAGGTTCGTATGCGTTCTGGTGAGGTCCGCAAGGTCCACATCGACTGCCGCGCAACCATTGGCCAAGTCGCCAACGAAGAGCACAGCCTGCGCCAACTGGGTAAAGCCGGTGTCAAGCGCTGGATGGGTATTCGCCCGACCGTTCGCGGTGTGGTGATGAACCCGGTCGACCACCCGCACGGTGGTGGCGAAGGCAAGACCGGCGAAGGCCGTCATGCAGTCGATCCTTGGGGTAATCTGACCAAGGGTTACCGTACCCGTAACAACAAGCGCACGCAGGTCATGATCGTGTCGCGTCGCAAGAAGTAAGGGGTAGGTAAATGACTCGTTCTCTCAAAAAGGGTCCCTTTGTGGACCACCACCTGGTAGCCAAGACTGAAAAGGCTGTTGCTACCAAGGACAAGAAGCCGATTAAGACCTGGTCGCGCCGCTCCATGATCCTGCCCGATTTCATCGGCTTGACCATCGCTGTGCACAACGGCAAGCAGCACGTGCCGGTCTATATCACCGATCAAATGGTTGGCCACAAGTTGGGTGAGTTCGCTCTGACCCGTACTTTCAAGGGTCATCCTGCGGACAAAAAAGTCCAGAAGAAATAAGGATTGACCATGGAAACACGTGCAACCCTTCGTGGCGTCCGTTTGTCGGTCGACAAAGGCCGTCTGGTCGCGGATCTGATTCGCGGCAAGAAAGTGGACCAAGCCCTGAACATCTTGCAATTCACGCAGAAAAAAGCTGCCGTGATCATCAAGAAGGTTCTGGAGTCCGCTATTGCCAACGCTGAGCACAATGACGGTGCCGACATCGACGAGTTGAAGGTCAAGACCATCTACGTCGAACAAGGCGCGTCACTGCGTCGCTTCACGGCCCGCGCCAAAGGCCGCGGCAACCAAATCAGAAAACCCACGTGCCATGTGTACGTGACGGTTGGTAACTGAAAGAGGCCAGGAAGATATGGGACAAAAAATCCACCCAACCGGCTTTCGCTTGTCGATTAGCCGCAACTGGTCTTCGCGCTGGTACGCCAGCAACCGTGATTTCGCCGGCATGTTGGCCGAAGACATCAAGGTTCGCGAATACCTCAAGGCCAAGCTGAAGAACGCTTCGGTTTCGCGCATCCTGATCGAGCGTCCTGCCAAGAACGCCCGTATCACCATTTTCTCGGCACGTCCGGGTGTGGTGATCGGCAAGAAAGGCGAAGACATCGAAAACCTCAAGCGCGACCTGGGCAAGCAGCTCGGCGTGCCAGTGGCCGTGAACATCGAAGAAGTGCGCAAGCCTGAAATCGATGCCAAGCTGATCGCCGACAGCATTACGCAGCAATTGGAAAAGCGGATCATGTTCCGCCGTGCCATGAAGCGCGCCATGCAAAACGCCATGCGTCTGGGTGCCCTGGGCATCAAGATCATGTCGTCCGGTCGTCTGAACGGCATTGAAATCGCACGTTGCGAGTGGTACCGCGAAGGTCGCGTGCCACTCCACACACTGCGCGCTGACATTGACTACGGTACTTCCGAAGCCAAGACCACTTACGGCATCATTGGTGTCAAGGTCTGGGTCTACAAGGGTGACACGCTGGGCCGTAACGACCTGCCCGCCGCCGTTGAGCCCCGTGCGGAAGAAGAGCGTCGTCCACGTGGCCCACGCCGTGATGACCGTGGCGGTGCCCGCCCTGGTTCTGACCGTCCTGCACCCCGTGGCGCCCGTCGCCCCGAAGGCAGCAATGCGGCACCCGCCGATGGTAGCGACAAGCCTGCAGGGGCTTCCGGTGCCGACGCCGATAAACCCACCGTTAAGCGCGTTCGCAAAGTCGCCGCGCCAGCTGCAGCAGCTGACGGTAAAGGAGAATAACTATGTTGCAACCCGCTCGCCGGAAATACCGCAAAGAGCAAAAGGGCCGTAACACTGGCATCGCGACACGAGGCAGCTCGGTCGCTTTCGGTGACTTCGGTCTGAAGTGTACGGATCGCGGCCGTTTGACCGCTCGTCAGATTGAGGCCGCACGTCGTGCGATCTCCCGTCACGTGAAGCGTGGCGGTCGTATCTGGATTCGTGTGTTCCCTGACAAGCCAATTTCCCAGAAGCCTGCTGAAGTGCGTATGGGTAACGGTAAAGGTAACCCCGAGTACTACGTGGCTGAAATCCAGCCCGGTAAGATCGTGTTTGAAATCGTCGGCGTGCCTGAAGAGCTGGCCCGTGAAGCGTTCCGTTTGGCTGCTGCCAAGCTGCCTTTGCGTACCACTTTTGTGGCCCGCATGATTGGCCAGTAATCAGGAGCTATTGATATGAAAACTACTGAACTGCGCAAAAAAGACGTTGATGGTCTGAAGACGGAAGTCAAAGCGCTGCAAAAAGCACACTTTGGCCTGCGTATGCAAAAAGCCACGCAACAACTCTCCAACACAGCCACGATTCGCACTGCGCGTCGTGACATTGCCCGCGCCAAGACCATTCTTGTCGAGAAGCAAAGTGCTGACAAGTCCGCCAAATAAGGAGCGATAAATGACGGAAGCTAAAAAATCCCTCAAGCGCACCTTGATTGGCAAGGTGGTCAGCGACAAGCGTGCCAAGACAGTGACCGTGCTGATCGAGCGCCGTGTCAAACACGAGCTCTACGGCAAGATCGTTGGCAAGTCCAGCAAGTACCACGCCCATGACGAAAAGGGCGAGTACAAGATGGGCGACATGATTGAAATCACGGAAAGCCGTCCGATTTCCAAGACTAAGAACTGGGTTGCGACCCGCTTGGTGCAAAAGGCCATCGAAGTCTAAAGGGCTTGCTCTTCAGGCCAACAGGCTATCTCCCAAAACGGCTCACAATTGTGGGCCGTTTGCATTTGTGCAAACCATTTCCAACCATAGCCAGGAGCAAGCAACCATGATCAAAGTAGGTGACACCCTTCCCGCAACCGTACTGATGGAGTTTTCGGAAGTCGAGGGCGAAGGCTGCAGCATTGGCCCCAATCCTGTAGACGTGGCCAAGGCCACCGCCGGTAAGACCATCGCCTTGTTTGCGTTGCCTGGTGCTTTCACCCCTACCTGCTCTGCTAAGCATGTCCCTGGCTATGTGGAGAATGCGGCTGCGTTCAAGGCTGCTGGCGTCGACGAAATCTGGTGCGTGAGCGTCAACGACGCCTTCGTCATGGGTGCCTGGGCGCGTGACCAAAAGACCAATGGAAAGGTGCGCATGCTGGCCGATGGCAGCGCCGCATTTGCGCAAGCCACCGGCTTGACCCTGGACCTGACCGCCAAAGGCATGGGCCTGCGCAGCAACCGCTACTCCATGCTGGTCAAGGATGGCAAAGTGGTTTCGCTGAATATCGAAGGCCCCGGCAAGTTTGAAGTGAGCGATGCCGCCACTTTGCTGGCACAAGCGCAGGGTTAAGCCCTCAAACCTTCGCAGCTCGGCCACCTCTGGTGGTCTCATCGGGCTGCGTTGGTTTCATGCCTTAGAGGTCTGCCTTCAGGTAATGCGCTCCCGCAATCGGGTTGTAGTAATAGGGCGGGATCTCTTCAAATCCCAGCTCCTGGTACAGCGCGCGCGCGGACTCCATATCGTCCAGGGTGTCCAGCAAAATGCTGTCGTAACCGGCAATACGGGCTGCGTCCAAGATGCCTTCTGCCAGCATACGTCCCAACCGCAGTCCGCGGTATTCGGGGCGAACATACAGTCGTTTCATTTCGCAGGCGTTGGTGTAGTCCACACCATCCAATGGACGCATGGCACAACAGCCTGCGAATTGACCATCCACTGTCGCCAACAACAACGCACCACGTGGCGGGCTGTATTCACCCGGTAGCGCGAGTAACTCTTGCTCGAAATTCTGAAAACAAAGGTCGATGCCCAACGAGCGCGCATACTCGACAAACAAGGAACGGACACCGTCCATTTCAGTCGAATCGACGGGGACGCTCAACTGGTAGTTCTTGAATTTGGAATGCATATTCGGACCGTGTACTTTAACCCGCCCAACGAACCATTCCCCATACACCCAGACCACACAGTGACAGGGTGGCAAGTGCCCAGAGCCGGGAAAACCGGTCATCCCGCGAGGCCTTTGTTGGTTCCGGCAACTGTTTGTCACCGTTGATCATGGGAAGCACCAGATTCTCCCCGCGACGGATACGGTAAAACAAGATGGCGGCAATGTGCAGTTGGACCAACACAATCAAAATGACCTTGCCCACCTTGCTATGGTAATAACTCGCGTAGCTCACCAGGTTACTGGACGCCCATTTGACAAAGGGTCCCGAGTTTGCGATTTCGTCATCACTGAATAGCCCTGTGGCGACTTGCAACACCGCAAAACCCAGCAGCGCCATCACGGAGAGTGAACCAAGGGGGTTGTGCCCGACGGACCCATGCGACCCCTCGGCCCCACGAATGTAGTGCCACACTGCGCTGGGGCCCACAACAAACACGGCAAAGCGAGACCAATGCCCGCCGGCAAATCCCCAAACCAGCCGGAACAACAGCAACGTTAGAACGCCGTAACCTATGGCAAAGTGCCACTCCATAGCGTCGCCGCCGATTTGCCCGCTGACCAGGAGCCCCAGGAAACACAGAACCAAACTCCAATGGAATACCCGCGTTGGCAGGTCCCACACCCGGACTTGAATCACATACCCTCCTATTCGCCAGCGCCCCGTATTTGGCCTAGCTTTGGTTAGAGCAGCGAATTTACACCACGGAATACAGCCCCACAGTTCGCGCCTCATTGGGTAGTTGAGCAGCAGAAAGCGGCGTGTCCGAATAGACTCTGTGCGCCGGACCTCCTCTGCAACCGCATTTCATAGAAAGATCACCATGAAGACATTGGCAACCCTGGCCCTCGTGGTCGCTACCACAAACCCTGCATGGGCACAATTTGCCAAACCCGAGGATGCCATCAAATACCGTCAGAGCGCCATGTTTGTGATGCAGCAGAACTTCAGCCGGGTGGCGGCCATGGCCTCTGGTAAAGCTCCGTTTGACGCCAAAATCGCAGCGGACAGCGCGGCGGTGGCGGAATTTGCCTCCAGACTGCCGTGGGCGGGATTTGGTGAGGGTACAGACAAGGGGCGCGACAACCGTGCCAAGGCGGAGATCTGGTCAGACAAAGCCAAATTCAACGACTACGCCGAAAAAATACAGGCTGAGATGGTCAAACTCAGCGCCGCCGCGAAGACCGGCAATCTGGAGGCCATCAAACCCGCTGTGCGGTCGGTCGGTGGCACTTGCAAGACTTGCCATGATGCGTTTCAAAAGGACTAAGCGATCAATACCCGACTTCGTTTCTGGAGCAGAGCCGCTGCACTGGGCCTTGGATTGTCCACGCTGGCCTGCAGCCCGGCCCTGAATTGGCGGGAAGTGCCACTGGGTCAGGTCACCGTACTGTTGCCCTGCAAGCCAGACCGTGCACAGCGCATCGTGAACCTCGGACCCATACAAACATCCATGCAAATGGCCGGCTGTGAAGCGACAGGCGTCTTGTTTGCCGTCAGCCATGTGCGCCTGGCGGACCCGAGCCAGGTCGCAGGCGCACAGTCGGCGTGGCAAAAGGCCAGCTTGTCCAGCATGCGCTCCGAAACCGTGCAACGTCGCAGCATCAAACGCTCGCAGGCATTGGCCGCTCTGCAGCAAAGGAGGACTGGTTCCCCAAGCACCGACGCATTGCTTGACGTGTTGAACGTGCAAGGCCACAACACCGACGGGACCCAGTTGCAGGCGCACCTGGCGTGGCTTGCGGATGGAGCCGATCTCTACCATGTGGCGGTCTACGGCGTACGGTTGGAATCAGACACTGTCGACCTGCTGTTCTCGGAATTAAAGCTGCAGTGATCCGCCATACTGCACGGCCTGACGCGCCAGCCCGTCAGACCATCAACCCGAAGTGTTGCGCCAACGCACAGCCTCATTTTCTGCGGACAAAGAAGCCATAATCAGCCTTCAGGCCACTATGAACACCGGAATCCTCATCATCGCCCACGCTCCGCTGGCCAGTGCCCTGCGTGAATGTGTGTTGCATGTCTATCCGGAATCCGCTGCGGGTGTGTTGGCGCTGGATGTGCATGCTAACGACGCGACTGAAGCCACCCACCAGGCGGTGATCCGTTTGCTGGAGCAATTGCGTGCACCCAACACGCTGGTCTTGACCGATGTGTTTGGTGCGACGCCCTGCAACGTCGCCCAGAAGGTGGTGGATGGTGTGCATTCCAGGCTAGTCGCCGGAGTCAATCTACCCATGCTGCTGCGCACGGTCAATTACCGGCATGAGAATTTGGACGTTCTGGTAGCCAGAGCCCTGTCCGGTGGCGCCCAGTGCATCATGCAGGTTGCCGTGACCGCGCCGCAGAATCAAAGTCGAAAATCGCATGATCAAAACCATCACGACCATCAGCAATAGACTGGGCTTGCATGCCCGTGCCTCTGCCAAACTGACCAAGCTGGCGGGAAGTTTCCCGTGTGAAGTCTGGATGGCCAAAGGCGAGCGTCGGGTGAACGCCAAGAGCATCATGGGCGTCATGATGCTGGCCGCAGGAATGGGAACTGAAGTGACGATTGATACCGAAGGCGAACGTGCCCAGGAAGCCATGGATGCCATCCTGGCTCTGATCGCAGACAAATTCGGCGAGGGTGAATAGAGATATGGCCCCCACGCTTGCCACTGCGTGTGCTGTGCTGCCCCCCGAGGGGGCTGAACTTGCTTGGGGCGGCCCGGCGCGGCGTTCTATGGCCCCCACGCTCCACCGCTACGCCCCAAGGGGGCTAAATCCGCTTGGGGCGGCCCGGCGCGGATTTGTCGGTACGCCACTATGACCTTCGCTATCCATGGCCTGAACGTGTCACGCGGCGTGGCGATCGGCCGCGCGGTGCTGGTCGCCTCCAGCCGGGTCGATGTTGCGCACTACTTTGTCAAGCCCGACGAGGTCGAAGCCGAAATCAACCGGCTTCGGGCCGGTCGCAACGCCGTGATCGATGAAATTCACAGGCTGCAGGAGAGCATCACCCACATGGGTCCCAAGGAGGCCCCGCACGAACTGGGGGCCTTGCTGGACGTGCACCTGATGCTGTTGCAGGACCAGGACCTGGTGGGCGGTGTCAAACACTGGATTACCGAGCGCCTCTACAACGCCGAGTGGGCGCTGACCACCCAGCTCGAAGTCATCGCCCGCCAGTTTGACGAAATGGAAGACGAGTACCTGCGCGAGCGCAAGGCCGATCTGGAGCAAATTGTCGAGCGGGTTTTGCGGGCCATGAAGGGCAGCGGTTCGCCCATCGTGGTGCATCCGCAGCGCGTCAACCGCAAGCCATCCCAGCAGGACCTGTTACTCGACGACACCGTAGACGTGCCGTTGATCCTGATTGCCCACGATTTGTCGCCTGCGGACATGCTGCAGTTCAAGCAAAGCGTGTTCGCCGGCTTCATCACCGACGTCGGCGGCAAAACCTCGCACACCGCCATCGTCGCGCGCAGCATGGACATTCCGGCGGTAGTGGGTGCTCGCCTGGCCAGCCAGCTGGTGCGCCAGGACGATTGGGTCATCATTGATGGCGACGCGGGGGTGGTCATCGTCGACCCATCTTCCATCATCCTGGCCGAATATGGCTTCAAGCAGCGCCAGCGCGAACTCGAACGGGGCCGCCTGCAGCGCCTGTTGCACACCCCAGCCGTTACCATGGACGGTGAAAAGGTGGAACTCCTGGCCAATATTGAAATGCCCGAAGACGCCCCAGTCGCGCTGAAAGCCGGTGCGGTGGGTGTGGGCCTGTTCCGCAGCGAATTTTTATTCATGGGTCGCCAGGGAAGACTGCCCGGAGAAGAAGAGCAGTACCAGGCTTACAAACGCGCGGTGGAAGGCATGCAAGGCCTGCCGGTCACTATCCGCACCGTGGATGTGGGGGCCGACAAACCGCTTGACGACTCACTGCGTGACGATGCCCACCTGAACCCGGCACTGGGTTTGCGCGCGATTCGCTGGAGCCTGGCGGACCCGGCCATGTTCTTAACGCAGCTACGCGCCATCCTGCGCGCAGCGGCGCACGGCAAGGTGCACCTGCTGGTGCCCATGCTGGCGCACGCCAGCGAGATCCGTCAGACGCTGGCCCACCTGGACCATGCGCGCGCCATGCTGGACAACCGGGGCGTCTCGTATGGCCCGGTCAAGCTGGGGGCCATGATCGAGATACCTGCGGCGGCATTGAGCCTGCGCCTGTTCCTCAAGTACTTTGACTTCCTGTCCATAGGCACCAACGACCTGATCCAGTACACGTTGGCGATTGACCGGGCGGACGAATCGGTGGCCCATCTGTACGACCCGCTGCACCCGGCCGTGCTGCGACTGGTAGCCGATACCATCGCCGAAGGCCGTGCGCAGGGCAAAGACGTGGCGGTGTGTGGCGAGATGGCGGGCGATGTGACTTTGACCCGATTGCTGTTGGGCTTGGGGTTGCGCAGTTTCTCCATGCACCCGGCGCAAATTTTGGCGGTCAAACAAGAAATCTTGCGCGCCGATGCCGGCAAACTCGCGCCCTGGGCGCAACGTGTCATGCAAGCAGAAGACCCCGCACGGGAAATGGCGGCACCCTAGAGTTACTATCAAAATAGTAGCTGCCTGCGCTTATTTCGCGGGGGCTAGAGGCCCATATCTCATATGGATTTGGCTCTGGAGCCCAGCACCGCAGCACCAATGATCATGGCCGCCGCCACGGCAACCGAGGGGCTGGGCCATTCACCGCGTACCCATAACAGTGCCAGCGTCGACAACAGCGGTGTCAGGAACGACAAAACACCGATGGCGCGGGCGTCGCCCCGCTTGAGTGCGGCATCCCACAGGTAAAACGCTGCGCCCAAGGGCCCCAAACCCATCGCTGCGACCAGCCCCCAATCCCGTGGGCTCAGCGTTATGGATGGCTCCAGCAACACATGGCAAGCCAAGGACAGCAGGCCAGACACCAGACCGAACAGGCCGATGGCCGCGCTGCTGAACGGGGGTACCCGTTGGGTCAACAGGGAGTAGCTGGCCCACACAAAAGCCGACGCCAACGCCGGGATATAACCCCAGGCAAAACCACCAGCCCATGCCGACCCGGTGCCAGCACCACTGCTGGCGCCCAAAATCGCCAGCGCGGCCCCTGCAAACCCCAGCATGGCCGCCCCCACGTGCAACAAACGTAGTCGCATGCCGGGCAAAAACAACGGGGCCATCAACACAATACCCAGGGGCCACAGGTAGTTGACCAAATTGGCCTGCACCGGCGGCGCATGGCGCAAAGCAATAAACAACAAAAAGTGGAAACCGAACAGGCCATACACACCCAAGGCCAGGGTGCGCAGCGGCACCCGCAGGGCCGCGAGTTTTCCGCCCGACAAGGGCACCGCAATCAGGCTGCCCACCAGCAGGCCCAGGCCGGTCAGCAAAAAAGGCGGCAGGTGTTGGAGCAACACCCCCAATGGCGCCAGACTACCCCACAAGACGATGGCACCCAGCGCCAGTGCGGTGGACGCTCCAGAAGAGGGCGGGGAGTGTTTGGATGGGGTCATGGGTCAGTGCAGGCGTCCATTCTAAGAACCCGCAACCCGGCGGCTTGCCAGCAGCCTATCTCGGGTAGCATCCCCGCTCCAGGGCGCGTAACGCTCTTATCCGGGTACTGAAAGGCATGCAGTGACTGACTCCGACACAAAAATCCAGGAACCACGCCTGTGGCGCGCCGACGGCTGGACCGCTCGGGTCATCAAAAACGAAGATGACGACGGCTGGGCCGTGGCCATGGTCAAGGATGGCGAGCCAGAACCCGCCCTGGTGGGGCCGTGGACCATGGGGCGCGACAAGAAGAACCCCAAACCCCTGGATGGCGCTGCCTTCATCACCCTGGTCAAGACGGCGACCGAGTTTGTGCGCCGCCACGAACAGCAGCTACACGCCAGCCTGCACCAAAGCCTGGTGGTGAACGCCGCGTCCGGCCGGGTCACCGTGTCACTGGACATCGTGCCCGACGAGGACAACCCATACGCGGTGTTGCGCGCAACCGATGACAGCGATGAGCCCCTGGCACAGGTGCGTGTGGCACCGTCGTTCAAACTCAACCGGGCCAGCGCCTTGGCATGGATTGAGAGCCAATTTGCGCGGCCCCGCTAGGGGGATAATCATTCGCATGATCACCGTACACCATCTGGAAACCTCCCGTTCACAGCGTGTGCTGTGGTTGCTTGAAGAGCTGGGCGTGCCCTATGCCATCAAGTTGTACCAGCGTGATCCCAAGACCCGTTTGGCGCCCGCCGCATTAAAAGCCGTGCACCCGCTGGGCAAATCACCGGTGATCACCGATGGGGATGAGACCATCGCCGAATCCGGCGCCATTCTGGAGTACCTGGTCGAGCGTTATGGGGCACGGGGCCAGGGTGAATTGGCACAGTTGCAACCGGCACCGGGAACCCCGGCCTACCGCCAGTCCCGCTTCTGGATGCACTATGCCGAGGGCTCGTTAATGAACTGGCTGGTCATGAAGCTGGTGTTTATGACCATTCCCACCCAGCCCATGCCGTTTTTTGTGCGACCGATTGCCCGCCAACTGTGCGCCACCGTGCAGGCCAAGCTGATTGATCCCAATCTCGCAACGGCTTTGGCCTTTATCGAGACGCACCTGGGCAGCCACACCTGGTTTGCCGGTGACCAGATCAGCATCGCTGATTTTCAGATGAGTTTTGCCGTGGAAGCCGCGTTGGCGCGCGGAGCCGATGCCAGCCGTTACCCCCGCCTGGTCGCCTACAAGGCCCGTATGCAGGCGCGCCCCGCCTACCAGCGCGCCGTGGCCAAGGGCGGTCCGGTGGTGATGGCCAGTCCTTGATCGGCGAATTCGTTGCTGCACCGTCCGTCCCAACGCCATGGCTGATGTCAAATCGTATCGACTCTCCCTGAGACGGGCTTGTGCCGGTTTGTTATTGCCTTTTCTGCTGTTTGCAGAACCGGCCCAGGCGGACCCCGGTTATTACCTGGTCACGGTATATGAAGATGTGGGCCGGGCGCGTATTGACTACCGGTATTGGACCGTTGCCCCCAAGGGGGGTGATGAAGTGGTCTGGCCTGAAATTGGCATCGGTTATGGCGTAAGCCCCCGCTGGTACACCGAGCTGTTTTCCAGCTTTATCGGCAGCAACATCCCTCAATCACGACCCAGCACGCTGAATTGGCAGAACGACTTTTTGCTGACGCAGGGTCAATACGATGTGGATGTCGCCTTGCACACCAACCTGGTGATCGACCAGACCGGAGCTGACTCCAATGCACTGGAATTCGGTCCGGTGCTGCAAACCGATGTGGGGCGCGTGCAGCTCAACGGCAACCTGGTGTTGGAGCAGTCGCTGGCCGGGCCCTCGGGACGGGTGCCACAACTCAAGTACCAGTGGCAGGCCAAGTACCGGTGGAATGCGGCCCTGCACACCGGCATCCAGGGTTTTGGTGAATTGGGTCCCTGGAACCAGTGGGCACCCGAGGGCAAACAGTCCCACCGCTGGGGGCCTGTGGTGTCCGGCAGTTGGACACTGACCGGCCAGCACAGTGTCGAGTACCACGCGGCCTACCTGCGGGGCCGGGTGTACAGCAAAGACGCCGATATGTTGTCGATTCGCTTGCAGTACCGTTTTTGACCCGGCCCGGGCGGCCAAGTCTATTGGTTAAATTGGGCTCTAGCCCCCGTAAAATAAGCGTAGATAGCTATAACAATAATAGCAACCGACGCTTAAACCGACAGCGGCTTCAACAATTCTGCCAAATCCCCTTCCGTAAACAGCGGCTGCTTGCGCCCGGTGGCTCCGCTGTACATGCTGTCGGCCAGCGCGGCTTTGCGCTCCTGTAGCGCCAGAATCCGCTCTTCAATCGTGCCCTGGGCCACCAGCTTGTAGACAAACACGGTGTGGGTTTGTCCGATGCGGTGGGCGCGGTCGGTGGCCTGCGTTTCGACCGCCGGGTTCCACCACGGGTCGTAGTGGATCACGGTGTCGGCCTGCGGCAGGTTCAGGCCGACACCGCCGGCTTTCAGGCTGATCAAGAAGATGGGCACGGCGCCGTTGGTGAACTGTTCAATCAGCGCGTCACGGTTCTGGCTTTGGCCGGTGAGTTTGACCCAGGGGATATCGCGCTGCTTGAGTTCCGCCTCGATCAAGCTGAGCATGCTGGTGAACTGCGAGAACAGCAAGATGCGCCGCCCCTCGACCACCATCTCGGGCAGCAGCTCCATCAATTGTTCCAGCTTGGCCGAGGTCGTGACCTTTTGCGCCGCCGCCAGCTTCAGCAGGCGCGGGTCGCAGCAGACCTGGCGCAGCTTCAACAGAGCATCCAGAATCGTGATTTGCGACTTGGCCAGGCCCTTGGTGGTCAAGGCCTCGCGCACGGTTTTTTCCATGCCGAGGCGAATGGTTTCGTACAGGTCGGCTTGTTTGCCCGACAACTCCACCCGCTCAATCTGCTCGACCTTGGGCGGCAGTTCGTGGGCCACCAGCGCCTTGGTCCGGCGCAGCATAAAGGGCGTGATGCGCGCGCGCAATTGGTGCAAGCGTTCGGGGTCACCCAGCTTTTCGATCGGGGTGCGAAACAACTCCTTGAAGCGCTGCTGGCTGCCCAAAAAACCGGGCATCAAAAAGTGGAACAGGCTCCAGATTTCGCCCAGGTGGTTTTCCATCGGTGTGCCGGACAGGCACAGCCGGTGGCGGGTTTGCAACTGGCCCACCACCTGCGCCGCGTGGGTGCTGGCGTTCTTGATGTTTTGCGCCTCGTCCAGCACCACGATGTGCCACTGCGCCTCCAGCCAGCGTTCCTTGTCGCGCTGCAACAGCGAGTAAGGCGCGATGACGATATCGTGTTCGGCAATAGTGCCGGCCACTTCATGTCGGTCTTTGCCGTGGATCACCAGGCAGCGCAGCCCCGGGCAAAAGCGTTCGGTTTCGCGCCGCCAGTTGCCCATCAGGCTGACCGGCGCAATGATGAGCGCCGGGCGCGTCAGGCGGTCTGCGTCTTTTTCGACCTGGATGTGGGTTAGCGTTTGCAGGGTTTTGCCCAGACCCATGTCGTCGGCCAGAATGCCACCCAGGCCGTGTTCGCGCAGGAATTGCAACCAGTTAAGGCCCTGCTGCTGGTAGGGGCGCAGGCTGGCCTGCACGCTGGACGGCACCGCCACTTCGGGCATCTCGGCGCGGCCACTCAGGCGCTGCACCATGTCGCGCAGATGCTGGGCACCTTCCCACACCGCGCCTTCACCCAACGCAGCCGTGGTGCGCATGGCGTCCATGCGCGAGAGTGTGAGGCTGTCGCCGCTAAAGTCATGGTCGCGGTCACCCACCAGTTCCAGCAGCGCGGCCATCCAGGGTTTGAGCGTCTCCGTGGGCAGGCGGATAAAGCCGCCTGGTCCTGTTTCTGAGTCCGCCCGTTGGTTGGGCAGGTAGACATAGGGCGGAATCTCGGGCAGTCCGGTCTCGGTGTTGATGGGGCTGTTGGCCGCCGCCGCAATCAGATCGGGCAGCAGCGGCAGGATGTTGTGGCGCTGGCCGTTGATCTCCATGCCCAGCGACAAGTCAAACCAGGGGGAGGTGGCGCTCTCGGTACCGTCATCACCACCGCCGGAGCCCTGGCCTTGAGGTTGCAGTTGCACCTGCAGTGCGTCGGCGTGGGTGATCCAGCCCTTCAGCACATCGTCCAGCGTCACCGTAAAGCCTGCCTCGCGCAGCACGCGGTAGTTGTTGTCAGCCCAGTGCAACCAGGTGTGCTGGGGTGTATCGCCGGGGATGCCAAAAATGCCGCCTTCTGCCGACATCAGCCCCAGGTTCATCAGACGGGTGATGGCATCCAGTTCGGCCTCGGCATCGCGGTGCAGCAGCACCCGGCCTTGTGGGCCTTCGACCAAAACAGAGTTGCCTTGTCCCGCCCACCAACCGCAATAACCCTGGTAGTCAAACTGCAACCGGGCCTCAATCAGCCCCCGGTAGCGCGCCAGATCGGGCGGGTTGGGGGACAGGTGCAGGCGGGCAGTTGGTGTGATGCCGTCGAGCTTGGTCAGGCTCTCCAGCACCGGCGGTGCGGGCAGGTCGCCCAGACGCTGCATCAGGTCTAGTTGGTGCTTTTTCAGCGCGGAGGGCTGCAGAACTGGGGCTTTGAGTAACACGGCCAACTGGTCATCGGAAATGCCGGGTGCATGCACCGTGCCGCACAGACCGTTGGCGCTGTCCAGGTAGAGCGGCGGTGTGTTTAGAAACAGTTTGGCCGGGGCATGGTCTGCGCGGGTGCTGCTTCTGGCATGCGCGGCTGGTGTGTCGCTGAAGTCACCTTGGTGCAGTTTGGCACGCAAGACCCAGCCGGGTGCGCCCCCGTGTGCGGGGGTCACTTCGTGCCAGCTCCAGTCCAGCGTTTTGGGTGGCCCCCATTGCAGGGCGGTGCCCGGGCTGCCGTCCGCATTACACGCACACAGGCGCCCGGTACTGGCCGCTTGTTGCAAGGCGATCACGCCGACTGCACCACGTGGTGTTGCAGTCGGACTGCCGCTGTAGGCGCTGTAGTAGGACCGGCTGGGATCGGGCATAGCCAGCAACAGTTGCAGGATTTCGCGGTCTGTGCTGCTGGCCAGGTCATACGCTGCTTGGCCTGCATGGGGCGGTGTGCGAATGGCTTTGGGCTTGGCCCACTCACCACTGGCCTTCCGGTAGGACA
>ERZ724520.843-NODE-843-length-16172-cov-13.946826_pt1 | contig 16172 bp, 18 predicted proteins | sample MGYA00376053_ERZ724520 | MGnify/ENA primary metagenome ERZ724520 (study PRJEB28724, sample SAMN07190886) | activated sludge metagenome | isolation source: activated sludge of sewage treatment plant in Hong Hong | place: USA: Christiansburg, Virginia | collected... | reverse complement strand
CACAAGGCAGACTGCGCAGCTTACTAACACCGCATGGAGTTTGCTGCAGTGCGCCTTAAAAGACCCTTCGCTTCCGTTCTGCTCTGCCTTGCCGTCCTGCTGCCTACCCTGTCATTTGCTGCTTCAGTCGCTGAGCTGCAGACAGCACGAGACAATGCCTTTCGTGCCGCCACACAGATGCTGATGTTTGTTGCGTTGGACAAAGCCATTGAGCGTCGAGTTATCGCTGAAAAGGCTATCGCAAATGTTGATGCAACGGTGGCTGGGCTCAACGACGCTAATCTCTCCGCACGCTGGCAAACAGCCCGTACCTCGCTGACCACCAGCCCCTACCAGGGCGGAACGACCAATCAGCTGCAACTGTATGCGTGGGAAAACGAAGTTACGGCATTTTCCAATGAGCTAACTCGCCTCATTCCGCGCGAGCTTGATCGCAACAAGAACAACATGTACGACCTTGCTGCGCGAATGCAGATCATGTTGGTGATCTACCTGCGCAATAGCGCCGACCCCATGGGTGGCAGCAATTACACCGGGATAAACTCTGATAAAGAGCTGAAATCGTTGGCGGATGGATTCACCATCAAACTCAATGAGGTGATACGCCAGAACCCCAAGCATGCCCTCGCATTGAACAAGGTAAAATTCAAATGGGTTTTCCTGTCAGCCCGTATTTCGGACTTCAAGGCCGGCAATGTACCCTTCATCGCTGATCTTTATGGCCGCCAGATCATCGACATACTGCTGAGTACGGCCGGCAGCTAAAAAACTACTGAATTAAAATGCCGGCAATCGCCGGTTTTTTCATGTGCTTACGACAACGATACCCAGTCCCGCCCAACCAAATACTTTTCACAAAGCTCTGCCTCAGGCGTACCTGCCTCGGGCTGCCAGTCATAACGCCAACTCACCTGATTCGGTAGCGACATCAGAATGGACTCCGTGCGGCCTCCGGACTGCAGACCAAATAATGTGCCGCGATCGTAGACCAAATTAAATTCGACATAACGGCCGCGGCGATGCAGCAGGAACTCGCGCTCACGCTCGCCATAAGGTGTGTTCTTGCGTCGCGCCAGAATGGGCTGGTAGGCGCGAATATACCCATCACCCACCGCACGCATAAATGCAAAGCACTGATCTGCTCCCCACTCATTTAGGTCGTCATAAAATAGCCCACCCACACCGCGCGGCTCATTGCGGTGCTTGAGAAAAAAATAGGTATCGCACCAGCGTTTGTAATCTTGATAGACCTTGTCGCCAAACGGTGCGCACAGGTCCTTGGCCACCGTATGCCAGTGCACACAGTCATCTTCGTTACCGTAGTAGGGCGTGAGATCGAAGCCCCCGCCAAACCACCAGATAGGTTCCTGCCCTTCGCGCTCTGCCACAAACAAGCGCACATTGGCATGCGACGTAGGGGCGTAAGGATTACGCGGATGGATTACCAGCGACACCCCGAGTGCTTGCGCACGGCAGCCAGCCAACTCCGGGCGATGTACCGTGGCCGACGCCGGCATCTGCGTAATATGCACATGCGAAAACAATACGCCGCCTTTCTCGATCACGGTGCCATTTTCCAGAACACGGGAGCGACCTCCGCCGCCCTCGGCACGCGTCCACTCATCGGTACGAAAGCTGGCGCCGCCTTCTTCTGCTTCCAGCATGGCGCAGATACGATCCTGCAAATCGAGCAAATATGCTTTTACGGCGGCAATATCCGGTGTCGATGGTCGTGCAGGTGCCGTCATAAAAACCTCAGCGTTTTCTTAAAACGATGCCGGTACGGGCATCACGAATTTCAGACGGCTTGCCATCTCCCCCCAGTTGGCCTGGCAGGATGTAAACCAGCCCATCGCCAAACTGCTGCTTTAATTCCAAGACATCACAAGCAGGAGGATGGCCACTGATATTGGCGCTGGTCGATACCAGCGCGCCGCCAAAGGCATTGCACAGTGCTTGTACGCCAGGGTGGGCTGTAACGCGTACGGCGATACTGTCATGTTGTCCACGCAACCAAGCAGGTGCTGCCGCTGCTGGAACTACCCAAGTGTAAGGCCCCGGCCAAGTGGCGGCGCAAGCTTCTCGCTGGCCATCGTCCAGTTCTGTCAGCCAGCGCTCTACCTGTGCCAGAGAGGCCGCTATGATAATGAGTCCTTTGGACTCAGGGCGCTGTTTTAGATCGAGCAACCGTCGAACGGCGGCCTCGTTGAAAGGGTCACAACCCAGCCCCCACACGCCTTCCGTGGGGTAGGCAATAACGCCACCCGACTGCAGCAAACTGACAGCCACACGCAGGTGGACAGGAGAAGGTAAGGCCAGAGACATTGGAAGAAATCAGGCAGCAAGTTAAAGGCCTATTATCCACGTTGCCCGCCTACTCTGCACTGCCCCCTTTTCACTCCTTAGGCCACCGCTGCGCCTGCGGGTAAGCGCTCATACCCACCTGGCACGCTCGCCACCAGCCCGGACATTTCCAGCTGGAACAACACTTGAAGAACTGTCGCTGGTGCCAGACCGGACATGGCAATGAGCCAGTCCGCATGGCGGCACTCCTGCCCCAGCAATGTCAGCAACTGTCGAGAAGTGGAGTCCGGAGCGGGCACGACAGTAGGCACAACTGCACGCTCGGCCGTCACCTCCGGTATCGGCAGCGTTAGCTGCTCCCGCAGCCAGCCAACAAGGGCGGGCAGATCTTCCAGAATATGTGCTGTTTCCGTGACCAAGCTTGCCCCGTCACGGATAAGCTGCAGGCAACCACGGGCCTGTGCGTGATGACGAGAGCCGGGCAAAGCCCACACCGTACGGCCATGCTCTGCCGCCAGCCGCGCGGTGATCAGTGAGCCACTTTCAGGCGCCGCCTCCACCACCAGCACCCCCAGCGATAAGCCGCTAATGATGCGATTGCGACGAGGAAAGTGATGCGCCAATGGAGGAGTGCCCGGAAGATATTCGCTGACTATCAGACTGCCGCTCTCCACGATCTCGCCGTATAAACGTTGATGTTCGCGGGGATAGGGGCGATCCGCACCCGTGCCCAGCACCGCAATCGTGCGCCCACCGGCGCGCAGCGCCCCTGTGTGCGCCGCACCATCAATGCCACTGGCCAAGCCGCTAGTAATAACCAGCCCCGCACGACTCAAGTCAGCGGCAAAATCACGGGCATCGGCCAGTCCAGAGTGCGACGGGTGCCTGCTGCCGACAATCGCCAACTGCGGCAGCCCAAGCAACGCCGCCTCACCGCGCAAGAACAGCAATGGCGGGGCGTCAGGAATTTCACGCAACAAGGCGGGATAGTCTGTCGAATTCAAGGTCAGAATATGCTGGCCGACGCGCTCGCCCCAGGCCATGTCGGCCGCCACCCCTTCATCCAGCTCGCGCTGTAGCTCAGGGTCCTGCCTTTGCTGCCAGTGCTGCAAACGAGCGACCGCCGAGGCACCAATGCCCGCTGCACGCCAATCCGCCGGAGTTGCCGATAGCGCCGTGGCTGGATCAGCAAAGGCCGTCAGGGCTCGATGAAAACGCAGAGAAGATTGCTGAAGCAAGCGCCACAGCCGCAGCCAGTCCACCAATTGGACCGGCAGGAGAGAAGAGTCTTGCATGGCATCCTTGCCTCAAAAAAACGGGCCGTCAAAAGACAGCCCGGTATAACGATTAAACGATTTAGAAATCAGTCGCCGCTGACTGGCGGCTTGACCTCATCACCCACCTTCACTGCTGTGGTTGAACGCAGCACCAGCGCATAGCTCACTCTGGAGAATGTACGGAACACCATAGCCAAGCCAGCACGCTCAGAAGGCAACTTCACGTATTCGTTGGTTACGCGATCACGCACAGATTCGCCGCGCTTGTATACCGCAAACGTATGGCCAGATTTTACACCATCCAAGTCGCCGCGATTGATAACGATGACACTGTACTGCGCGCCCGAACCCAAGCTATCAAAAATACGCAGGATGCGGCCCGGCTTCACGCCCTCAGGATTGCTGGGGTAGAAGACCGAGGAAATACGCTCGCTCTCATTCGACAGCACCTTGTCCTCGATACGCACTTCCTGCGTAGTCCGGGTCATTTCCAGCGTGCCAACTTCGCGATCCAGCGCAATAATCTTACCGGCACCGATATCTTCTGCCTCGTATCCCAGTACCTCACGGGTGTCCGGATCGATATAAGATTTGCCGCTGCGGTAAACGCCGTAGACGCTGCCAGAATCCAGCTGCGCACCCTTGTTGCGGACATAAACGCTATCGCCTGCTCCCCCGATAATACGTCCTTCCTTGCCAGCAAGAATGTAGGGTGCCTTATCCAGCTCTGCCTTCGTGACGACACGTGAGCCGTTCAGGTAGCGTTGAATTTCCTGCAGGGGAATCGCTGGAATAGCCAAGCTGAGGGGCTGCACACGAATTTGCGGATGCAGCTTCTGGTCACGCCCTGTGCCGCTGATAATCTGTGGAGTTTTGCCTGTGGCAATGCGCTCTTCGACTTCAGCACAACCACCGCCCAGATCCACGGCCACTACAGCGCGGCCCTTAATCTGGCAAAGCAGCAGAACATCACCGGGATAGATGAGATGTGGATTCTGAACCTGAGGATTGATTTCCCAGACTTCTGGCCAACGCCAAGGGTCCGAAAGATAGCGACTGGAAATATCCCACAGCGTGTCGCCACGCACGACGGTGTAGCGCTCAGGAGCGGAATCCCGCACCTGTACCGGCGCATCCGCCTGTACAGCACCGGCCATAAGGCAGGCACCCACGATTCCCAGAAGACGTTTTTTCATTATGTTTCCCTTCAGGCTGGGCAGGCCGGACTGTCCGAGGCGGCCGGGTGTCGGTCGCAATTTCAGATTGCACCCGTATAATAGGGTGAAGCCAAGCCGTACTCTGTGACGCAATTATCAGACTTTTACAGTAACTTCATCACCTTAGCAAGCATTCTTGGGATGTTACTCCAAGTGTGCTGCCCTGGAAAACCGACCTATATCATGGCCTTGCTCCCGATTCTCGAATATCCCGATCCCCGTCTGCGCACCAAGGCCATGCCTGTGGCACAGGTCGATGCGGGCATCCGCCAGCTCATCAACGATATGCTGGAAACCATGTATGAGGCCAAGGGCATCGGCCTGGCCGCCACTCAGGTAGACCGCCATATCCAGCTTATCGTGATGGATTTGTCCGAGGAGAGGAACGCCCCTCGCGTCTATATCAATCCAGCCATTAGCCAGCTCAGTGAAGATAAAGAGCCCTATGATGAAGGCTGCCTGTCGGTGCCGGGTTTTTACGAGACGGTGGAACGGCCCGCCCATGTAAAGATCTCCGCGCTCGATGGCAATGGACGGCCCTTCGAAGAAACCGCCGAAGGCCTGCTGGCGGTCTGTATTCAACACGAGATGGACCATCTCAGCGGCAAGCTTTTCGTGGATTATCTGTCCTCGCTCAAGCGTGAACGCATTAAGAAAAAGCTGGAAAAACAACACAAAATGCAGGACTAACCCAAGTGAACATGCTCGCTGTCACCAGCCCCTTACGCATCGTTTTTGCTGGAACCCCTGCGTTTGCCGCGGAAAGCCTGAAAGCCCTGCTGCAGCAAGGGGAGCACGAGGTTATTGCCGTGTATACCCAGCCTGATCGGCCATCAGGTCGCGGGCGAGAGCTCAAGGCGAGTCCCGTCAAGCTCCTGGCTCAGGAGCGTCGTATCCCTGTTTTTCAGCCACTGAGTCTAAAAGACGCTGATGCAATCAACACGCTGCGGGCACTGCAACCTGACTTAATGATCGTGGCAGCCTATGGCTTGTTGCTGCCACAGGACGTGCTGGATATCCCTCGCTTGGGCTGCCTCAATGTGCACGCATCACTGCTGCCTCGCTGGCGTGGTGCGGCACCGGTCCAGCGTGCCATTCTGGCCGGCGACCGCGAAACTGGCATTACCATCATGCAAATGGAAGCGGGCTTAGACACGGGGGCTAAACGTTATCTGGAACGCTGCCCGATTTCGCCCAATGACACCGGCGCCAGCTTGCATGACCGTCTGGCCCTGCTCGGTGGTGAGTCCCTGGTGGCCGCCCTTGAACTATTGGTGGCGGGTGAGTTGCCGAGCGAGCCACAGAACGATGCCGACTCGACCTATGCTAGCAAGCTGACGAAGGAAGAAGCCCGAATTGACTGGCAACAGCCTGCCGATGTACTGGCCTGCCGTATTCGTGCCTATAACCCGGTGCCGGTGGCCTATACCACGCTGGGGGGGCAGGTGGTACGCCTGTGGCAAGGCCGCGCCATTGAAGAAACCACCACCGCACAAGCCGGCATGATCATCGCCGCCGACCGGGATGGGCTGCGCGTGGCAGCAGGCGGTGGCAGCGTGCTGCTACTAGAGACCCTGCAATTGCCGGGGGGCAAGCCTCTGTCGATCCTGCAACTGCTTAATGCCCGTCGCGATCAACTGGCCCCCGGGTTGGTGTTAGGCTCATGAGCAAACCATTACTGAACGTTCGCGCGCTGGCCGCACAAGCACTCGCCCCAACACTGACTGGCAAAGGCTCACTTAATGATGCGCTGCCCGCGGCACTGGCCGCCTGCTGGCCCGAGGATCGTGGCCTGCTGCAGACGCTTTGCTTTACGGCTACCCGTCACAGCCTGCACTACCGCGCCATGCTAAAGCCCCTGCTGGCCAAGTCTCCCGAGCCACTCATTGAGGCCTTGCTGTTCATTGGCTTAGCCCAACTGCGCGAACTGCGCGTCCCTGACCATGCGGCTATCGGAGAAACCGTTGAGGCCGCTCGCCAACTGGGTCGCGCCAACCTCACCGGTCTGCTCAACGCCATCTTGCGCCGCTATCAACGCGAAAAGGATGAGCTGGAAGCAAGGGCACAGAGTTTTAAGCACGCTCATCCCGACTGGCTGGTGCAACAGTTGCGTCGCGACTGGGGTGCTATGGCACCTGCTATCCTCGACGCCAACAACACTGAAGCCCCGCTGACCCTGCGCGTAAACCGGCGTCGCATTACCCGTGAAGACTATGCCCAGCAATTACAAGCCATCGGCATTGTCTGCGAACCGTGTGTGTACGCACCGGATGGATTGCGCGTAGCGGCAGTGGGGGATGTGCGTAAGCTGCCCGGCTTTGAAGAAGGCCTGTTCTCAGTACAGGATGAAGCAGCACAGCTGGCTGCCGTACTGCTCGCCGCACAACCTGGCCAACGGGTACTCGATGCCTGTGCCGCCCCCGGTGGAAAAACCGCGCATATTCTGGAATACAGCCCGGAATGCCACGTACTGGCAATCGATAGCGATGCACGTCGCAATGAACGTATTCATGAGAATCTTGGGCGCCTGCAATTGCAGGCCGAGGTTCTTACGGCAGATGCGGGTGACACGGCCCTTTGGTGGGATGGTCAGCCCTTTGATCGCATTCTGCTCGATGCCCCCTGTACGGCAACCGGCGTGATTCGCCGTCATCCCGACATCAAGCTGCTGCGCCGGCCCAGTGATGTGGCGCAGACTGTGGCAGCCCAGCAACGCTTACTTACGTCACTATGGCCTTTGCTTTCTCCGGGCGGTCGCCTGCTCTATGCCACCTGCTCCATCCTGAAAGCGGAAAATGAAGAGCAGATCACCCATTTTCTTGGCCACCACGCCGATGCACACGAACTGCCCGTTGCCATTGAGGCAGGGGAGGTGCGCTCACACGGACGGCAATTGCTGCCGCAAAGCGGTGGTCACGACGGGTTCTATTTCGCTCTGCTGGAAAAGAGACTGACCTAAGAGTTGGCAGCCGTGCCCAAACAGTCACGGCGCTTGGGTCAAGGTGATATCGTTATGCCTGCTTATACTGAAGTGGCCATCATCGAGCGTTGTCGCCCCAAAAATGAAAATAAAGCCCTCGACACTGCTGACCTTACTACTCCTGCTACTGCCTAGCATTAGCATGGCGGCAAGTGACTGGTCACAGGTCCGTAGTGCCAATGGGATTACGGTGTGGACGCGCGAAGCACCCGGCTACTCTCTGCGTGAATTTCGCGCCGAAACAACCGTGCGCAGTACATTAGCCGGGCTGGTAACACTGATAATGGATACCGATCGCGCCGCCACCTGGATCTACCGAACCCAGCGGGTGGATGTGTTGCAGCGTAACGACCAGGAAGCAACGTTCGTTGTACACATGGTCACGGATTTCCCTTGGCCACTCACAGATCGTGATGCGGTAGTGGCGGGGCGTATCGTCCAAACCGGAAACCTCACCGTGCACATCATCAGTCAGTCCTTGCTGGATGACAGTTATCCCGTCAATCTAGGGCTGGTGCGTATGCGTGACTTCTACGGCAACTGGACCTTCCGCCCCCTTGGCGATGGCATGGTTCATGTCACCATGCAGGGCCGTGCTGACCCCGGCGGCACATTGCCACACTCAATCGTCAACCTTCTCATCCACGAAACGCCTTACCAAACCCTGCGTGGTCTTAGACGAGTCATTCCCCAACCGCGCTACCAACAGTCGCAACAGCCCGCTATTCAGGAGCCTGATGTCTTGCCGTGAGGTAATATTATTGCTGCGAGGGCCGAATGGCCCTTTTTCTTTGCCCGCAGACTGTCGTTAATCAATACGTTTGTCATCGCTCGGGCCATAATGGCCTCAGGAAGGAGATACGATGAAAATCATGATTCTTGGTGCCGGTCAGGTCGGCGCCACACTCGCCGCTAGCCTGGCGAGTGAAGACAATGACATTACTGTGGTGGATACCGACGCCGAAGCGCTGAAGGATCTGTCCGAGCGCTATGATATTGCGACGGTTTGTGGCAAAGCATCGCACCCCAACATCATGGTCAAAGCCGGCGCTCGGGAAGCCGAGATGCTAATTGCCGTCACGGCAAGTGATGAGGTCAATATGGTGGCCTGCGAGATTGCCCGGCGAATGTTCAAAACTCCTAATCGAATCGCCCGTATCCGTTCCACCGAATACCTGAACTTTCCTGGCTTGTTCACAGACGACAACTTGACGATCGACTTGCTCATTAGCCCGGAGCAAGCCGTCACCGATCACATCAAGCGCTTGCTGGAAACGCCCGGCGCGCTTCAGGTGCTGGATTTTGCGGGGGGGCGTATTCGCCTGACCGGCATGCGGGCTCGAGCAGACGGATTGCTGGTAGGCCATCAACTTTCAGAACTGCGCCAGCATTTACCCGATGTGGATGTGCGTGTGGCCGCCATTTACCGCCGTGGCGAAGCCATCAAGCCGGTCGGGGATACGCGCATAGAGGCCAATGATGAAGTCTTCTTCATTGCCGAAACGGAAGACTTAGCAAAAATCTTTACCGAGTTCCAACGCATTGAAGGGCGCTATCGGAAAATTGTGATTGCCGGAGGAGGTCATGTCGGTGAACGACTGGCGGATGCACTGGAAGACACCCACTCCGTTACTTTGCTGGAGCTGGATGCGGCCCGCAGTCTGGAGCTGGCCAGTCGACTGGACAAGACTCTTGTATTAAACGGTCCTGCTTCAGACCGTGACTTGCTTCAGGAAGCTGGCGTTGCCGAAACCGACGTATTTTGCGCACTGACCAATGATGATGAAGCCAACATCATGTCATCTCTGCTAGCCAAGCGTCTTGGTGCGCGCAAGGTGCTGACATTAATCAGCAATCTAGCCTATGCCGATCTGGTGCAAGGCACCGATATTGATATCGCCATTTCGCCACAGCAGATCACTATCGGCACAATTCTCACTGAACTACGCCAAGGTGATGTGGTCGCCGTGCACAGCTTGCGCCGTGGCGCCGCCGAAGCTATCGAAGTCATTGCCCACAGCGATTGCCGCATCGCCGGCAAAGCCATCAGTGAATTGAAATTGCCCGTAGGTGCCACAATCGGCGCCATTGCACGCGGCAATAACGTCATCATCGGACACGACAACGTTCGTATCGAACCGGGTGACCATGTGATTGTGTTTGTGACCGACAAACGCGAAATTCCGGAAATCGAAAAGCTGTTCAGCCGTCGCCGTACTATTCTTGAGAAAATAACTTCATGAGTTTTCGCCAGATTCTTCGTATTCTGGGTGTGCTCATGCTGATCTACAGTGTCACGCTGCTGCCACCTTTTGCACTAAGCCTGTATTTAGAGGATGGTAATGCCACCGCTTTTTCAGTTGCTTTTGTTGATATTTCCGTACTGGGCATGCTCATCTGGTTTCCTAACCGACGTTGCAAGCAAGACCTGACTCCTCGCGACGGTTTTATTGTGGTGCTGATGTTCTGGCTGGTATTTGGCTCGATTGGGTCTCTTCCATTCTTGCTGGCACCTCATCATGAGCTGAGCATAATCGACGCATTATTCGAATCATTTTCTGGTCTTACTGGCACGGGTGGTAGCGTCATTGCTGATACTGATGCCATTCCTGCATCGCTGAATTATTATCGCCATCAACTGTGCTTTCTTGGCGGCATGGGTATTGTGGTATTGGCTGTCGCCATTCTGCCCATGCTCGGCATCGGCGGCATGCAACTTTACAAAGCAGAAACGCCCGGCGTGGTGAAGGACAAGCTCACGCCACGTATCACCCAAACGGCTAAATCTCTCTGGTTAATTTATATCGGCATGAACGTCGTCTGTACTGTCGCTCTTTGGATGGCAGGCATGAGCTGGTTCGATGCGGTTTGTCACAGCTTTTCAGCCGTTGCTACCTCCGGCTTCACTACGCACTCCACCAGTGTTGCGTATTTTGACAGCGCGCTAATTGAGATGATTCTCGCGTTCTTTATGTTTGTTGGTGCCATTAATTTCGGCCTGCACTTTATGGCGCTGCGTAAGGGGCGTTTTGTCGCCTACTGGCGTGACCCCGAACTGCGTTTTTTTGCAATCTCGCTCTTTCTGCTCATCAGTCTGATCACGGTTTCGTTAAGCATACAAACCTCGCAGCCACCCTTGGAGGCGCTACGTCACTCCATTTTTATGAGCACCTCGCTGATTACCACCACCGGCATGGCCAGCACTGATTTCAACGCATGGCCAGGTATTCTTCCTTTTCTAGTAGTCAGCGCCACTATCATGGGCGGCATGGCAGGCTCCACTGCCTCCGGCGTAAAGCCACTGCGTATGCTATTGGCACTTAAACACAGCCTACGTGAAATTTCCCGTCTGCTTCACCCTAACGGTGTTTTCGCTTTACGGTTAGGCCGTAAGACAGTAAGCCCGCGTGTGATTGATGCCGTCTGGGGATTCCTGACACTTTATATTCTTGTGTTTATTGTAATGATGTGGGGCCTGATGGCGACGTCGGGGCTGGATCTGGTTTCTGCGTATGGTTCCGTACTGTCTTCACTTAACAATGGGGGGGTAGGGCTGGGCAGTACCGCTAGCAATTTTGCAGGCGTGGCCGATCCGGGAAAAATCATTATGATTTGCGGCATGGTTCTTGGCCGCCTGGAAATTTTCACCGTGCTGGTGCTGTTTACGCCGGCATTTTGGCGGCGCTGAACTGCAAACGCTTTGCTCCCTAATATAAAAGGCCCTGCAATGCAGGGCCTTTTATTAGATGCAATCCGCTTCATTACTTTAGAAGTGGCGGGTAATGCGCAAAAACCTGATCTAGCGCCCGCACTAAATCATCATGAGAGACCGGCACGTTGACGACATCGTGCATATTGGCGCGCCAGATAACACGATTATCTTTATTGCGAATATCGATTTGCAAAGAGCCCTCACCAAAGCGTTCGGTGATGGGCGCAGTGACTGGATCAGTTTCTTTTTCATCACGCGGCAGGATATGCCACTCATTGCCTTCATAATAAGGCATGCCCTGCAACTCGCGGTTCTGCAGACCCACTTCAACACCGGCCGTAATCGTCACCCGCGCATCAGGTGCTTCTTTGGATTCACGCAGACCTTCACGCTGTAAATAATCTCGTACGGTTTCACGCACACTATCAAGGCTAGCCGAACTCACATCTCCGCCTGTGCGAATAATCGATATCCGGTCAATGCGGTATGTCGTGATGTTATTGAAATCCGTTGCCGGATCGGCCATTACCCTGAAGTCAGATGCCTGTGCAGTGGCACATGCCATCATCGTCGCCAGAACCAGCATTATCTGTCTACGCATCTGTTATCCCTCACTGATCAAGTCTTCTTTTGAGTCAGCCTAGCGTTAACTGCTGGATGAGGGCAACTCTGGCACAGACTAATCGACAGAAAAAAGGCCCAGACCCTTCACACCGCACAGGGCATGAAACGTCCGGGCCTGCTTTTCAGCACAGGAAAATGCTGTGCCGGCAGATACTGATCCGAATCAACGGCCCACGAGGGAGCGCGCGATCACTTCTTTCATGATTTCGTTAGCGCCTCCGTAAATACGCTGGATACGCGCATCGACATAAGCGCGGGCGACTGGGTATTCCACCATATAGCCATAGCCACCGTGCATCTGCAGACAGATATCCGCTACACGGCCCTGCAGATCAGTAGAGGACAGCTTGATCATGGCCGCCATCGGCACATCCAACTTATTTTCCATATACAGCGCAATGCAGTGATTGAGGAATGCTTTATTGCACTCAATATCTGTCTTGCACTGAGCCAGTCCAAAACGGGTATTTTGTAACTGCGACAGTGGCGCACCGAAGGCCTTACGCTCGGTCACATAACGAATGGTCGACTCAAGCACGCCTTCCGCCGAGTACACGCCCTGCACGGCAATGTTCAGGCGCTCACGGGGTAGCTCCTGCATCATGTAGGCAAAGCCTTTGCCTTCTTCGCCCAGCAGTGCCGAGGCCGGTACGCGCAAGTTGTCGAAGAACAATTCAGAGGTGTCCTGTGAGTGCAGGCCGATTTTTTCCAGATTTTTGCCACGGGCAAAGCCGGGCAGGGAGGTATCGACGAGGAATAGCGACACGCCCTTGGAGCCTGCCGTCGGGTCGGTCTTCGCCGCAAGAATAACCAAGCCGGCATGTTGCCCATTGGAGATAAATGTTTTGGAGCCATTGATGACATAGCTGTCACCATCGCGTACAGCGGTCGTGCGAATATTGGCAAGATCAGAACCTGCACCAGGCTCGGTCATGCCAATAGCACCAATCGCTTCACCCGACACCAGCTTAGGCAGCCAGTAGTCCCGCTGTGCGTCATTGCCCAGATGAGCCACATACGGCGCGACGATATCGGAGTGCACGGACAAGCCTGTGCAAAGCGAACTCAAGCCAGCTCGTGCTACTTCTTCAAGCACCACGACGCAATACTGGTACGGCACGCCGGCGCCACCGTATTTCTCATCCTGGTCGACAGCAAGCAAGCCGTTCTCACCCAGCTTGGTCCAGATCTCGCGGGGCATCCACGATTCCTTCTCCCACTTCTCGTAGTGGGGCGCGATCTCTTTGTCGAGGAAGCGCTTGACGTTGTCACGGAATAGTTCGAGTTCAGCGGGGTCTATCTGGCTCATGGCATTCGGGTCCGGTTGGTCAGAAACCGCGCGATTGTACCGGCTTGCGGCTGGCCGGTCACTGCAACATCTCCTGCACCCACGCATTGTCGAAAACTCCATCAGGGCGTAGGCTGCGCGCCATCTCATTGATCACCTGATTCCGTCATGGCCCTCAAGTCCACCGTCTATAAGGCCGATCTGCAGATCACTGATCTGGATCGACACTACTATGCCAATCATCAGCTGACACTGGCCCTGCATCCCTCGGAAACACCGGAGCGGATGATGGTGCGCTTGATGGCCTTTGCCGACAGCGCCAGTGAATTGCTGCAGTTCTCGCAGGGCCTCGACAATCCTGATGACCCCGCACTGTGGGAAAAAGACCTGACCGGGGCCATCGTGCACTGGATTGATCTTGGCCAGCCGGACGAAAGCCGCGTGCGCAAAGCAACGGGGCGGGCGGATAAAGTAAGTGTTTACTGCTACGGAGGGTCCAGCACGACCTTGTGGTGGTCGCAACTCGTTAATAAGCTCGGTCGCCTGCAAAACCTCCGCGTGGTCCGTCTGAGCGAAGAAAGCGTGAACGCCCTAGCGGGTCTCTGTGAGCGCAGCATGCGCCTGCAGATCACTCTGCAAGACGGCGAATGGTTTATCAGCAGCGAACGTGGCGATCTCACCCTGATCCCCGAGCAGTTGTTCCCAGCCCGTTGAAGTGGCGTACTCATTGATGTGGTGTACTAGTTGAAGTGGCGTACTATCAGGTCATTATGTCCTGTGGTTGTCTTTCATGAATGACTCTGTTCGCGTCACCGAAGTTGGCCTGCGTGATGGCCTGCAAAACCAGCCTCATCCTGTCAGTACCGCGGGCAAGCTTGAGCTGGCTGGCGCCCTGATCCGCGCTGGCGTCCGGCATATTGAGGCGGTGAGCTTTGTGCACCCCAAAGCTGTTCCCCAGATGGCCGATGCCGCCGAGGTGACGGCTGGACTGCCCTTCTTTGGCGGTGGCGATAAGGGCATCGACTACATGGCCTTGGTGCCCAACCTCAAAGGCTATGTGCGGGCGAGGGCAGCAGGCTATCAGAAGGTGGCCGTGGTACTGGCCACTACCGATACCTTCAATCAGCGCAACCTGCGCATGAGCCGTGACGAGGCCGAAGCCGCCTGCCGTGAGGTCATGACTCAGGCACGTATCGATGGTGTTTACGTGCGTGCCTATCTCTCTGGTGCCTGTGCCTGCCCCTATGACGGGCTCACGCCGGTCAGTATTGTACATGATTTAAGTAACCGCTTACTGACTGCTGGCGCCAATGAAATAGCCATTTCCGATACCATCGGCGCGGGGAATCCCAAGCAAATTCGCGACATTCTTGATCCGCTGATACGGGCCAACGGCGCTACCCGTTTTAACCTGCACCTGCACGACACCCGCGGCATGGCACTGGCGATGGTCTGGGCCGGGTTGGAGGCTGGGGTACGGCATTTTGATGCCAGCATCGGCGGTCTTGGTGGCTGCCCGTTTGCGCCGGGGGCCAGTGGCAACTTAGCCACCGAGGATCTGGTCTACCTGCTGCACGGTGCCGGGCTCAGCACCGGCATTGATCTTGACCACCTTTATGACGCCGTGGCCGTGGCTGAATCCATCACCCAGCAATCACTGGGTGGTCGCTATAGCCAGTGGCGCCGCTCGCAGGAGCGCCGGGAACAGGCTTGCGCCCCAGAGGATGCGCGCTAATCTCCGCGCATCAATCACATCTTGCCCCTGATACATCTTGTCGCCAGCTTTGACGCAACGGCTGGCTGAGGTCAAATGGCTGGTCTATACCTTATGCATGGGGTCGCGCTTGGCTCATCAAACCATGAAGGGGTGATATATGTACCGGTACAACGTGACACTGACAAATCTAGACGCCAAAAGCCTGCACCGCCAGATCTCGCAACTGGAAGCCCTTCAAGACGACATGATGCTGGCGGACAGCGAAGAAGCTGAGGCTCTAAAGGATACCGTGCGACTGCTGCACGAAATTGAAGAGTCGTTGCGCGAGCAGGGCAGGCAGCAACATCACCACTGAGCTAACTAAAGAGACGGGCAAAAGGCGTGAAAGACGCTATTTGCAATGGCAGAATGTGTGTTCAATCTATGGAGCACATGATGGTTTTCCAGACCCTGCTTGATCGCCTGAAAAAAGGTGAGGCCGACTTCGAAGATGTGATCGCCTATGTGAGCGATCATTTTGACTACACCCCGACCCGTCTCACCAATGGCCTTGGAGCTAACCCCGTCGTCAACGAAGCCGGCAAAAATGAAGGCTCCTGTCGCCTGTTTGCACTGGCACGGCTCAAAGGGCTAAATGAGAGCGATACCCTTCAGCTATTTGGTCGCTTCTATCGCGACGATGTACTGAAGCATCCTGAGGCAAGTGACCATGCCAACATCCGCCGTTTTATGACGGATGGCTGGATGGGTATATGTTTTGACGGTTCCGCACTGGTAGCCAAGAGCGACTAAGCAAAATGGCGTTCTAGCTGCGCTTTTGCAGCACCATCGCCAGTAGCACTGTTACCACCGCTACCACCGTAAAGGTGGCCACACTCTTGAGCAGAATCTCCGGGTCACTGACGCCCCAAATCAATAGCACACCCATTAGCGCCAGTCCCACCAGAAATACCAGCAGGAGCACACGCCCAAGATGCCCGGCTACTGTCGGTGGCAGATTATCAGGAGGGAGGGGAGAGTCACTCATGTTACGCATCCTGTGGTTCGAGGCGC
>ERZ724520.836-NODE-836-length-16251-cov-4.264818_pt1 | contig 16251 bp, 6 predicted proteins | sample MGYA00376053_ERZ724520 | MGnify/ENA primary metagenome ERZ724520 (study PRJEB28724, sample SAMN07190886) | activated sludge metagenome | isolation source: activated sludge of sewage treatment plant in Hong Hong | place: USA: Christiansburg, Virginia | collected... | reverse complement strand
AGCTTAGCAGCACTAACTTCCATCTAAGTATTAGATTCGCGACAATCTTCACCAATTTGATGGGCTATCTCCGACAGTTTTATTTTACTTTCGAAGTAATCATCTAAATTTGAAATTTTCTTGCCCATTTACATCAAATGCGATTTCAAATAACAATACCCATCTAAAGAAAAAAATATGTAAATCTGACTGTTTATATTCAACTCCATGAAATCAATTATAAACTCACGGATTTAGTTCAATTTCACCACATCGTTAGTCAGAATATGACAAATATTGAGATCCTTCACCACATTTGCCATAATCACTCTCTGCAAACGCTTTATTATATGTTCATCTCTCTAAATTTCAGACTTAGCCTACTAAAACCTCTAAGAATACTCTCCCTCATTTTCTTTTTTCTTTCTCTGCTCCTCTAACAATCTCAGCTCATGCTCCTCTTTTTTTGTGGATTGGCAAGAAAAAAAATCAGTATGCCCCTTCCAAACATTGAGACAAATCCAGCAAAACTGATAGGAACAGATACAGGTCATGTGGACACATCCTCCATTTTTATCAATTGGAGTCTTGCACATAGGACACTTTTGTGTTACAATCTCATTCAGCCATAAATTCTATTTATTTGAGTAAATCTGCCTCCAAGCCCTCAAATCGGCACAATTTAGAGGAAAGTGATCATTTTACCCACAGTGGCGGCAGAGACGGTTGCCACAAGTACATGAAATAGTCCCTTCTACAAAATAATTAATTAAAATAGCCTTATTGCACCCTTCTCTGTTGCATATCTTTACTTTGTCACTCATTTGCGCGTATTTTAAGCAAAGTAGCTTGTCAAAATGTTCCTTCATCTCTTCAAACTTCTGCCAAACCAACTACATAAGCAGAATGTTCGTTCTGTGAAAACAACCATCGAACTGACACATCGGAAAAAGTTAATAGGCACTTCGATTACAATGACTAAGCTCCAAATACATTTTCCAGCAGTCAAAGCAGAAAGCGTGACCGCACACATTAGACACCAATTCAGTCTAAGAAAGACAAACCATGCACTCCCCTTCAGATAATTTAGGTATATATTCTCCATCAAATCTTATCATCTTTCTGCCGGTTTGCTCCTGGTCAATCACGTTACACAACTTTTACTCAGAAAAGTCACAGAAAAAATACAGCATCAAATTCCAACCGGCTGGGAGTGATGTTAGTGAGCATTTTTAATTATTCTCATCCAAAATTTTACTGATGAGCTACTTCATTTCGTAGACATTATAGGGACTATTCTTTGATGCTTGAGACTCCAAAGCCCAATCAACTTCATAGCCCTATTCGTCATTTTAGTAGTAGTTATCTTAATTATCTTAGTTTTATTGGTAAATTTAACACTATTCATTGTCGCCATTTTAGCAATCCATCTATTTAGGAGGCAAGGGAATATAAGTATTTGTATATAATACAAACAACAAAAATTCTTGTACTAAACTAATTAATTATCAAAAAAGCCGGTCAAAACTAAAACCATTATTGATCTTTCAAAGAAGTAAATATTTCAAAACAAACCTAATATACTCTCAATTATTTATATATCATGAATCTGGGCCTTAGAGCTCTACCCTTTCTCAAACACCATTCCCTTAATCCCCTAGCCTACCGCCCTCTCCAGTGTACCCACTTACTTATCCAGTCAAATTCTCCTAGTTCTTTGATAAACAAGACGAAAAAGAACTGAACGAACACTTCTTAACTGCAAAACGCAAAAAATTTCTCTACTATACCATCGCCAATCGTTGGAAACTACCCCTCGAAAGAAAACATCGACGCCAATAACGGATCCGTCAAATCGCATAAGAAAAAGCAGTAACAACTCAACCACTCAGAAAAACCCAATATCACCACAACTCGAAAAATTTGTCATTCACAACCCAGCAGTAGGAATAGAGTACCCGCCCAAACCTAATGAACAATTCGCAGTGATTCAAGTCGATGGATTCCAGTATAAGATTATGGAAGATTCCATTCTTCTGCTCGATACCAAATAGGGTCATGCTATCAATCAACCAGTACTTGCTCACTCATTCAGGTCGTCTTTGAAAAAGTACCCCTCATTGGAACCAAAACATACACGCTTATCGGCAGACCCTTCATCGGTGAGGCTAGAGTCGAAGGAGTAATTGAGTCAATTAGCAGCACTGACAAACTAATTGTTTTCAAAAAGAAACGCAGAAAACAGTACAAACGCAGTTTCGGAGCGAGATCTTCCCTTTCCCAGCTTAGAATTACTAAAATCGTCTATCAACTCACGCAAAACATCTTAGACAGAGCAATAGCCCTCACGTGATCATCGTTAATATCTCGTACTAGCACTTAAGTATTTGCCCAGCCATTTATTTAAATCTTATAAATTTAGCCTTTTTTTCTTAAATTAGCCTAGCACTAATAGATAAAAGTATATCAAATGGAGGCTACTACCTATGAACCCAAACCCAACCCGCCCCAAATCACAGAATTCAAAATTGTTATCCTCGGGGACGGAGGGGTAGGAAAGACCACCTTTGTCAAACGCCACCGCACCGGATAGTTCGAAAAAAAGTACATCGCCACCCAAGGAGTTGATGTTACCTCAATCACCTTCAACACCAGCCATGGACCAATCCTCCTCAGCATCTGGGACACAGCTGGACAAGAAAAACTGGGAGGTTTAAGAGAAGGATACTACCTCAGAGCCAATGCCGCCATTATTATGTTCGATGTCACCAGTCGCATCACCTACAAAAACGTGCCCAAGTGGTACAATGATCTCACTCGCATTCTCGAAAACGTACCCATCGTCCTGGTAGGCAACAAAGTCGACCAAAAAGATCGGAAAGTCAAAGCAAGGCAAATCACTTTCCACAGAAAGCGGGGACTTCAATATTTCGACGTATCAGCCAAAAGTAACTATCAGTACGAAAAACCTTTTCTTTGGATTTTGAGAAAACTGGTCGGAGATATCAAATTGGAGTTGATCGGATAATTGGCCCTACGACCCAGATAAATTGAAATGAGCCAAGAAATGATCAACCAGCTTGCGGCAGAGTGGAAATAGAGTTAAGGCATGCCTTTGCCAGATGATGAGGAATAGGACTTTAAATGATAGCTCACTAAATTTAACAGTAATTGACTTTTTCTCTAAAATACTCAAAATAAGGCTGAACGAATCAATCCTCTACTTCTAATTGTTTGACTGAGTTAACGATGATATCTTTGGCAGTTTCGAGTACTTCCCCTCCCACAATGATTTCGTCAAGGATACCATAAACCTTATGGAAATTAAACACAATATCTAACTCGCATACGTTTCCGAAATACTGATCCAAATTCTCAACAAAAAGATGAATCAACTGAATAATAGAATCTTTACCTAAAGATGTAGTAGCTCGTTGTCATTAATATCAATACAAACCGCGAAATACAAACCCTGATATCGCTTGTAAACTATCTTGAAGTTATGGAACTAAATCTTACATCCGATACCTCAATAAAGTCCGTCTGCTTAGAATCTCGACCGACAATCATTCGATGTATTTCAGATTGCAGTCTGATCTTTTAATTTTCGTCATAGTTAATGAACCATTTCGACAGTCTAGTTCGTCCACGTCTGTTCTGGAGAAGAATAAAACGAATCTGCATCTAATCAGAACTACCATTTGAATATAGAACCGGATTTTAAAATAATATAGTCCATGACAAATCTAATCAAACAAAATTTAAGAAAATTGTTCAAAAACAAAAGAGAAGAACTTGTTCATCTGAAAGGATAAACTCTCACCATACAACTAAAAATACAATTACTGAATCATATACCTTTTATCTTGCAAAATTACAAAAATAAAGTTGAAAACATTGGATCCTATTTACCAAATAAAAACACAGAAATAACGCCTCCTTTACTTTAAAATTATTAATATTCGTTTCCTTGGTTTCAAAAAAAATCAAAAGGAGGATAGACGCCATTAATGTAGTTCAAAAAATTAGAAAAAAAGGGATAACCTCTTTAAAAAATTTATGGAATTTAAATACCTTCAAAAGAACTTACTACTGTAATACCAGATATTGTTTTGGTTCCATTAACATGTTTCAATCCAAAAAGTAAGCAGAGAATAGGATATGGAGGTGGATTTTATGATTTATATATCGAAACAATAAGAAAACAAAATATTCCTCCTATTTTTATAGGAATTGGAGCTGAATTTCTTAAAACTGAGGAACATTTTTGGAATGAAAGGGATCAAGCACTTAACTATGTGTTAACTGAGTCCTAGCTGTACTGATCTTGCGAATAATAAATAAATGACTCTATAAAAGTTATTAAATCAATAATATTTGGCCCAAGAAGGGATAAGTTTAGGCAGTAGATGCTCGTTGCCTCGTACCTCACCATAGCTAAAATCAAATAAATTAACTCCTAACTGTTTTTGCAAGTGTTTTCCCACTTTTTCTTCCCTTAGTTAATCATAGAATTCGTGAGCCAAAGCCTCAGCTGCATTCAATCTCTATTTCGGAGAATAAATCATTATTTGAGTTATTAAGTCAAGCAAAACAGGATCAGCTTTTGGAAAAATCTACATAAATAAATAAATACATGTTTCCACTCTCTTTTTTTAACTTTTGGAAATTTGTAATCATTCAGATCGTATTCTGGATTCATTTAAATCACTTGAGTTTTTGTAGGAGTTCCCATTACTTTGATTATTTCGATCAAATGATCGATGCTACTTTCCCCAATAAATAAAGGAACACCATGAAGCATTTACAATATCACACATCCTAATGACCATATATCAATCATAGTAGTATAGTGAGTTGCTCCAAAGATCAATTATGGAGCACGATAGCATCTAGAACAAATATAGGGCAAATTAGGCTCATTTGTTAATATTTTAGCAGAACCAAAATCACAAATCACCAGCTTATTATCCAACAGCAACAAATTATGCGGTTTTATGTCTCTGTGACAGATTCCCAATGAATGAATGTATAGCATCCCTCTAAAGGCTTGATACGTCAATAACTTTATATCAAAATTAGGCATTGGTTTTTTGGAAGATTTAATATGAGTATAGAGATCGCAGTCATAATACTCCATAACAATATTCAAATACTGGCTATCCTCTTCCGAAGTTGTATAGGTACCCAACACCCTCATTGCAAATTAACTCTCTAGCATCGACACAATCTCCAACTCTCTATTTTTGTATTTTGGATCTTGAAATACCTTTTTTACCGCTACAATCTGACCAGTTCGTTTTAGTTTAGCGCGAAAAACCTTACCAAAAGTACCCTGCCCAACCAAACCCAGATAGTCTAAGTCCTACTCAACTAACTTCATAGGAGTACAGTCAAAAGTCTCCCCTTTTTATTTCAGGTCACGGCAAAATCGATCAGCGCTCCTGCATTATCCCAGCTTCTTTGCTACCGACCCTTTGTTCTTGCGGTCCTACTGTCTAAACTCTTCCTTCATAATGCTAATGATCTTCTTTTCAGGCTTCTCCAAGCCTGTTTTTTTCTAAATTAGCAGAAACTTACCTTCTTGATGAGCGGTCCAGTCTCAGTATTGCTTTTGGGGATGGGCTTGTTTTGAGCAGGTGTGCGTTTCTTTTGAGGTTTGGCAGTTGAGAAGCCCATTCTATTGAGGTTTTGGGAGTTTTCTGGCTGATTTTTTTTTTTAAGGTTGGGACTATTACTTTTAAAAGGCAACCGAAACTGCTTGATTATTTTCTTCATATCATTACCAATTGTCTGGCACTTCTCACTCGTCTCCGTAAACATTCGTTGCGAATGTTTGTCATGCTAATTTTATTGCATTATTACGCGTGATTACTGACATATGCTCTTACGAATTGGCTCGCCTTGATAAGTATTCAAGTGGCTACAGAATGACTGTCCGTTTTTGTTCTTTATCTTTATCGTTGACATCTCAGAGTACATCGATTTGAAATATAGAAATTAAAATTAATCGTAAAATTATGCCAAAACCTCTAAATTCAAACTTCATAAAGATATTCTATGTATGAATACTGATAATCTTCAATTCTCTTCGATCATTTCTTTTAAAATTCATCAAAAATAATAAAATTAATCTTCTTTAATTTACAAAGGTTAAACTAAATCCATCACCCTAAATACCCTCAAAGAGCAAATAACCGAAAAACTGTTACAATCTTAGACTAACTTCCATATTTCATTTTTAATTTGATAAATCGGAAAAAATTAAAATAAAAGTATAAAGTTAATTCATCTGATTATCCTTTACCTGATAATCTAAAATTGTATTAAATAGTGACAAAATTATCTACTCAAATATCTTTCTTTTAAATATTTAAATCCAATTATGCTCCAGTACTTCGCTTAAGGAAAACAAGCAGAAATCAAATACGCCCCTGAAGATTTCCTCTTTCGCTGGAAAAAACTTTAGAGAGTCATCGAAAAAGAAGGGCTCGACAGCCTACTTCTCATTACAGGACTCGATGGAGGATAGCATTATCATACCAATTTTCTCTTTAACTGGCTCTTCCTTGGACTCTCCGGACCAGCCATATTCAACAACAAATATCTCGATCCCATCTACAGCGAAATCATCGTCATTCTCTCCACCCGACAGTCCTCCATTTTCATCACCCCTGCCGCCAAACGAGAACTATAACCACTCATTTACACCCTTCAAAACTGCAATATTTACTGTCCTACTAACGCCTAGTATGCAGCCAAAGATACCCTTGACATCCTTAAAATAAGTTTCTTTTACCAAGCTACGAGTAGTATAAACAAAGTAGGCCTTTTTCTTAGTCCAGAACAAGACGCAAAAATCATATAAAAATGGTCAATTATACAGGCATACGCTCTCGAACCTGTAGGAGGAACTTTTTTCACACTCAAACACCAAGCAACTAATCTTTATCAAAGACTCTCTCCACTTTTCAAAAATCTTGATAAACATTCACTAAAAAATCTTGTAGCTACAACAGCATATGCTCTTTAAGGTCAAGTCAAAGGAAGCACTCAAATGATAGAATTCACAAAACAGTCATAACGCAACAAAATATATTAACTTAAACTCCAATAGCCTCTTTTCTAATCAGCCGATATCGCAAAATCATAAAATACCACAGATCTGACCCCTATTCGTGTACTTTTTGGTCCTCGAACTCAAGGAGCAAACAGTTCTGCCGAAACTATAGAAAGTACTCAAGCCTTTCACTTTACTGTCGAACATGCAGATCCAATTACAAAACTTCAAATTTGGCGAACTTACTTCTTGGATCTTTGCACGCAATAAAATTACACAGTTTCAATGATTCAAGAAGAATCTGCTGATAGTTTCTTAGTCACAAGTAAATATGTAATCAACAAAAAACCTAATCCTCACTTTTCAGATAGAACTTGGATTATCTCATCCTATTTAGGTTTGGTTCAGGGTGTAATTGACGGAATCTCAACAGTATCTAAGGATTATCGAAATCTCAATAAATAATTTTTGCAAAACCATATAACTACCAAATTAAATCAATCGTTGCCGAATTAATCCGAACAATACAATAAAGACAATCTTTAAATCTTTTTATAGAGCTACGACGCCCTAGGCTAACCAAAACCAATTGACTTTAAAGACAGTATTACCTTTAAGCTCAGTACAACCTTTTATGTCCTCAAGGTAAGACTTAATAATGTTAAATCAAAATAAACAGGAAAAACGCTCGGCAGTCTCTGCTTTTCATAGAGTTTCTTGCTACAGTAAGGATGCTATTTGTTACTCACAAAATCAACACCTTACTTCGATTTTTGGAAAACTGGAAATTAGGACTCTTCTATTTTAGAAAATATCAATCCAAATGTCTCTTTTCCTTAACTTGGACCTTGTATTTCAAATGATTTTAGATATAGAATGTTTATCCCTCTTGAAAAGCTTTCCACATTCCATTTCAACATCCCAATTCTTCAAATTAAATATTACTTCCACTAAAAAGGTCTGAGAATCTACAATTAAAAATCAGGATGGCACATTATACTTTATGAAAACATCTCAGAAGCAACGATGATCAATAAAATACAAGGCCAATGGGTATTATTCAGAACAAAATCATCTTTCCTTTTTGAAGGCATAGAAACAAATGTCATAGCGATTTAATTTAGGGGAAAAGCATTTGACAGTCTTCTTAAAAAAGTCAATGATAAAAATGAACCCTTACCCCTTAATTTTTTGGACGTGATTCCCCCTCTTTTGGCAGATAATTGGTATTTCACACAATAAGTCCTTAAAAAATAAGTTCGCGAAGGAGCACTTTTGCATCAACATCAAATTCTTCAAAACGATTTTCTTTGGGCATTCATCGAATCAAAACAATTGATGGTGCTAAATCAAATGAAAGATATCAAGTTAAATGCATATCGAGCTTTGTATCAGCAACGCCTTTAAAAGAAAATAGAACCTGCCCTTCCTTCTTAAAGAGCTTCACTAGCCATTATCACAGGAACTTACGCAACTAATAAATACCGGCTTGCACAGTCGCTCAGCCGTTTCGGAAATAAAGATACAATCTATCACATTTTTCATATACCATATCAAAATCTCTTCTCCAGAATGGAAGTTGCTACTTTTGTTGAAATGCTTTAGTAGTTTATTAAAGATGCTCCTTAATCACCAAAACGTCTTTTCCTTGTCGTTATACCTTCATGGTTAAATGCTGCTTAGGCTATTCCCACTCTAAACTAAAAATTTAATGTAAAAACAGTGATTACTACCATAAGCGTCGGTGGCTTTTATTCATCAAAAAACGGATCACTTGCAGACAACGTCCTTACATTTGCAGTTCCTGGGTTTACCCAATCAATTGTGTTGGATAGTAGAGGAGAAGACTAAAGCCAAATTAGCAATGTCAGTAGGATACTATGGATTTTTAATCGTTAGACCAGAATTACTCGTTCTTCAAACAGTACCCTCTCAACAGGACAAGTTTCTGACATCCTCAACGACAATCTCTACAATTCTTAATATCACCGATTCTTGAGATCAAAGTATGGTTCCCTCTATAAATTTGACTCCTTAGCTCAACTCTAAGTCGGCTACATTGAATTCAAGTATCCAATTTGTGACCTACCATCCCTCAAATCGCTCTCTGATAAGCAAGGCTGGCTGATTGATTTAGATCTTGTTCGAGCAGAACTTAAACCAAAAAAATTATAAGCTTAAAACTCTAAGGATGAGTTTATGGAAGGACTATACAGGTTATAAGAAGAGATAACAATACAGAGGCGAAGACTTAAAGCCCCACATATTCGATGCTTGAAAGGGATAATTCAGACCCAAGAGGGATAAAAACTTGAAGTAATATGGTCGGGCCAATAACTCAAAGAAAGACCATTTTCAGACAAAAATCAATCTCTGGGAATATTTGTACTTGCTCATCATTTCGATCAGTTTACCATCAAGTAGTTCCTCCTCAATCTTACCTATAGGGTAAAATCCATTTTATTTAGAAGTTCATACTCCAAGGATTGCAGAATCATCGAAGCGAAGACAGCATCACCGAAGAGTAGAAGTCATTTATTTCAAAATAGGGAAGAGACAAGTATTTAGAAGGTGGATAATTTTATGATGGATATTTCTATAGAGATGTCTAAGGACATATCTTAGGAGTGCATCCTCAACTACCCCGCCTCATTTCCGAATGGCTCAACGACAAAAACAAATAAATCGATGACCACAACAAAAAAATCAAAGACTAGTGGCAGACCTACCGCAGTCAATACGAATGAACCCTCCAATGATAGAAATTTCGTTATTTTCGAGTAATGGAAATGCTGAGAGTTTATTCTTTAATGGCAGGCAAATATTTTTAAATTGATTTAATTTAATTAGTGCAACGATGTAGAACGATCTGCTGGGAGGCATCCTCAAAAACATAGTCATGGAAAAAGTGGTGCGTGACAAAATCGTCATGCAACAAAAATAACAGCGATAGGAAGAAGCACGTGCCCGCAAAGAGAGAGATAGGGATGAACTTGACGAATTCGAAGACGAATAAACCCGCTAAATCATGCGCAAAATGAAAAGTTAAAGACTTAGAATGAATGAAGAAGTACCCGTCGCTCACCACGAAGAGACACGCACTGTTGGTTAGTACAGAGAAGTACACATGCATTTACCAAGATTGTCGAAGCCTAGTTCCTGAACTATGTCACTAAACTCAAAAAAACAGTCGTACACTTCTACCACAAAGATTTTCAAAGATGTAAAATTATAGACAAACATCTAAAACTTTTGTGCCAGCAGTTTCCTCAAACTCAGTTTTTGTATATAAACGCTGAAAAATCTCCATTCTTCGTCGAAAAACTTGCCATCAGAATCCTACCAACATTATGTGTGTTCATCAACGGAGTAATGAAAGATAAGGTGCTAGGTTTCGAGGGATTAAGTGGAGATTAGTTTTTAACTTGGTAATTAGCAGCAAGATTATCTCAATCAGGAGTAGTAGATAATCCAAAAGATAAAATCAAAGATAAAACACTTATCAAAGGACAAAGACCAAGGGGAAATCAAGGTTCAGATTCAGAGAGCGATTAAAATTGATATCAATTCAAAGTAGGCTTTGTTTGCTTCATCAATATATAACTCTATCGAAACAAATAGGGTTTGCTTAATTAACTCAGCCTTTTTATCTTGTATTTTCAATTAGAAATATTCATGAAGTAAAATTACAAAATCATTGTTTTCTAGACTTGAAAAAATATAAGCAGTGGGTCATGTCGATTGGAATTTGATGTGTTCGTTATTGAGGACAGTGTGAGCAGGACTTCGTGGGATATTGTACTATTGATCTGATAACTTGCTTTAAGGTTTAGTTTTAACCTTCCGTTTGAGCTTTTTTTATTCTTCTTGATTTCTTTTCTCCTTTAGCAGGACTCATATGAGATTGTGTTAGGATTTTCATAAATGTTTATATAGTCAGATTACTGCTCTTGAATATTTATACGGAATATCACATGAGATTATGTAAAAGAGAATTTATTGAATAATCTAAAATGCCTCCAGAACAATGTAAATAAATAATTTTGAAGATCAAAAAATGACACATTATCCGCATGAGTCCTTAATTTAAGACCCATCCTTCATTTAGTATCGTATTTTGATCAGAGCAAAGCTTCAACGGCTTTCCGAACATCATCCAACTTGTCATCTGGTTCAAAGTAATCTACGACTTCACCCTTCCCATTCACCAAAAATTTAGCAAAATTCCATGGAATCGGATATGCGAATCCGCCTTCTTCATTCCAAAGCTCACTATTTTATTTTAAATAACGGAAAAGAGGATGTGCATTTGGTCCATTGACTTCCACTTTTTCAAAAAGGTAAAACTTCGAATCGAACCTTGATTTTACAAATTTCGCTATTTTTTCTTTCGATCCAGGTTCCTGACTATAAAATTGATTGCATGGAAAAGCTAATAACTAAAATCCTTTGCTCGCTAATTCATTGTGCATATTAGTTAAATATTTGTAGCTTACCTGTGTTAATCTTCACTTCGAAGCAACATTCACAATAAGGATAGCCTTTTTACCTCTAAATATATTGAAGTCAATCAGTTTGCCATAAATATCCTTTATCTTGAAATCGAAAAATGAAGTTGGCTCCTATTCTGACTATTCACTCTATTTCATTTGTAAACAGTTCGTAAATCCTCCAATAAGAACCATAATTAAGATTAGTCCTCGGAGGATAGCCTGATCCTGGGCTATACTTAGCCTCAGGCCTCCAATCATTATTTTAATATTGACTAAATGCAAAGATATCATAAATATCACCTTTCAATATCAGTTTCTAGCAATGATCATTCACAAAAACAAAATAAATATTAGAAATGTTAATAGCCGATCCTCATAAGTTTACTTATTCATCCCAATCTTTTCAAATTCGCTAATTTTAAGTATCATAAAATTCTTAAAAATAGCTTCGATCCAATAATTTATCTAACGAAATAAAACAAAATTCAAAGATAAACACCATCATCCAAATGAGTCCTTAATTTAAGACACATTTTTCATTTAGCGCTACCACTTTGATGTTTCATAACAGTTTTTATATTTCGCCTCTCACTTCAGCCATATCTTCCCCAGGTTGGAAAAATCGAACAACTTCTCCTTTTTCATTTAATAAAAATTTTGCAAAATTCCAAGGGATAACTTTTGAAGTATTTGTAGTTTTGTCATAAAGTTCACTATGACTACGCAAATAACGATAAAGAGGATGAGTATTTGGACCGTTTACTTCAACTTTTTCAAAAAGCTTAAAGGCTGATTGAAAGTTTGATTTTACAAATGAAACGATCTCTTCATTTGTCCCATTCTCCTGATTAAAAAATTGATTGCATGGAAATGCTAACAACTCAAACCCTTTATTCTCCAATTATGTATGCATTTTGGTTAGCAATTTGTAATTTGATGAAGTTAATCCTCACTTGCAGGCTACGTTCACAATAAGGATAGCTTTTTTGCCTTTGTATACTTTAAAATCTATCAATTTTCCACCAATATCTCTGATCCTAAAATCGAAGAACGATGCTGGATTCTCTCCCTGAAGCGTTTCTGATCCGCTTTTATGAACAAGAGCTTTTATCGCTCCTCCCATACAATTATTATAAGGAAATAACAAATCCAACTAATGAAAAATGATCAGAAATTTAAAAGAAAATTCAATATAAAATACTAATGAATTAATGAGATCAATTCGTCTATTCCTTTTTGACGACACCAACTTTGGGGTATTTAGTTTCAAAACGAGCGACCCAATCATTTAATACTGTTGTTTGCTCCTAATCGAGTTTAATTTCGCCATACTTATTCAAATACTAATGTTAGTGTGACATTTTTGCTAAATTTATTGAAGCATCGTGGCCTGTAAACATATGATATCCACTGCCTGGTTCGTAAAATGGAGAACCAGTTACATCGTATATTATGCCCTTTAATGCAATAAAAGTATTTTTATCTTTTACGCCATCATACTTCCTCAATTCGTCAAATGAAAGGTCCATTTTAACTTTCTATCGGGCTGGCTAGGGATTAAAAGGAATTGGTTGATTGGCTTTATAAACCAGCCAAAGTATAGCCACAATAGCAGCAATTACTAAAACTTCCCACATGCTTCTTTTAAATATAATATATCTTGAAATTTGTTTAAGGCCTTTCTCAATTCATAAACTTTTAGCTCCAAACAACAGCTTAAAGTTAGATAAAAATTAAAATTAAAAATTGACATCAGATATTGATAAGTGAATCACAATTTTAATAAAATTGCCACAAACTTAAATTGACCTCTATTTATTACTAATTTAATCAAACATTTATATCTCTATTGCACCACCATGTTCTCAGATATCCTTAATGTCCAAGACTATCACGCCAATGATCCCTATGTACGGGATGTCATCGATGAAGAAATTCGAAGATAACTCGTCGGCTTTGGACAAAATGATCTCGAATTTGGAAAAAATAAAAAAGGCAAAACTTCTCAAGAACAAACTCTAAGCAATCTCAGAACCATCACAAACGACAATCGATTTAAGTATTTATGGGGCGAAGACAATAATTTTGATTTCGATTACGAAGAGGAAGAAAGGAAAAAAAGACATAAGTAGCTCTAATTAGTCGAACCCATGAGATTCAAAGTGCTTGGATATACAAGAGATCCACAGTCTAAAATTAAAAATAAGCCTGTTTTGAGAATGAGTGATCTATATCTCACAACAAATCCAAAAGTACAGAGGCTCATCAATCGAGTATTCGATCGTCACATTTATGGAAAAACTTAAGCCCAAAAGACGCATGAAGGAGGAGTTTTAATATCAAAATCGACATCAAATGCTCAAGAATTAGAGCAAATTTTAAAGAATTACTAAAATAGAGACTAAGATTACAACTTAGACAATCAATAAGCCAATATGAACGAAGAGCAACTGGAGTAATACATCATTGACCGCGGGCAATCAAAAAATAACTACTTTCTTTTTTATAAACAAGAAATACCCGCAAGAATCAACTACGACATTACAAATAATCCACTAAAAAGCTAAAATTTTTTGAAAAAGCTGCATGCAGAAGTGAGAGTAAAGTAAAGACAGTATTATTCAATCGATGAGATTTAAAGTGAAGAGTAGTCTCAGCAAGATATCATGGAAGGCAGAAATAAATAATCCAAAAAGGAAAATGAATAAAAGAAAGAAAAAGACTATTTCGGACAATTCAAAAAACCTGGAAAAAATCAAAAGAATCAAAATAAATTAAAGTTGTAAGATCAGTTTTAGTCAAAAGTAAAGTCTGGTGAAGACCTCGCTCGAAGCATCATCGACTACTATTCTTATGTTGATAATGATCTCCTTAACCAGCAATACAAAAAGTCACAATAATAAAACGATCGATTAGAACTCAATCTCAGCAACCCTTATTTCTTTCAACCGAAACTCCACTCCATACTTACTCGAGAAAAATAACTCATGCATTAAACAGAATATAAAGCAAGACTCGCTGAAGCAAATAAAAATAAAGGACCTTTACCCGAAAAATCTTTAATATCCGGAGCAAATTTCAGTAAACCCTCAGTTCTTGGAATCAATGATGGGCCTCTCCCAACAGAAAATTAATAAGCAAATATTACTATTGAGGCTGTAATAAATACTGAAATAAAAAATATATCGAAATAAGCAGTAAAACACACATAAGTTGCAAATCGGTACTAATTCGTCAAATTTACTTTGGAAGAAGATGTATTTAACAATTATCATCGCAATTTTTTCCCATTTCATGACTCTCTTGCGACATCGGGAAGAGTAAGAGTCTAAGTTCATTACCATCGAAATAGAAGAATTAAACCGAACGGTCTTGTCATCAATGCATAAATGAAGTAAACAAATGACAAATTTTCTAAAAAATAGGACTTGTCTTGCTCAAAAGGAGAGTTCATCTTAATTTAATATGTTTAAGAAACGCCTATTCTAATGAGTGATATTGGCATGGGCTAACGTATGTTTATACAAGTTAACTATCTATAAATTCTAGCAAAAATGAGATAGGAAATTTTCAATCTCAAAACTATTTATGAATTGTAATAATAACGAGATCGTGTGAGGCAATAGATGCCAATCAGCTTCAAGAAGCATTCATAACTTTGGCGACAGATCATCAAAGATACATTTGGTTAGAATGGAAAGCAGTTTTATTGGGAACCTAAACTCAACACAGGAAAAGTCATAGGAGTTCCATAAGGACCTGGAGTAATAGTGATGGAGAGTAATCTAGGCACCATTCCAATCGTTAAGAAAAAACCAAATACTAGAGATTTCCTCCTGGTAAGAGAAGGAAAGAAGTGGGTTTTGAGAAAAATAGATAGTTTATATGTTTCTGGACAATTTGAGCCAAGTAAGAAAGTATTTCCACCTGGATCTCGTCAACACACAGATTTTAAACTCGCTTATGAACGAGCCTATATTGTTCGACAAATTAAATAGTATGGGTCAGTAAATTTTGACCAACTCAAACTCACTTTTAAAGGATAGACTTAAAACTCTTTAAGGAAGGCTTTAAAATCATGCAATGCAATATCTAGGGATTCAAAAAATTTCAAGATAATTAATGAAATCCCAATAGAAGGCTAACAATTACTTCTTCCCGAAGACATATGTCTCTATGAAAGAATGCAAAAATCTCTTTGTGAACTAAAGGAAGTTGGAATCTGTGACATTAAAAAAAAAAAAAAAATGAAAAACGTTTTAAAATAATTCAATAAAAAACATTACGATTTTAATTAAAAAATAGCTATTGCTCGAGTTATCAGAGAACAGTTACAACTTACTAGTTGGTATCTTACGGATTCATTTTTAAAGTATAAGCAAAGAGCATCAAAAATTGAAATCAATGGATTTGCCGATCCAACCAATGGTCGAGGAGGATATTCATTCATAAACAAACCACAAAAAGAGCGGACAGCGCGATAAGATATGGAGGAGAGAGCTGAAAAGCAAAAATCTGCGACAGTTTCCGATCTTCGTAAATTAAATTGCGAAAGCTCAAGGTAAAGGCTACGGCAAATGGGACACAATTAAGATGAAATTTAATAAAAAGGTCGATGGGCGTTGATTAACCTTCTAAAAAATAAAGAAGGAACCTAATTTTCACGAAAGTAACGTTAGACTAAGAACAAAAAAGTCGAAAATGAAAAAAAATAAATAA
>ERZ724520.834-NODE-834-length-16273-cov-14.851955_pt1 | contig 16273 bp, 16 predicted proteins | sample MGYA00376053_ERZ724520 | MGnify/ENA primary metagenome ERZ724520 (study PRJEB28724, sample SAMN07190886) | activated sludge metagenome | isolation source: activated sludge of sewage treatment plant in Hong Hong | place: USA: Christiansburg, Virginia | collected... | reverse complement strand
CCCAGCGTTACTTCAGCGGTACGATACCCCTCGGTGCCCGATGGCTTGAGCGTCCATTGCGACACGCCCTCTGCCACCGTCAATAATGCTGCATCAGGAATTTCTGCCATTGCCGTTTCAGCCCACGACGACCAGAATAATGCCTGCAACTCCTGCACCAAACTTTTCGCCAGTAGTGGTGTCAATAAGGTGCGCAGCAAAGAGCGCGGGTGATCCTTCTTCTGCTGTCGTAACCACGTCACCACTTCTGTACCGGGCAATAAATCCACTGCTATGGACTCACCAGGTTGCCAGTAATTGGATAACTGCAATGCGGCTGGGCCGCTCAAACCGCGATGCGTGAATAATACCGCCTCGCTAAAGGCCTGCTCATCAGTACTCAGCACCACATCCACTGCAAGCCCCGATAGTTTTTCAGAAACCACCTTAAAGCCGTCACTGAACATAAATGGCACCAAACCGGCACGCGTCGGCAATAGATCTAAGCCAAACTGCCGTGCAATGTCGTAACCAATACCGCCTGCACCCATGGTCGGAATGGACAGCCCTCCCGTGGCAACAACCAATGAATGCGCCGAGAAATCGCCCTTGCTGGTTTTTACAACGTAGCGTGCCACATCGCCATCATTACGTTTTTCTGTGCTACTCGGCGCTACTGACTGTATTTCGCAATGTGTTTGTATTCTGACATGCGCTTTTTCGCATTCCGCCACCAGCATATCCAAAATATCTTTGGCGGAATTATCACAGAACAACTGTCCATGTTTACGTTCGTGATAAGGAATACGATACTTGTCGACCAGCGCAATAAAATCCCATTGTGTATAACGATTGAGTGCTGATATACAGAAGGAAGGGTTACTTGAAATAAAGTTATCAGGCTCAACAAACAAGTTAGTGAAATTGCACCGCCCACCACCGGACATCAGAATTTTTTTGCCAATCTTGTTGCTGCTATCCAGCACCAGTACGCGTCGCCCACGCTGCCCCGCCGTAAGCGCACACATAAGACCAGAGGCACCGCCCCCAATAATAATGGCATCGAAATGAGTCACGAATGCATGCTCGGAAAGTGTGTGGTTCAGGTGGACCGTATCAAGGTTTTTACGCCATCAGCTGAGCCCAGCAACAGCACATCAGCCGGACGCAGGGCGAACAAGCCATTGGCGACAACACCTGTGATATTATTGAGGCGCTCTTCCATTTGACGCGCCACCGGCATGGGCAGATTCCACACATCAAGAATGACGTTGCCGTTATCCGTCACCACTCCGTCGCGATACACCGGATTGCCGCCCAGCTTTACGAGCTCGCGAGCCACATACGAGCGCGCCATCGGAATGACTTCGACCGGCACCGGAAAACGACCTAACTGGTCGACTTGCTTGCTGGCATCACAGATGCATACAAACTTTCTGGCCACCGCCGCCACAATTTTTTCACGCGTGTGTGCGGCACCGCCACCCTTGATCAGCTCCAGCGCCCCATTGACCTCATCGGCACCATCGACATACACACTGATGGAGCCCACCGAATTAAGGTCCAGCACCTCAATGCCAATCTTACGCAAGCGGTCTGCTGTTGCCTGAGAGCTGGCCACGGCTCCGGGAATGTCATCGCGCATACGGGCCAAGCCATCAATAAAGAAATTGGCTGTGGAGCCGGTGCCCACTCCGAGAATCTCGCCCGGCTCGACATAGGCCAGCGCAGCCTCGGCGACGGCTTTCTTGAGGGCATCCTGGTTCATGCGGGGCTCCGGGCAGGGTAAGAAGGCCACAATTATACGCGCATTGTCCTCTCCCTTTGCAGGGACTTTGCCTAAATCATCACCACTGCTGGTAACATGACGGCTTGCCCTGAAGGTCTGTCCTCATGCCCGAAAGCCCCTCTCTAGAAACCTACGTAAAGAAGATCCTGCGTGCCCGCGTTTATGATGTGGCCATTGAGTCGCCCCTGGACGAGGCCAAAGGCCTGTCGCGACGACTGAAAAACCAGGTTCTGTTGAAGCGCGAAGACCTGCAACCGGTGTTCTCATTCAAGCTGCGTGGCGCCTACAACAAGATGGCGCAGCTGACTAAAGATGAGCAGCAGCGCGGGGTGATCTGTGCTTCAGCCGGCAATCATGCCCAAGGACTGGCACTGTCCTCTCGCAAACTGGGGGTTCGCGGCACCATCGTGATGCCTCAGACCACCCCGGACATTAAGGTTAATGCGGTAAAAAATCTCGGCGGCCATGTTGTGCTGCACGGCGACTCGTATGACGAGGCCTATACTCATGCCGTGAAACTGGCCGAAGAAAAAGGCTACGTCTTTGTGCACCCCTATGACGACCCTGATGTCATTGCCGGTCAGGGCACCATAGCCATGGAAATCCTGCGCCAACACAACGGCGCCATCGATGCCATTTTTGTTCCTGTCGGTGGTGGCGGCATTGCGGCCGGCATTGCGGCCTATGTGAAATATGTGCGCCCGGAAATCAAGATCATCGCCGTTGAGCCCGAGGACGCTGCCTGTCTGGCCGCGGCCATGAAGGCGGGCAAGCGCGTAAAACTCGATCATGTTGGGCTGTTTGCTGATGGTGTAGCCGTAGCGCAGATAGGTGTTGAGACATTCAAGATACTCAAACACCACGTCGATGAAGTCATCACTGTCAGTACCGATGAAATGTGCGCGGCCATCAAAGATATTTTTGACGACACCCGCTCCATTGCCGAGCCTGCTGGCGCATTGGCATTGGCTGGCCTAAAAAAATATGTGACGCGTGAAAAATGCGAAGGGCGCACGCTGGTCGCTATAGATTCTGGCGCCAATATGAATTTTGATCGCCTGCGCCATATCTCTGAACGCACCGAAATTGGCGAGAAACGCGAAGGCATTCTGGCCGTCACTTTGCCGGAGAAGCCGGGTGCGTTTAAGGCTTTTTGCCAGACACTGGGCAAGCGCAATATCACGGAGTTCAATTACCGTTATGCAGATGCTCGCGATGCGCATGTCTTTGTGGGCGTGCAACTGCGCAATGGTGATATCGAACGCGCTGAGCTGACTGGCTTGCTGGAAAAGAAAGGCTATCCGGTACTGGATCTTTCTGACAACGAAATGGCCAAGCTGCATATTCGCCATTTGGTTGGTGGCCATGCTGGCGTGGGGGATGAGCATCTTTTCCGCTTTGAGTTTCCTGAGCGGCCCGGCGCACTAATGAATTTTCTTACGCGCATCGAAGCCAAGTGGAATATTTCTCTGTTCCACTACCGCAATCATGGCGATGCTTTTGGTCGTGTATTGGTCGGCCTGCAACGGGGCGGTCGCTCGGCCAAAGAACTACAAGAGTCGTTGAAAGAAGTGGGCTACCCCTTCCAAGATGAAACAGATAATCCTGCGTATCAATTATTCTTGCGCTAATCCTGCAAAGTGTCGCCCATTAAAAAGCCCGCTAATGCGGGCTTTTTAATGCATACGCCTATCAGGCAGGCAGAACACGCACAAATACCGTCTTCAGGTATTCCGTTTCAGGAATAGCCGGATGAATCGGGTGATCTCCGCCCTGATGACCTTGATGCACAATCTGTGCAGAACGGTCGATATGTCGTGAAGCGCCACGCACCACATCCACCAACTCTTCACGCGCCAAGTGCATTGAGCAAGAGCCCGACACCAACAAACCCTCACGATTGAGCAAGCGCATCGCTAACTCATTCGCACGACGATATGCCAGCAGACCATTCTTGTGATCCTTACGGCGCGTAATGAACGCGGGGGGATCAAGAATGATCACGTCAAACTTTTCGCCTTTCTGCTTAAGCGATGTCATCACTTCAAAAGCATCGCCCTGAAGCGTTTTAACTTTCTCACCAACACCATTAAGCTCAGCATTACGCTGCACCAAGCCCAGCGCGAAAGCGGATGAATCCACGCACGTAACATCGCTGGCGCCAAAAACTGCCGCCTGCACACCCCAACCACCAATATAAGAGAACACATCCAGTACGCGCTTGCCCTTCACCCAATGCGCCAGCTCAGCACGCGAATCGCGGTGATCATAAAACCAACCTGTCTTTTGGCCTTCGCGGATCGGGGCAATAAACTTCACACCGTTTTCGATTAGCTCAACTTCGTCAGGTACTTCACCGGCACCAATCTCGACATAGCCAACCATGCCTTCGACTTCACGCATTTTGCCGTTGTTCTTGAACAGGATGCCGCGTGGCGACAGCACTTTCTCTAGTGCCTCGACAATCTCGGCCTTGAGCAGCTCCATACCAACCGTCGATACCTGCACCACACAAACATCTCCAAAACGATCAATCACAAGACCCGGCAGAAAATCACTGTCGCCATACACCAAGCGATAAAACGGTTGCGGATACAGCGCCTCACGCAAACCCAGCGCCACTTGCAAACGATGCACCAGCAGCGACTTGTTAAGCGGGTATTTTTCGTCACGGCTGACAAGGCGACCGCAAATCAGCGTATTGGGGTTGACGGTGGCAATACCGAGGCACTTGCCCTTGTTGTCTTCCACGCGCACCTGTTCGCCCGCGGTGAAATTCTTCAATGGCGTAACGGCCACATCGACTTCGTTGGAATAGATCCAGAGATGGCCTTCGCGCAGGCGACGGTCTTCATGAGTCTTGAGTTTGAGTGTGGCAAGTACGGACATTTCGGTATTCCCCTAAAAAAACAGACGCCCCCAAGCCTTGCGGCTGGGGGCGTTGTGAACGTCATGATAACACTGAAGCGTCGTGCGAGCCTCAGCTGGCGCTGGATGGCACCCACTTAAGATTCAGCTCACGCGCCGCTCTTACATCATCCAGACGTCGGACCGGTAGCGTGTGCGGGGCACCCTTTACCAAGTCTGGCGTGGTACGGGCTTCCTCACGAATCTTCACCAGTGCCGCTATAAAGGCGTCCAGCTCATCGATGGTTTCGGTCTCGGTCGGTTCAATCAGCCAACATTCCGGCACCAGCAACGGGAAGTAAGTGGTCGGCGAGTGAAAACCGTAGTCCAGCAGACGCTTGGCGAAATCCATCGCATTAACGCCCAGCTCCTTCGCTTCCTTCGCGAAGGTGATGATGAACTCGTGCGAGGCACGGCGCTCCGGGTAGGCCAACTGGAAACCTTCGGCCTGTAAGCGCGCCATCATGTAGTTAGCATTGAGCGTGGAGTACTCACCCACGCGTAACATGCCTTCACGACCCAGTGCCCGCCCGTAATAGAACGCACGCAGCAGCACACCCGCATTACCCATAAAGGCAGACAAGCGGCCAATCGTGCCCGGCAATTCGTCTTCACCGATCCAGTAATAAGAACCGTCATCTTTCTTGCCGGCCAGTGGCGTTGGCAAGTAAGGCAACAAGCGTTCGCCGACGCCAACCGGACCCGCACCCGGACCACCGCCGCCATGTGGCGTTGCGAAAGTCTTGTGCAAATTCATGTGTAACACGTCAAAACCCATGTCGCCTGGACGCACCTTGCCCAGAATGGCATTCAGATTGGCTCCGTCGTAATACAGCAGCCCACCGGCATCGTGCACAGCCTTCGCAATCGCTTCGACTTGTTGCTCGAACACACCACACGTCGATGGATTGGTCATCATCAGGCCTGCCGTCTGCGGCCCAACTGCCGCCTTCAGTGCGGCCAAATCAACATCACCGTTACTCAGCACAGGAATTTCCCGCACCTTGTATCCGCACATCACGGCGGTGGCTGGATTGGTACCGTGCGCGGCAGAAGGAATCAGCATTTCTGTGCGCTCATAATCTTGACGCGCTTCATGGTAGGCGCGAATCATCGCCACACCCGCAAACTCACCCTGAGCACCAGCGGCCGGCGTTAAAGACACGCCCTTCATGCCAGTGACTTCTTTCAATACTTCCTGCAAGTCATACAGGCACGCAATATAGCCCTGCGAGTGCGACACAGGGGCCAGCGGATGACGAGCGAGAAAGCCCGGCAGCATCGCCGCTTTGTGTGCGCCGCGTGGGTTGTACTTCATCGTGCAGGAACCCAGCGGGTAAAACTGCGTATCGATGGAGAAGTTTTTGCGCGACAGATTGGTGTAATGACGCACCACTTGCATCTCACCCACTTCAGCCAATGCCGGACGTGTTTTGCGACGCAAACTTTCCGGAATATCCGTGAGATCCATACGTTGGCGCGGTGCCTGTGAACTGGCAAAGCGGCCCGCACCAGAGCGTTCAAAAATAAGTTTCATGGTCTTAGGCCTCCATCAGCGCGTGATCAAGCGCGGCCACATAGCGAGCGATATCGTCTGACGTTTTGGTTTCGGTACAGCACACCAGCAAGGCATTGCCGAGCTCAGGGTAATCCGCACTCAAATCAAAACCACCGAGCACACCATTCTTAGCCATGTGCTCCAGTACTTTTGCTACCGGCTTATTCAGGCGCAGTACTTTTTCATGAAATACCGGGCGATTGAACACCCGCTCTATCGAGCCCAGCTTGCTGGTAGCTTGCGCTAATTCACGAATATTGTGATGCGAGGCTTGTGCCACGCGCTCAAGACCTTCTGCGCCAAGCAGTGCGAGATAAATCGTCGCCGCGGTCATGGCCAAGCCCTGATTAGTACAGATATTCGATGTCGCTTTCGCACGACGAATATGCTGCTCACGCGCCTGCAATGTCAGTGCAAAACCAGGCTTGCCTTCCAGATCAACCGTGCGGCCAATAATACGACCTGGTATCTGCCGCACAAACTCCATCTTGGTGCAGAGAAAACCAACATAGGGGCCACCGCTCGACAGTGGAATACCAAATGGCTGGCCTTCGCCCACGACGATATCCGCACCTGTATCACCCCACTCACCGGGCGGGGCAATAATGGCGAGCGCCATTGGGTTAACGCAGGCAATCACCAAAATATTATTGGCATGCGCCCAGTTGGTCAGTGCATCCGCCTCTTCCAGCACACCAAAAAAGTTTGGCTGTGGCACCACAATCGCCGTGTAGTCCTCGCCTTCAAATGGCTTGAGCGTAGCAAGGTCGACATGCCCACCCTGCTTATTAAACTCAACCTCAACCACTTCAATATCTTGCAGCGAGACAATTGCTTTCAGTGCTGCACGATAATGTGGATGCACGGCAGTAGGCACCAACACACGACGCATCTTTGCATGCTTGTTGGCGCGTACCGCCATCAACACCGCCTCAGCAAGACCAGAGGCACCGTCGTATACAGAGGCATTGCACACATCCATCGCCGTAAGATTGGCCATGGATGTCTGGAATTCATAAATCACCTGCAAGGTGCCCTGCGATGCTTCTGCCTGATACGGTGTGTAGGCGGTCAGAAACTCACCCCGTGATGCCAACTCCCACACCGCCGCCGGAATATGATGCTCGTAGGCACCCGCACCAATAAAGCAAAGATCTGCTTCGTCGGAACGAGCACGTTCGCGCATCAGTCGCGTGACTTGCATCTCGGTTTCACCATCCGGAATACTGGACAAGGTGTTGCCACGCAGGTGTGCCGGAATTTCATCAAACAGTGTTTCGATGGAAGAAGCCTTGATGGCTTCCAGCATCTTGCGCACATCATCTTCGGTATGAGGAATAAAAGGCATGACAGGGTCCGCAGGAATGAATGGGACAAAAAAGCGGAAGCAAACACTGCCGCCTCCGCAAAACGTTCAAGAGCCGGAGTAACCCGGCTCTGATCAATCAGTGACCTTCCGCTTCGACAGCCGCGTCGTAGCCTTCAGGTGACAGCAGGTCGTCAATTTCAGCAACATCCGCAATGCGAATTTTGTACATCCAGCCATCGTGATACGCATCGCTGTTGACGCTTTCCGGGCTGTCCGCCAGGGCTGCATTTACTTCAATGACTTCGCCGGTCAATGGCGCATAAATATCTGATGCGGCCTTCACGGATTCGACTACACCGGCTTCATCACCGGCTTTGAGTTGATCACCTACTTCTGGCAGCTCGATATAGACCAGATCACCCAGCGCTTCTTGGGCGTGATCGGTGATGCCAACCGTAGCGATGTCGTCTTCGATGCGAACCCACTCGTGGCTGGCGACGTATTTTAGTTCAGAGGGCGTGTTGCTCATGGTGTTAGCCTCAGGCGATGTCGCCGCGTTCGTAAAAGTTAACTAGTAAAAAACCAATACCGCCTGAAGTCCGGAATGACCGCAGGCGGCGCAAAAACAATGTAGGTAGCAATGATATCAGTACAGCACCTTGCCGTTACGCACAAAAGGCGGACGAACGATACGAACTGGCAAACGCTTACCACGAATCTCGACTTCACCGTGATCCGATGACCCAACCGGAATACGGGCCAGGCCAATGGCCTTTTCCATGGTTGGCGAAAAAGTGCCAGAGGTGGTCTCGCCCTCGCCTTCAGCAGTAATCACCTTCATGTGCGAACGCAGAACGCCTTTACCTTCTAAGATCAGGCCAACCAAGCGTGATGTTACGCCAGCCGCCTTCTCTGCCTCTAGAGCCGCCTTACCAATAAAGTCGTGATCCCATGCAATGGTCCACGCCATATTGGCCACTAGCGGCGAGACTTCCTCGGTCATATCGTTGCCATACAGGTTCATGCCGGCCTCTAGGCGCAAGGTGTCACGCGCACCCAGACCGCAGGGCAGCACGCCTGCCGCCAGCAGCTCGCGCCAAAAGGCCGGGGCTTCCGCATTTGGCAGCAGGATTTCCAGGCCATCTTCGCCGGTATAACCGGTACGGCTGATAAACCACTCACCGGCACACGCCCCTACAAACACATCGAGCCCATTGATTAGATCGGCCAGCGCCGGACGCAACGCCGCTACCTTGGCACGAGCCTCTGGGCCCTGCACGGCAATCATGGCCAGATCAGTACGTTCGTTCAGGGTAATGGCAAAGCCAGCTGACTGCGCCTGCATCCAGGCCAGATCCTTGTCATGAGTGCCGCAATTCACCACCACACGCCATAAAGAAGGTGCCTCAGGGAGTGGGGCATAGACGATAAGATCGTCGATTACGCCGCCATCTTCGCGCAACATGGCAGAATAAATCGCTTTTCCCGGAATCTTGAGACGAGCCACATCGTTGGCCAGCAGCTTTTGCAGATACGGCAGGGCATCCGCCCCATCCAGCTCAAGAAAGGTCATGTGCGAGACATCAAACATACCTGCGGCACGGCGCACGGCATGGTGCTCGTCCAGTACCGAGCTGTACTGCACCGGCATGTCCCAGCCACCAAAGTCGACTACGCGGGCCTTTAGGGCCAGATGTTCATCATAAAGTGCGGTTTTGTGGCCCATGGCGATTGGCGTCTCGAGTGGTGAGGCGCGCATTTTACACATCGGAAGGCGGCGGCTCCACGACTACAGGGCCTGTACGATTGGCGGCAGGGCTCACCTTGGCAAATGATTGCCTTGCCCTAAGCAATGAGACCGCCCACCGGAGCCCCGGCGGGCAGTCACATACAGTTTTTTTTAGGCCTTCATAATCAGATGATCGGTAACCATGCGATACAGCCCCGCCGGCAACAGCCGGGAGGCCACGCGTACTAGCCGCGCTTTCCGGCCCGGTATAACCATGAACTGGCGTGCATCGATACCCGCCTTGATCTGCGAACACGCCTCATCCCGTGGCAGGCTCTCAGCAATCCCTCGCTTGCAGCTTTCAGAAATTGCAGCCCTTTTAGGCTATGCGGAGCAAAGCCCATTTTTCAGCGTGCCTTTCGCCGCTGGAAAGGACAAACGCCTCATGGCTGGCGCAACCAGCTGCAGCAATAACATCGCGCTGCCGGTTGCAATTTACTGGACGCAAAGTACTCGCTCAGCGAACAGCCGCTGTCACCACTACTTCTATCTTCCAATCCGGATTGGCCAGTTTTGCCTGTATCGTGGCGCGTGGCGGCGCATGACCGGCAACCACCCAACTATCCCAGACCGCATTCATGACGTCATAATCTTTTAGGTCGGGCAAAAAAATCTGCGTCATTAGGATGCGCGACTTATCACTGCCCACTTCATTGAGCAGACGATCAATCGTCTCCAGCACTTCACGGGCTTGCCCCGCCATGTCTTGAGAAGTATCGGTCGGCACCTGCCCCGCCAAGTAAACTACGCCATTGTGCACCGCTGTATCGCTGTAGCGTGCTGCCATATGCATACGTTTGATATCAGACATGATCATTTCTCTCCCGATACTGTCGACAACCGCTTCAATTGACCGTCATGCACTGACGAGAATAATACCAGCGCCGTACTGACGCCGATCAAGCACATAAACATGTCCCATTGCGTATCCCAGACATCGCCTTGGGTGCCAAGAAAAGACTCTGCCGCCTGCGCAGAAACAGTCGCCACAAACCATTCGATGAGTTCATAAAAAGCGCTAAACGCTAAACAGACAGAAATTACGAATAGCACAAGCCAGCCGCCACGCTGAACCACTTTTTTACGCAGAAAAATTTCACGCGCTAAAATAGCAGGCTCTAGTCCCTGAAAAAAATGCCCAAGACGGTCGTAGTGATTACGCCCAAAGCCGAACATGTCTTGAACCTGAAAGCCGGCTGGCACCAGCGCATAGGTATAATGCCCACCGACAATCAGAATTACCGCATGCAAAAAAATAAGCCGGTAAAGTAAATCTGTTAGCGGAAAGGATTTATACGTCCATAACAGCATTGGCAGGGCAATGAATACCGGCAATACTTCCAGCCACCAGGTGGCCATGTCATGTGGATTGATGACCGACCACCCCAGCACCAGCAGTGTTAATCCCAGCAAAACTAGTGGCTCTTTCCGAGCCAGAGCAGTAGTCGTCATATTAGTCTCGCTGCCTGTCAGAATTAATTAGGTAATGGAGCGCGCAGCGATAGGCAAATCGCCACCAAGCCCCATGGCGACACGCGCTAATTCTTGCTTAACCGGCTGCAGTGAATTAGTGGCCCGCATGCCAAAATTACGCGCCACTACCAGCAATGGATTATGGCTGGCAAACAAGCGCTGGAAGCCTGTCATGCTATTAAGGATAAGCGTATTGTGCGCGCGACGGCGGCGCACGTAGCGGGATAGTGTGGCTTCGTCCCACCAAGCGATATTACGAGTGCGTGCACGCAGAATTTCTTCTGCCAGCACACCGGCATCCAGTAAACCCAGATTTACGCCCTGGCCAGCCAACGGATGAATGGCATGCGCTGCGTCCCCAATCAGAGCAATGCCATCACGCACATAGTTAGTGGCATGGCGCGCCTGCAGTGGAAAGCTGTAACGCGGATCGACTGATTCAATGGCGCCCAACGTATGCTCAAAGGCCAATCCAATTTCACGCATGAATGCCGCATCATCGAGTGCCATAAGACGCTGCGCTTCCGGCTCGTCCTGCGACCAGACGATTGAACAGAAATGATCATCCCCTTCTGCCGTAAGTAGCGGCAAAAAGGCCAGCGGCCCCGTTGCACTAAAGCGCTGCCAGGCGGTAAACGCATGCGGTTTTTCTGTACGCACGGTGGTAACGATGGCGCGCTGACGGTAATCCGTATTACGGGTATCAACACCAATCATTTCGCGCACAGCGGATTGAGCGCCATCTGCACCAATGACCAACATTGCCTGCACAATAGCGCCATCACCCAGAGTAAGCTGCCAGCCCTGTGGCATTTTCTCCAAGTGCGTCAGCTGGGCCGGACATTCCAGTGTGACATTAGCTGCTCGTGCTGCAACATCGGTCAGTGCTGATTGCAATAATCGGTTTTCCACCAATACGCCGAGATGACTTTCACCAATGGCGCTTGCGGAAAAATCGACACGGCCACTGCCATCCGCATCCCACACCGTCATGCCGGTGTACGCACACGAGCGGCACGCTTCAACAGCCGCCCACGCACCGACACTTCGCAGTAAGTTTTCTGATGCTCGCGTTAACGCAGAGACTCGTGGTTCAAAGTTCGCATCGCGATCCGGCGCAGTGACCGGCGTGCGCTCCAACAAGAGAACGGACAAGCCACTGTCACGCAAAAGTGCAGCCAACAGTGAGCCCACCATGCCTGCGCCAACAATAACAATATCAAATGAACGGCTGCGACCTGCTGGTGAAATAGACATCAGTGACTCAACCCCATGGCATATCGAGCCAGCGCCTGCTTAGCGGCCGGTAACAAATCAAACGTCACCATGCCGATATTGCGTGCCAGCGTAAGACCCGGTGTGTTGTTGGAGAATCCACGCACCAGTCGATCTGAAAAAACTGTCACGTTATGCTGATCCTGAAGACGAGATTTTTCATAATCCTGTAGCAGGGCAAACTCACCGATATCACCGCCTTCGCGATGACGTTGCACGATGCGCTCTACCAGCGCCAAACAATCACGCAGACAAAGATTAAAACCCTGCCCCGCTACCGGATGCAGCGCATGCGCGGCATTACCCAGAATCACCGCCCGTGGCTGCGTCTGCGTCTGGGCTACCGTCAGTGCTAGCGGATAGGCAAAGCGCTTGGCTGTCTTCACAAAGCGCCCGGCTCGCTTACCAAACGCCACCTGCAGTTGCGCCAGAAACGATTCATCGCTGCAGTCGATCAGTGCTTGCTCACTGCCAACGGGCAACGTCCATACCACCGAGCGTCTATCTTCGGGCAGCGGCAGCAATGCCATCGGCCCACTTTCGGTGAATCGTTCAAAGGCAATCTGCTTGTGCGGCAAATGCGTGGCGACGGTGGTTACTAGCGCAACCTGCCCATAAGGCGTTGTCGTCGCATTGATACCCAGCATTTCACGACAAGGCGAATTGGCGCCATCGGCCGCCACCAGTAACGGTGCGTTCAGCGTAAAAAGTTCATCCCCTTTTTTTATATCGGCCGATACATGCGTACCATGTTGACGAATACCCGTCAGTGTCGCGCCGTCATGCACCGTCACATTCGTGCAACGCTTCAGTGCCCGCAGCAGTACTAGCCCCATCCAAGCATTCTCGATGCACTGACCAAAGCTTTCGACGTTTTCTTCATCTGCCACTAGCCGTGACATGCCGAAGTGCCCACGCTCGGACACATGAATTTCGTGAATGGGCGTGGCATGTAGCTGCATTTCATTCCACAAACCCAGATCAGTGTAAGTGGCTACTGTACGCCGCGACAGCGCAGTATTTCGGGCATCAAAGCTTGGGCGATACGGCAGCGGCGCATCCGGCGCCAGAGAAGGAAAGGAAATACTTTCTACCAGTGTAATGGCAAGGCTCGGCTCGCGCGAAAGCAGCAATGCCAACGTCACGCCAACCATGCCACCACCAACAATCAACACATCAGTATCTTTCATATCAGCGCGCCATCAAGGCTTCAATTTCATCTACCGCTTTCGGCACGGCATGTGTCAGCACTTCATGGCCCGTTTTGGTGACTAGCACATCATCCTCAATGCGCACACCAATCCCTCGCCACTTTGAATCAACCGTTTCACAGTCCGGCGCAATATAAAGACCAGGCTCGACCGTCATGACCATGCCCGGCTCCAACTCGCGCCACTGGTTATCAATCTTGTAGTCACCAACATCGTGCACATCCATGCCCAACCAATGGCCGGTGCGGTGCATAAAGAATTGGCGGTAGCTCGCGCTCTCGATGCACTCTTCTTTTGTACCTGTTAGCAGCCCCAACGCCAGCAGCCCCTCTACAAGCACATTGATTACCGCCTCGTGAGGCGTATTCCAGTGCACGCCCGGCTTTACGCTGGCAATGGCGGCATGCTGTGCATCAAGCACCAACTGATAAATGGCTTTTTGTTCCGGGGAGAACTTCCCATTAACCGGAAAGGTACGAGTAATGTCTGCTGCATAGTGATCTAATTCGCCACCCGCATCGATCAATACCAGATCACCGTCGCGCATGGCCTGATTGTTTTCGACATAATGCAGAATGCAGGCATTAGTGCCGGAGCCCACAATTGAATTGTAGGCCGGCGCAGGACACCCATTCTTCAAAAATTCATGCAGTATCTCTGCCTCAAGCTCGTACTCGTAAAGCCCTGGCTTTGCAATCTGCATGGCTCGCACATGCGCGCGAGCAGAAATAGTAGCGACCTTGCGCATGATCTTCAGTTCTTCGGCCGACTTGAACAGACGCAAATCATGCAACAAATGATCGAGCATCATGAATTCGCCTGGCGCATGCGCTCCCGTACGTGCACGCGCACGAATGGAATTCACCCAGCCCATTAACCGCTGATCAAAGACCGGCTGCGCACCCATCGACACGAACACACGCTCACGGCCTTCGATCAGCCCTGGAATAATGTCGTCCATATCCGTGATCGGGAACGCATCGTCTGCAGAAAATTCCGCAACCGCCCCTTCCGGGCCTGCACGATAGCCGTTCCAAATTTCCATCTCGCGATCACGCTCGCGACAGAACAGCACAAACTCACCCTGTGGCCGACCAGGAATCAGGCAGATCACCGCTTCTGGCTCAGGAAAACCCGTGAGGTAATAAAAATCACTGTCCTGCCGATACCGATATTCAGTATCACGGTTGCGCTTGTAGTGCGGGGCCGCTGGCAAGATGGCAATAGCATTATCGCCCATCATGTTCATCAGGGCCTGGCGGCGACGGGCAAATTCAGCAGCGGAAAGCAGGGACATGAAGGTGCAGCCTCGTCGTCAGTGGCAATACATCAATGCAATTTGATTCAGTTAAGCTCAGTGCAGCGTAGGAGCACCGGATGCGTCTTCGCTGTGCAGGTGGCGCTCTTCTGGCGGCGACATCTCTTCGAAAAGATGAATTGCGGCCATGCGCACAAACTCATAAAGCTCGGCATACGCAAATTCGTCTGCCTCGTCGTTATCTTCTGCCGTCGGATCAACATTGGCGACATGCACGATGTCCTCAAGCGTCTCGCGAACAGACTCCTCATGCACACGCGTATCATTAGGACGCACAGCGGTGCCAAAACCGACGAGAAAGCCCTGGCACCAGTCCGACAGCGCCGTCACGCGATGGCCAAGGTCATCATCGTCTTCAGGGACGAGCGGGGTAAACACCAACTCACTGGTACCCAAATCCTCCATTGTCTTGAGCTGCAGCTGCCAGAGCTGCGCCATAACCTCATCGCCAAAGACGCTATCGCCCTCGGCATGCGCCTCCAGCACTTTCTGCAGCATGGCGCGATTGAGACGGGCTCCGCCTGACAGCAAACCCGTCATGACACCATGCAGCTCTGGGGCGGTGCAGGCAGTATTCAGGCGCACCAGCACAGTGGTGAGTTCTTCAAACGTAATGGCAGTGGCGACAGGATGCATGAGGTTCCTTCAATTTGACCCTGATACAGGGTAAAAACTATAGTACCCTGCATATTAACTCTCGACGCCCCTAGACGCGAACGCCATGTCATCGCCCGATATTAAGACCTTAAGTACCCGTATCGACAGCCTGGTTGAGCTGGCCGACCGTCTCGCGGCCAATAACCGCAAGTTACTGGCCCGCGAACAGGCATTGCTGGCCGAGCGCGATGACCTGCAAAAGAAGAATGAGCTGGCCAAGGCCCGCGTTGAAGCCATCATCCTGCGTCTTAAGGCTCTAGAAGCCCAGGACCAGGAGCAGGACTAACCCCCTTTTTCTTCCCCTACGCACAGGGACCGTATCTGCATGAGCAACGAAACCAGCACGCTCGAAGTCTTCATTCTGGACAAGTCTTATCGCATTAATTGCCCGGAAAGTGAGCAGGACAGCCTGCGCGCCTCAGCGGCATACCTTGATCGCAAGATGCGCGAGATCCGTTCGTCCGGCAAAATCATCGGACTGGAGCGCATTGCCGTCATTGCTGCGCTCAATATTTCCCACGAATTGCTGACGGCCTCACACCAAGTTGATGCCGGCGCCGTGGACGCGGCCGATCTGCAACGCCTGATCAGCAAGATCGACCTGACGCTGGACAAGAATACGGCCCTCTAACCGGACAGCCCCTGTACAAACCACTCGTCCTGAGACTGTCGTCACCTGCATGGGTGTTGCTATAATCAAGGCGTTCCCTGGGGTGTTTGCCAGCTAATCCAGTCCCCTGAGCCGATTTCATTACTACGGGAAGTTCGCGCGATAGTTGTGTGCATGTCCGCCCGACGGAAAGCCTGATACTGTTTCCGTGCTTCCCCCTTGAACCTTTGGGTTCAAGGGTTACGATTGGCAGCGGCACCTCGGAGAACATTCTTTTCTATGTCCTCTTCCCCTTCTGTTTCCCGAATAGACCTGCGGCGAGAATTACGTCGAGAACTACGCAGAGAGCTGCGTGAACGTCGTCGTGCCTTATCCACCTCGCAGCAACGACTGGCGGC
>ERZ724520.833-NODE-833-length-16288-cov-4.926077_pt1 | contig 16288 bp, 9 predicted proteins | sample MGYA00376053_ERZ724520 | MGnify/ENA primary metagenome ERZ724520 (study PRJEB28724, sample SAMN07190886) | activated sludge metagenome | isolation source: activated sludge of sewage treatment plant in Hong Hong | place: USA: Christiansburg, Virginia | collected... | reverse complement strand
GATTACTATGGTTTGGGAGAGGAGGAAAGGAGAGTAATTTTATCTCGGTTGATGAACCAAATGCGATAATCGTAATAGGGATAGCATCTGTTGGGGCGGTTGAAAGATCAACTGAAAGAACAAGTGTAAGGTGCTAACTTTTCTGCGACTAGAAAGGTTAGCTATTTAATTGACTGCATAAGATAAGCAACTGCCTTTCCTATCATCAAACAGAGGGAGGGCTTGACTTACAATTTCTAATCACTGCATAGTCGGGATATCGGGCGAGAGTTGAGGAGGGTTATTTGGTCGAGGGTGTTCAATGGGGATAAACTGCGAATGTAATTTTCAAAATGGGATCGCGAGGTTACCCCTTATAAGGTCCAATAATAACTGAGGACTACTTTGTAGAAGATCAGTTCACAACTGGGAATCACTCTAAAATAAAATCAATTTTCAATTGGATTACGAATAGTAGAGTACTTCTTAAAAGCACATCAAAAATTACCTCAAAAATACCACTTCTGCATTGTTCTGAATTTGTTGGATCTTTATAGTTTTACAAATGTTAGTAAGGTAGTCGATGTGGGAGCAGTGTGTCTTGGTGTAATTCAGCTATTAGAGTTTTACAATGAGCCCACTGATGTGCGATTAGGAAGACTAAAAAAAGCATTATAGATAGTTGACGGCTAAACTTTTGCTTTTATCGAAAAGAACTTCCTCACTGGGCCTGAGTCTGTAAAAGGAACAAGAGATTTGTTGTAGTGCTTTGAACTGTTTAGACTGTCAGCAAGTAGTTATTACCTCCCAGTCACCACTGCCCAGTTCATTATTGATCAGCTTATTATTAGGAAGCGATGCCGTTTCGATATTTATACACTTTTCGCGATTATGATGCTTATCATTAGCGATGAATTCGAAGAGAAAGAAATCGGTAAGACAACGCTAAAGCAGTTGGTTGAGAGAGCAAGGACAGTGGTAAAAAAAGAATAATTTGTAGAGGCATATTCAGTGATATATGCTGACATCCCTGCCTTCTACAGTGGTGACCATTTAGTAAAACACCCCAATAATCGATTACTAGCAGAGATGCTTTCAATAGAACGCTAAAGAGAGTAGCAGCCTGGATAAGAGGGAGATTTTGTTGTGGTAGCCGAAAGTGCAGCTCGAATTGGTCAAAGATCATGATATTATACTTGCAAATGATACTATATTCTATTTCTAAAATTTAAAATGCATGGACAAAGGAAGAGTACGCTGGAGCTAGGAGGCATGGGAGGTGGAATGTCTAGCCCTACATAAAATAAAACCGTTAGAGGACTGTCTTCTATACAGTCAATTCATCTGCCTTCAAGATAACTCATCGGATCTGCACACCGACTACCCCAAAAATTGTCCCCAAACAAACACAGGATACAAATCGAGAGAAATGCAAACGGACATGGCATTTTCTAGAATTAACACTATAACGATATGCAACAATCGAAACTCACTGTTCTGAGCAAGCTTTAACGGATGTTGGAGAGTGAACGCAGTAGTCGGGCAGCCTCACCTAACAGGATTAGTTTAACTTACTCAAATGGTCCTCTTACCCCCGTCAACCGTTCAGAGGCTTTGTCTCCCAATAAGATGGTCGGATTGCCTAGATAAGCTTAGCTTCAAAGAAAATTACAGATCTTGGAAGGGAGGGTGGGGGAACTTCATCGTTAAAAACAAATAGCCTTGACCCGTTTGAACGAGGAAAATCGAAGAATTTATCATTAAAATACTACACTTAAGAGCAAAGTTAATTAACTGTGTAAGGCTTTAGAGAGAACGCAAAAAATGAGCGACCTTGCTTCTTCTGAACGCACTGAGGTTACCAACCAGTCTCTCCATTTGGATAACCAAACTGAGGTTGATTGTTTAAAACGGGAGATAATGGAACTTGAAGATAGTCTTGCGATGAAAGAATAGAAACTTCAAGAGTTAGCTCTGAAAAATTAGCAAACGAAAACATAAATGGCTAAGTTAACGACTCTTTGTGAAAATCAGTTGGGTCAAATCAAGTAACTAAATCAGTATCTCACACAACAATCCAAGTAAAATGAACAGAATAAAAAAGCCATTATTGAACTCAAGAATCAATCTTAGCATTGGCAACAATTAAAATTAAATCAAGATGAAGAACTCGAAGAAATAAGACATTTATGCAGCCAAAACTAAGAAAGAGCTGCTGTAATGCTAAAATAATATCAAAACGGAATCGAAGCCTATTAGAACAAAATAAGATAATATCAAAGCAAAATAGAGTGCTTTGTGGCCAAAACTGAAGATTATTAACACAAAATGAAAACTTATGAGAACAAAATTGAAGAATACTGCGCAGCTTATAATCACAATCAAGAATTGATCTGTCAACTAGAGCTACAGTTACAATAATACAGTTCAGTAATTCCTTAGGAAGCTGTGGAAGAAAGTGCTGTAAATCATGATGTTGTTGGCCAATGCCGTGAGTTATAAGATAATTTATTGCAGGCCATGCAAGAGCGAGAAAGCACTATGGAAAAGCTTAAAATAGAAAATGATGAACTAGCCAAATAAATTGGAAAAAACAAATAAAACATTTCTACTTTAAAATAGCAAGAGGCTGAGAAAACTCGTCAGCTCTTACACGCTTCGGAACTTTTATAAAATGTAACTGTAAGATTTGAGTAACTCGAGGAACGATATACTATTCTATAATAGCAGTACGAACGATAAAAAGCTCAAAAAGGAAGTGCAAACTAAAAATGTAAGAAATGCGATTAGCTTCTCAAAACAGTTCTGAGATTAAATTCTTATATCAACCCCAAGAAGGTTCAATGATTATATTACTGGTAAAACTATTACTAGCCGTGTTATTTGAAAATTAACCAAAATAGTAATAATAATCATTCATTTTTTTCTTTGCCTCAATTCAGGATTTTTAAAAATGTCCCGAACAACTAGAGGTAGTCTCTTCCCTGAACTATGCTCAACGTAGTGTTTAAATCTTTCAAGAACTCCTATATTTATTTTGGACGTTTGGGGACTGTTGTTGGATTTGAGTTTACAAAAATCTAGCGGATGTGCCCAGTTCCAGAATGTTTAATTGTGGAGATTATTATAGAGAAATGCCTAGTCATTGTAGTTTTCTGATACCTCCTTTGGGTTATCAATCCGGTTCCTATAACGCAACTATGGGTGGATGTAGTAGCGATTAAAGTTTTCAGGAAAATTACCTGCCGAACTCTTGGAACGCACTCTAGGTAATGGCAACTCCTCCCGATTTGAGTTAGAATCACATCGGGAGCATGGCGAAACTCGCGAAGTCTAGGAACGCGGTGTCTTACGGCTGGAATACTGTTTTTTCATCAATAAATTTATAGAAAGAAATGTGTTTAAACAAAAAAATTAAAAGCCTAAGCCCTCGAACAAATGGGAAAGAAAGAATCAACTTATTTTAGTCCCCCGAATTGAAACACTAAATTTTGAGTTCGTTTCAGAAAATTATGTCTTGCATCTTTACGTTCTGTTGTTCGCGATAGTTTTTAATCTTTTTGTTACAAAATAATGACGTTGATGAGCTTTATCTTTCATACCATGAATACTAGTAAATAAAACCTACTTGATATGACTGCTGTTGCTGAGCCTGAGATTATTTTCCTCAATTTATACCTTTTTGACACAGTGATTATTCACAACTTGATATCGATATTTATCGTGTTTTTCACCTTTGGACGAAGGGAATATAGTTGATTTACACTTATTTTAACTGCGCGCTCGAGTAGAGAAGCGGCTAAATTGTTTAACTCTGATAGAATTTGAAGTCTGTATGTTCGAACACGGTGTTTTCGAGGAATATGCTGTGGAGTTCATGAGATTGGTTTATTTGGGAGTTTTTATTTTGATGTGGGCTGAAGTTGGGCGAGAAGTAGAGGTGTGGTTTTTATTCAGCCTTTAGCAAAACTGGGCGAAGTTTATTATCATTAACAAATAAACAATAAACTCTTTATAGAGTCTGATCAAATCCTAGCCTTTAATTTAATTCCTTATTAATCATATTGCAATTATGGATAACTAATATTTAAAATTAGGATGTTATGCTATGGCTATGAATCAAACGTTGCAATCAACTTGAACACCGAATTTGAAAGCACGATTCTTGTTGTGGAGGTTAGACGCATGAACTCCTAAGCTAGTGTAGGCGATGTCCTTGAGAGTTATTGAGGGGTATTTGACAGCCAATGACACATCGAATTTGCTGCTGACTTTTCCTTTAATTGTCACCTTGTTGGCTTCGTTGTAGTGCTCAACAGCGAGAAGAGCTTCCTCGAAGGGGTTCTGGTTCTTCAGTGAGAAAACACCCTTAATATAAAAAATAATACCTCAAGTCCGTAAGTATAGTTACCCTGATATTTGTTAGTGAAATCGACCTTGACGCTGTCGAAGTATCCCTTGAAATCTTTCCAGTCGAAAGCATCTTTTCTGTAACCGTGGTTCTAGATCCTGAGAGTAGCGTTTGCGGTATCATTAATCTTGTATCCGAAAAGAAGGTTGTTTTTGACCAACAAATTCTTGGTAATTCCGTAGGCGGCCAAAATTCCGAAGGTAAATTTCTCGTGGTTGACGACTGTTCTGTTATACCAAGTAAGATTTTGACTCTTATCTGATGCGAATTCAACCTTAAGTCGGTTATCTGAATGGCAGTGCTCGGACTTGTTTGCAGCTCCCAAACGAACGCTGATGTTCTCAAGAGCTTTATTGCTGTTCAGGGATGCATACAAGTTCCACTTCTTGTTCCATTGCTCGACGATTCCGTGGTCATAGTGCAACCTAATGTAGTCTTTCGACTTTAGTTTGGTGTAAATCGAACGGTTGTTGGGGAGGGAAAACCAAAATTTAACCTCATCGGAGATGGTTGGAGCGCCTTTCTCCACATTGACGTTTGCTTTTACATTTACAGTGCTTTTCTCATTTTTTGAGTTGACCTTCACAGTGAAGAGCTTATCGTGGACGAAGTCGTCAGTGAAAAGGGAGTAGGACTGTCTGGGGAAGTCGGTCCAGGGTTCAATCTTAATGCTTTCAGGCTTGGACATTTTGATCCTCAACTAAAATCTAAATAAAAAGCTATATCGATTAAATATTAATTTAATAAATTATCACATTTTACCACAATGACCGAGACTAAAAAGGTTCATGATGTATTCGAAAAAACCAAAGGAGTGAAGGGAGCGAATCTTTCTCACCTCGAAAATCAAGTTGGTACCGCACTTCTTGAGGCTGTTAATCACCTCGATGCTGAAAGCAAGAAGCTTGCCTCCATTGTTATCGTTAACAAAGTCCAAGAAGTCACCTATAACAAGGACAAATCTTTCATCCTTATTCACGTCACCTACAGAACTAACAAGATTCTCCTCACTGCTGCTTATAAGAAGCTGATCACTGAGCTCGAAAAAAGACTCAAAAAGACTGTGTTAGTCATCTCCAACAGACGCATTCAATCCAGATGGGTTAAATAGAATAGAAAGTTAACCCGACCCAACAGCAGAACTTTGACCGCTGTTTACGCCTCAATTTTGGACGAACTCCTTCTCCCCGCCATCATTATCGGATTCAGAACCAGAGTCAGACTTGACGGATCCACTTTTTCCAAGGTCACTTTGGACAAGAACGAACAACACTTTTTGGAAGACCGTGTTGAGGCCATCAGAGCTGCCTACCGCAAATTGACTAACCGGGATATCGAGATTGATTTCCAAAAAGAAGGAACTTACTACACATTAAAGAAGGGATAAAAAAGATGATCTGTATATTCCTAATAGACAATTTACTATACTTCAATATTATAGAACTATCACCACCATACTATCTTATGGAAATCTAATATGTAATATTGATAAATGGGGGATATTTTTAAAAAAATAGGATTTTATGACGTTTCATCACAAAACAAAAATTGGAGTTGGAAAGAGGAGATATGAATGGGTTTGGTGTAATTAAAGGATGAAATTGATATCGTTTCTTAGATTAATATAAATAAGCAATAATTTTGTATTCAAGCAAATCTCAGATAGATATTTGAGGCCATATAGAGCAAGAGCGGCCTGTGATTACTTCTACTATAGCTTTCTTCCAGCAGTTTTGATATGAATATGTTAAGCCCAGGAAAAAAAGTCAGCTAGGTCATATTTCACCATGTTCTAAGTGACTCTAGATTCCTAGAACTAGCCCTTAAACAAGCCAAATAGGTGGGTATATTGGAGTATATGCCCAAAAAGAAGAGCGTTTACGTTTTGGAGTGTTTTTGTTTGAATGAGTTAAAAATGAGGTCGTGATGCTAATGAGAAAAGGTGAAGTCAGGTTTTGCGAGATGGAGATAATCAGGCTGATAATAATGAAAATCCTATTCGAAAAGGTAGAATAAAAAAGATAAAATATAATGAGAATTCAAAAACAATTTCTAAGGAAGTTTATTTAAAATTAAGTTTGAGTTACAGATGTAGAGGCATCCCAACGTAAAAAATAAGAATTGATAAGCAGATCACAAAAAATTGAGTAAGTTTTTCTTGAAGTTCAGGGACGTTAAGAATTAAGGATACTCCTAAAGCATCTTTAACATCGACTTGGGTTTTTTGGGTTGAAACCCATGATGCGGGTCATGCACGAAGTTACATCGGGACCCAAACTTGCAATACTTATGCTGGTGGTAGTTCCGACACATCTTCTTCCTCAAAATAGGTTGGTGGAGAACGAGCTCTTCCACTCCGTGGGCGAAGAAACAGTTTTCTCCGTAGCCGCAGTAACCGGTTTCGGTATAACTTCGACAGAGCTCAAGTTTGCGTTTAGCGGGAACATTGGCTGCTGTTTCGTCGGTGGTCAGTTCCAAACTCATGATCAAGAGAATTTATAGTATTATATTCAGCAGCATATTCATATCATCCTTTTTTTGGTATTTGTATCCTCCTCAACATCTATTTCCCTTTCCCTTAAATTTACTTATTTCAGACGATAATCTACTTTGCCGGAACGCCTTTTCTTTTGTACTACTTCCGGTATATTGGAAAATCTGAGTTGTGACTTATAGTCGTTCTTATTTTGAGAGTGTGATCAAACGACATAACTCATTATCTAGGGCACGACAGAGGTATTTTAATTGAAACCGCATTCGATCATACGAATAATTTGAAACCGAATAGATTTTTGTTATTATTTTCAATTCCACCAAGATTCATCGATATCTTGCAGGAATCACTTGGCTTTGACTTAGCCTATCTCCTGCCGATCCACAACTTTATAGATAATTACTAAACGGAAGTAAAATAAAAATTATTCTATCAGTTATAATATACTATACACAAATTGTTTGAGATTTTTACAAGTTCAAAAATAGAAAAACATCTTTAAAACTACTCCAAACAGTCCAGCCATAAAAATCAAAATTAATCACTTTGAGTATTTAAACATTTTTGCAAGGTATTTAATTAACATATTACTTGTATAGGAATAAGCGATGAGAGAGATGTGATGGTTAAAGGAGGTGATTTTTTAAGAAAATGCATTTTCTTAGTGAAACTCTTATTAAAAACAAAAGATAAAAATATCTATTAATCGGTAAAATGCTATAATTATCAATACACACTCGAGATTCGTGAGACTGAGATGAGATAAAAATGGAAAAATACTTGAAAATCAAAATTGATTACTATTTAGATTGCCTTATCAACAAATCTTATCAAATCAAATCTATAATAATAAAATGAACCTCAATAAAATCATCTCTCTTGCCATCATCTTCATTGTATCAGCTACACTTTCAATTCATTCAGCAAGAATTCAGAACGGCAGATACACTGTCAGCAACTCTGGATCATATCTTTCATAATTGAAAACCGACTTTGTTTTTGACGCACAATAAGTTTCCTTCAATGAATGCCAGCCTTATAAATGTAACTATTAGGTAGCCAGTAGACCCAGTGGAGGCGATGTCGTAGTCTTTTTTTCAAATTGCGCCCCAAGCAGTTCAGATTCAAATTCATGTGATGATAGCTCCAAACAGGAATAATTATTGAATTTCTTTACAAACTAAAGCCTTTTAACACTCAAAAGCGGCTATGGGTACATCGTTTTGGCCAACAGCTAGAGGACAAAAACTTTAACCTTGAACTACCAGGAATGATTCGTATAAAAATATTAACAATATATTTATTCTATTTAAGAATAATTCAGCAAAATGATGTTAAGATATCTTTATCTATAGTAAAGCATATTTTATATAAATCATCGAATCAAATCGATAATTATAAATGAGTCTCCAGAAAAAAATACTGATTGAAGTTATTTTTCTATCAGTTGTTGCTATGTCTATTCACCAGGCAGAAATACCAAATGGAACGTATTAGATTGACAACTCTGACAATCAAGATTCATCTTTTGCATCATTAAGTACAAAGATAACTTTTTCAAATGACAGAATCAACTATCGATAATGCAATAATTATTCTTGTTCCTTGAAGTACAAACAATCAAATACTGAAAACTAAATATAAATAGGAAATTGCTTTTCAACGTAAATGGCCTGTATTGATTCAAAAGAATATTTGCTTTCCTCATTTTTGTTAAATGAAGTTAAAGAGTATACGATTAATGGACCTATTCTAGAACTGATTAGCCCGTAAAAGAAAAAAAAATTAATGCTAAGAAAAATAAGTGAATAATGATTCGAGAGCCATTTTATCGATAAATCATCCGATTAACTACTTCCCATTTAAGTCAAACATGGTCATCAAAACTTCGTTCAAAAAGTACTCGAACATTATCACAATCTTTATAGTTTGTCTCTAATGCCTTTATTCTTGTTGTAAGTAATTCAATGCCTTCGCTATGCTACGGACTCATTTTATTCAATAATGATAACGGTGAGCTAATTCAAGGATGATTGATCAATGATGAGATAGGCGCATTGATAATTTATCGATGATTGACAGCCTCGATTTGCCTGGTCCTCCTTGTCTCAATCTCATTCCTATTTGGAGTGGTACTCTGCAAAAATCGTTCTACTTTTCATCAAGTTTATCCGTTCGCTGCTCCATTTGATTGTTAACGCCATTGATAGCGGCGATGATGTTCTGTTAAAATTGGTCTAATTTTCATCATGCTTACCAATTTGCTTTTTAATGCTATTGATAGCGGCGATGATGTTTCGTAAGTTTCGATCTAATTCTCAGCAGACTTACCCATTCGCTAGTTCACAGCATCTCCTATTTGAACTACTTACCAGCAGACTTACCCATTCGGTCGTTAGTGTTAGTCCTGAACAATTGTAAGTCTTCGATGATCAACCTAGTCTGATCTGTTTCTCAGCAGAATTACTCATTTTCTGGTTCATCGCCAGTTCCATTTGATCTACTTATCAACTGACTTACCAATTCGCTAGCGCGTGCCCTAGTTTTGGGCATTGATGGCCAGTTCCATTTGTTCTACTTATCAGCAGACTTACCAATTCGCTGGAGCGTGCCCTAGTTTGATGTATTGATGGCCACTCTCAAGGTATCGATTGCATTCAACAGCCTTTGCTACATCGCATCCATATTTATTTTATATGATAGTGAAGAATGAATGGATATTATTTAAAGTTAAGAAAATAGTTTAGTATTTCTCAAAAACTAATGAAAACTTTATGACATCATTATGGAACACTGATAATAAATGCCACCTCAGTTTTTTACTGCCCCTAAAGACCTGGGTTAGAATAAAGATAGCTGTCTAACTATTATATGACCTTTTAACACTCAAAACGGCAATGGGGGTTTATCGTTTTGGCCAACAGCTCGAGGACAAAAATGTTAACTTTAAACTACCAGGAATGATTCGTATAAATATAATAACTATCAATTTATATTACTATCTTTAAGATTATTTGAGTAAAATGACACTGGGATGCCTGTAACGGAAGTGAGACATATTATATATAAAGCATAGAATCAAATCGATAATTATAAATGAATCTCTAAAAAGTAGTACTGTTAGCAGTCATTTTTGTGTCTGCTGCTTCTTTGTCTGTACACTACGGAGCAATACCAGAGGGAACATATTAAATTAACAACCCCGACAATCCAGATACATCTTTTGCCAAATTAACAACACAAATATTTTTTTCTGGAGGTAGACTAAGCTATCGGGAATGCAATCGCTACTCTTGCTCGTTGAAGTTCCAGCAGTCAAATAATGAAAACTAAATATAAATAGGAAAATGTCTCTCAACTCTGATGTACTGTCCTGATTCCAAAGAACACTTGCTTTCCTAATTCTTGCAAAATGAAGTTAAATCGTACAAAATTGATGGATAAACCCTTTAGCTGATAAACCCTTAAACAAAGAAAAGTTTAAAGCTTAAAAAAATTGTTGAGCAATGATTTGAGTACCTTAGTCATCAATAAATATTTTTTTTATTAAAAATTTAAGTAGAGGCAACATTAAATGCCTATCAGTTGTTATTGTTTGATTAAGAAATCAAATAATTTTATAATATTAAAATGAAGCTTTTCAAAATATTGTTCCTAACGGCCAGTTTAATTTTAGTGACTTCTTTATCGACCCATCAAACCACAGTCACACCGGGAACGTATTAAATAGACAGTTAACACTCTTTTACAACCAATTTAGAGACTAAAATTACATTTAAAAAAGGAAGAATTACCTTTCACTAATGCAATAACTATACTTGCTAGTTTGCCATCGGATATGTAAAACATGATATCACAATTAATATTTCAGATTGTATTGGAACGAAAATGTACTGCCCTAACTCCCATTAATACTAGCTAGTGAATTTCTTACAAAAAGAAGTCAAAACATTTCAAATGAGTGGGTCCACCCTATATTTGACAAATTTTTAAGGTACAAAAACTCTAAGACTTTAAGGATTAACTGAGAAATGATCATAAAAACCCTTAATTATCTATATTAGGTTATCTTTATCATGAATTGCGTTGATTTCGATATTAAAATGTCCGTAACGGAAATGAAGACTATATATTTTAGCAGGATCAGATAAATTATAATTTTAATATGACTCTCAACAAATTCATCTCGTTAGCAGCCGTTTTGATCTTAGCAGCTTCGATCACAACACATCAAGCGACTTTACCATCGGGAACCTATCAAATTGACAGATCAAGCGAACAATTACCAACTTTAGCAACCAAACTTACTTTTGATAATGGTAAACTTACCTTTCGGTAATGTAACAGATATGTCTGTCAAGTGACATTTGGTAGTGAAGAGCATTAAAATGGAATCAAAATTTAAAATTGTGCCGCAACTAGGATTTTCTGTCGCAACTCCAAAGAACACTTGATTTCTTCATTCCTGGAAAACGACGCAAAAGTTTACAAACTAACAGGATAGACTCTTTATCTGACAAACGTTGATGGAACAAAAAGTTTAAAGCTAAAATAGATTGTATGATTCGAATACCGATATTGTTAATTTATAAATTTTCTTTTATAATAATTCTGAAGGCAATCACAGATGATGGAAATGAATAGGGTTGATCCGAATGATTTACTCATTATCATCACCACTTCTCCGATACAATCTAATCCTTCAACCGAGGTCATTGATATGGCTATCAAAAGCATCTTCGATCAACCTTCTCTTTAGGGTATCACCATTCACATCATTTGTGATGGAGTCAAAATAACTGAAGAGCAGAGTAAGTATAAGAGCGGATTAGTATCTCAATAATCTCTTCAAAAATATGAAGAGTATAAAAAACGGCTGATAGAGAAGTACAAGGATATTCCTAATATTATTATTGAAGAGAGAGTAGAACGATATTGTTTCTCTGGAAATATAAAATATGTAATGAAGAAATATCCTCAACCATTTGTCTTAGTTTTCCAGCATGACCACATATTTGAGAGAGTCATCGATCTAAGTATATTGGTTGAAACAATGAAAAAACATCCGATTAATTACATCGGTTTTATGAACAAATCTGTTTCAAAATTGGCATATACTCTTGATTAAAATATGAATCTTCGGAAATATTTTTCATAAAAGGTTAATTATCTTCCCAATTAAGTCAAACACGTTCATCAAGATTTCGTTTAGAAAGTACTCGAACATTATCACAATCTCTATGGTTTGCCTCTAATGCCTTTAATATTTTGGTATGACAAAGTTCATATTGCAAAAAAAAGCTATTATTTAGATGTTATCTTCCACAGACACGGTTTTTACGATGAGGTAAAAAAAACACATTTAAACACTGTGAGCTTTGTTGAAGATTCGTTTGGATGCTCGTATCGTCGATCAATTCAAAGCAGACCTGCTAAATTTGAATAATTAATGGCTTTCATATTATGGGACAGTAGTTAATCTGCAATTTACCATATTCATGGTCGAAATTTCATAAATTCCTAAGAAAAAGATGCCCTCCATCAAAAACATTTAAATGAAAAACCTTAGTCATCTTCTTCTGAGTAAGAGAAGTAGTAAGATTAAATTGGCATTTAATCTTTGTAATCTTTTTCATTTATATGATATTTGTCAATTATAATTCGTAATCCATTAAATTAGCCAATAATATCAGAAATCAAAGTCAAACTATTATTTTTATTCAACGATCGTCTGTTTTACTTCAGGTCTTAATAAGTTCAACTGATTAGTACTAATAGGATATGCATAGCTTTCGATTTTATGTGTATTTTTCTCCAACAATGCTGCTGGCTTTTCCAAAGTGTATTTTTTATCAAAAGTTTGTTTTTCGTATTATTTTGTCTTAGAAACTACACCTTCGATATTTTGTTCTTCTGAGTTGTGGGCAAACTGATATTTTCCTCCTTCATATTTCATAGCGACATAAGGGATTGATTTTGGACTTTATTGTTTTTATATTTTAGTTTCAGGGGCAAAATCCGAAACGGGAATAGTCTGTTTCTGAGGGTTGGCGTTGGAGTTGTTTTCTTTGGGACTGGAATAGACCTTATTTAAGCAAAAGTTGTTAAACTGTTTTGGCGATTGTTTTTGAGGTTTTGTGATTATTGTTTTGGGTTATATCTATTTGGTTTATTATTTTTACTGTCTTAACTCTTATAGACTCATTTTTTAACTACTGTCTGCTTTTTAGATATCTTCTATTGGTTGCTGATTACTATAAGGCTCCTATGCTGGAACTATTTATTCTTCAAAATTAGTGGTTATTTGTTAGTCTTAATTTTGTGATAAATATATCTCTCTAGATGGAGTTACAATTCGGCTAGTTCCTGGTTAATTAACCTGTTCTTCAAATCGTTATTACGATTTTTAACTCTTTTTCGATTGCATCATTATTTTTTTCTATGAAGTGGCATTTGGCTATAACTATATTTCTAGCTACTGAGGAGTAGTCTAATAAGTCATTCCCTTCTACAACTGAGGAGAATATTGTGGAGGTGATGCAGATAAACAAAGCACTTATTTTCTCTATGATTAATGTTATCCGTATTTATTTTCGTATTCAGCGTAATCGTTCATTTCTCCTTATTTATAATTAATTTCCTAGTAATTCTTTGGAATTTACACCACAATCTCCGGTATATAGTTTGAATACTTCTATTAAACTGGCTTAATTTAGGGCAACTACCTCTCCATTAAGACTTATCCATTTAATTCCGCTATGTTCTTGCCAAAGGTATTATTAATAAGACAATGCAATTATTTTGGTTAGTTCGGCACTGTATTTTGGTACTATTCTTGAATAGTATCTGCCTCCTGTTCTTGATAGTGAACTGAAGCAATTTTATGAACGTCATCACAATCTTTTTCGTATGGTATGTTTTATCTTTTCCACTTTTAGTAAATATCATAGATTTATTCGTTTGATTCAGAAGCATGCCGTTCAGACTGTATTTCTGCAATATGGGGAATCGTGGGAGAAGGTTCTTCGGGAATACTGAGCAATGGTATTTACGGCATTTCTGACTCAATTTGATTCAGTAAATTTGTTGAAAAACTGTATCCAACATGGCCTGTATTGATACTTTTATTGTCAATCATGCTGATAGGCTCATAATTTTTAGATTAGTTAGGCTTACGAACTGGTTACTTAATGCTTTCCGCAGTTGGTCCGAAATTCGGAACTGACTTTTTAGTGTTAAATGTTTTCAGTAAATTGCCCACCTGCTTTTTGACTTACTCTCTCAGGTTTTGATCCATCTTATTTTCACCATTAGCCTACTACATCTTTTATAGTTGTGGGTTTTCCCTGAATTGTTTGCTTGGCTGCTTTTTAGGCTCCACACTTATCAGCAACTATTATTACTCACTTTTTTTCTTCTATTACAGGACATACTGGTGAGCTAACTACGCAATTTCGATGTGGATATTGTCAGTAGCATTTATTATTTATTGCAACTCATTTTATCTCACCGATTCCTTAGATATCTATAACTGAGTCACTAACTTTTAATTAGCCTTTTGATCCATCTTTTTCACTGCCCTTACCTCATTAATTTCGCTGCTTATAGGATCCTCCGGTGATTTAAAACTAGCTACATCCTTCTTTTGATATCCTATGTCACGACTATCTTCCTATGCTAGTAGAGAAGATTCATTATGCTTGTAACTCATTGGAGACTTACTTCTATTTACTAAACAGCTGTTTTTATTCAATTATCGGCTTATATTTATATCGATCTCCAATGGATTGTTCCTTGATGAATTTTAATTTTTTATCTGTGAAAATCTCATTTGGTTGCCCTTTTGCATATTATCTTTCACGTATCTGTTTCTTTAGGTCAATACTGTCTTTTTTGGAAAAACATTTTTCTCATTCCTATCATACCGATTAGGCTAAATAGCCATATTCTCCTTATTTCCAACATACCCCTGTTTTTAAATCCAAGAATCAAAGAGTTCCTCATTGCTCTAGGCTTTTGAAACAACTGAAATTTGATGCATTGACCGATCGTTTCTGATTTTTGATTAATCGAAGTACAATATATATGCTTCATCAGGGTTTTACTACCATTCCTCGAGGTAATCTGATAGTTTTAACTTTGGTTTAGTGTTGTTAACGCTGTTCAATTTGTTTTTCCTCTTCAAAACCTCAGCGAAAGAGATGTTTTTATTACGCATTTTGAATTATAACGATTCCTTTATACAAATAAAGTTAAAATACAAACTATAGGGAATCATTAATTTATAATAGAAAATGGCAGGCAAAAAATGGTGTTAGTACTGTCGCCTTAACATCTCCTATAGCAAAAAGGATATTCAATAACATGAATAAACTCGTTTACATCTCCAAAATAAGCAACGCACGATCAAATTCGAGCGTATAAAAAAGCAACAGGATTAAAAGAAGCAGCATTAGATTAGTAAGCAAAATGCTTTGCTCTCATCTGCTAATATTCCCAAAGCTAAGAAGGGGTCAAATCTATAAAAACAGGTACAAGACTATCGTGAAAGTGTAATTGCAGGAGGTAAGGCAGCAATTCATCAATTGATTGCCTAGAGAACTCATGGATTATATGGCGCGCCTATTTAATTTCCTGAAAAAGAGGATTTGATTTTGGCATAAAATTTTAAAAACAAAAAATAAGAGAACTCAAACAATGAAGAGGGAAGTGAAGAGAGTGAATAGTTTTAGATGTGGAGAATAGACATTTGCGAGTAAACTGGTGATCCATGTTTCATTAATAACGTGACTCAGGCGAAATACTACGAACCGCCACGAGGGTATGTAATGAACGAAAAGCAAAAGGAAGAATGGTAATATTTGCGCTAAATTTGTCAATAAAAAGTTGATGTTAATGCAGATAATACTGTCAACATTACGGAATGGGAGGAAGTGCCTGACTAGTAAAACTATTTCAATGTTAATGCCATAAAGTAAGATGATTAGTCTGAAGAGGAAAATTAATAATAAAACAAACTAAAGAGACCAATCAGTAGTTTATACGGAGGAGGGAGTTCTGTAAATAATGGAGAGTAATAACTGAGAGTCGAAAAGAAAACATGGAAAGACTAACTTGAAGCACAGTTAAATAGTAATAGTATTGATTCAAATCAGGTCATGGAGACTGTGATTGCTCACCAGCTGCAGAGGTGCAAAAATTTAAAATAGAAAAATTAAACCCTTAAAAATTTAATAAAGGGAGGTATTGAAATACGACAAACTTCTGAAGATTTTAATAAAAAAGAACCTTTGCTTTAATAGAAAAACCACGAAGTTGTTGGTTTTAAACCGAAGAAAAAGATTAAAACATCAAAATTAATGTAATAAAGTGATATGTATTGATTTATTTTAAGAATTTTTTTT
>ERZ724520.832-NODE-832-length-16307-cov-4.638691_pt1 | contig 16307 bp, 20 predicted proteins | sample MGYA00376053_ERZ724520 | MGnify/ENA primary metagenome ERZ724520 (study PRJEB28724, sample SAMN07190886) | activated sludge metagenome | isolation source: activated sludge of sewage treatment plant in Hong Hong | place: USA: Christiansburg, Virginia | collected... | reverse complement strand
CATTAATATCTAATAACAAACAAAATAATAAAAAAAATGAATGAAAATTTAATGATTCAAATGGTTCTAGAAAATAAAAAAAGTGTCATCCTTGCTATGATGCATACCAGACTTGATTTTTTGAGACTTATTTCTAAAAAAGATTTAGAAAAATCTACTGATGAACTTCAATCTTTGGGGGTGAGTCAAATGAGTACAATGTCTTTGGAATACAAGAAAAAACTCCTTGATTTGGGAGTAAAGTGGGATAGTGAAATGCATCAAAATGATTTTGTAATAAAAATTATTGAAAGTTGCTATATTGCACTACCATTACAAAAAATTTTTGACCAATGGTATGAAATACATCAGCAATTACTAGTATTGAATTTCATACTTTTTGAACTCAAAGCACAGTCAACTGAAGCAAAGTAAAACAAACAGGGGAAGTCGAAAACCTTAACCAGAGTAGACAAAAAACAATTCAATAACGAACAAAACAAAATTAAAATGAAAAACATGAATTTAAATCGCTTGATTCTTATTCTAACTTGTATCACATTTTTCACAGTCATTAGTGATGCACAATCTTATGCAAACATGCAACATGATGTAAAAGTTGTAGACAGTAAAGCTGTGGTTACAGCAACTATTTATGCAGAAAAAAATCTTGGTAAAAGATTGGGAGTTAACGCTTATAGCCTTCTTACAGAAGGTTGGGCTGAAGTTCTAATTGGTCCTTATTATAAGATTAATGATGCTATAACTTTCGGTGTACAAATTGGAATGGAAACTGCTGGTACTAATTTAAGATATGGAGCTTCTGTTACTTATTTTGGAATTAAAGCTAGTTGTTTAATATTCTTGGAAAAAGGGCAAGGAGCAAACAATTATTTTTACTCAGCCGCCTACAATTATCAGCCTAAAAAACTGATATACGGTATTTTGGCTCAGCGAACTTACGGTGTTGGTCCCACAATTGGTTATCCGATTAAAGACATCACTATTAAGTTTGCTCCGCTGTATGACTTTGAAGTTAAGAAATTTCAACCCACTTTGTTTTTAAAATGGGTACTGTAATCTCACAGAGTTTTCTCTTGTGAGTTTAGAATTAAAATACTATCTCACAAGAGAATTTCCTTGTGAGATTTTTTCTTGCTCAAAATTTACTTCACATACAGTTTTTCAAATTCATCTTTCTGGAATTCATACTCTCCACCAAAGAAATTAATCACTGATTGTACGTCTTCATACGCATTTGCAAGACAGGTAGTTGCTCCTGGAGATGGTGTAATATTGAAAATCACCTTATCTCAGATTATTTTAGCTTCTCCCATTTCGAGTTCCATGGTATCGAGATTGAGAATTTGTGGTCTTGTTCCTCCAAGTTTGTAGCCAGGAATAATATCATCAGCTTCGATGCTTGGTATTATTTTTTTTATTTCTGTCATAAATAATCTTTTACCTAGATAAGGGAGTTCAAACCAAAAATTTTTGAAAAGAAAGGCTCAAATAATCTTGTCCGTAGCAAGTTGGAAAATGATTTTGAAAGCTCTCCATCTAAATCCAAACACTTGGAAGTACTCCCATATACTTTTGTAATTATATCTCTCCAGCATGAATATTCCCTTTGCTGTAGGACCAAACCTTGTTTCATCTGCGTTATAAACATCTGGATCACCGTGTACAGCTGCGAACGGAAGCTTTTCCATCTGCATTGTATATACTTTACCATTGAGTAGTTTTTTTGTAGACTTGAAAAAGGTACCTGCTACCGAAAGTATAGAGTAATTTTTTGCATACCCCAACGATTGAGCAATGAGAGGGGTGTGACCTCCGGCGCTTACGATGAGTACCTTGCAGTCTATCATCTCACCAGACGACGTGAGAACACTATATCCTTCAGTAGTTTTAGTTACTTTTTCGATGAGCGTATTATACATAAGATCGATGGTTTTGTCTTTCTTGTTTTCCATAGTTTCAGCTACAAAATTTTGTGAAAGAGCGCCATAATCAATGGTATATCCTTCAGGAGAACTGAGAGCTAATACCTTTTCATGAGGGTTTCTTCTTTCCATCACGAGTGGTTCGACTTCTGCAATTTGTGCTGCTTTGAGTCTTTTGAGTGTAGGATAGAGAGTTTGAAACTGAGTCCATCTTTCTTCAAGTTTGTTAACTTCCGTTTCTCCAACCGCAAGTATCATTTTATTATAAACAGAAAAGAATTGTTCTCCTGGATTGTTTTTTTTTACTTCTTCAAGATACCATTTGAGCATATCTGCTTTGCGTTTTACTTTTTTAGCTTTCTCAAAAGTATAGTTCGTTTCTATATCTCCGCTATGAAGTGTTTGACTGTTGTTTGTGGATTTTGAATTTACCAATCCTGGTTTTTCATATTTCTCAATCAGGGCTATCGATTTGATATTGGTAAATTTGTTGAGCGTGTACAACAATGCTGTTCCACTCACTCCTCATCAGATTATTAGCACTTCATATGATTTATTCATGTCTTATTATAAAAATTTAAATAATCTGAAAAGACTTACGCGATCTTACACAGTAAGGGGAGTCGTTGTTTCTACTCTTTCACCAATTTGTTCTCTCCATAATGCATAATATAATCCCTTTTCATCTAGTAACTCCGTATGTGTTCCTGTTTCACTAATCTTGCCTTTTTCCAATACGAGAATTTGATCTGCATGCATGACAGTACCGAGTCTGTGAGCCACCAATATCGTAATCATATTTGGTCTTTCTTTGGTAATTTTTTTGATCGTATCCGTGATTTCTCTTTCTACCATACTATCCAAACTACTTGTTGCTTCATCAAAGATAAGGAGATCTGGATTTCTGAGTAAGGCACGAGCTATCGCCAATCTTTGTTTTTGACCGCCTGATAACTTCAGTCCTCCTTCTCCGATCTTGAGAGATAACCCTTCTTTTTGTTCGTGTATAAATTCTCCGAGTTGTGCATTTTCGAGTACTTGCATACATTCTTTATCTGTAGCATCAGGTTTTACGAAAACCAGATTATCTTTTATGCTTCCTGAGAATAGCTGAGCGTCTTGAGTTACGATTCCGATTTTCTTATTGAGTTCTTGTAAACTATAGGATTGAAGATCTTTGTTATTGTACGTTACAGAACCACTTTTTGGAGTGTATAATCCTACTAAGAGTTTGAGAATAGTAGACTTTCCAGACCCTGAAGGACCTACAAAAGCAATAGTTTTCCCAGAAGTCATTTCCAGGTTGATATCCTTCAGAATATTTTCTTTTGTTTCATACCCAAATCCTACTCCTTCAAATTTGATATCCTTGATAGTCTCTACTGTTGAAGGATTTTTTACCTCAGGAACAGGAGGCATAGCTACTATTTCTTCCAAAACATCATTACTTGCTTTAGCTTCTTGATAGTTTTTCATAACTGTTCCTATTTGTCAAAGTGGAGCAAAAATAAAGAAGGAATAGAAGAAGAATGAAAAGAACTCACCAAAGCTGATATAGCCCTTAAAGATCATCCAAAACATCGTACCGAGTAATCCTACTCTGATAGCATTGATCAAAGTACCTTGTATAAATTCCATAGACCTTATTTTACGTATTTTAAGTAATTCAAGATCTAGGATTCCTTCATTAGCACTGTTTATTCTTTCTAATTCTTGTTTTTCCAGACCAAGAATTTTAACCAAAGAAATATTGCGGATAGTTTCTGTCGTAGCTCCCGCTAACATTGCAGTCTTACTTACGATACCATCTTGAGCTTTTTTGATAGACTTGGATAAATAATAGCTTGTGAAACCCATTATTGGAAACAAAGAAATAAGTATAGTTCCAATCAATCGATGTGTAATAAAGGCATAGGTAATTACAAAAATCAAACTTACTGAAGATAAAAAAGCTACATTGATCAATTGTAGGATGTACGTTTGTATATCAACACGTGCTTTCTGTAGCTTTTGTAAGAGCTGTCACGATGATTGATCTTCAATATATGCATATGGTATACGAAATGCATGAGAAATAGTATTTGTGAAAATATCCATTCCCATTTTTTGTGTCATTACGTTGGCAAAATAATCTTGGAAGTTTTTGGCAATACGCGAGACCATTGCTACACCAACCATCATCAATAATCCTAGTCCAACACCTCTGTACAGTACTTCAGGAGTCCCTCTTAGAGTATCCATTTTAGTAATATAATTATCCGTGAGCCAACGAAATACTTGAGGATCGAGCAACGAGAATACTTGATTGATAACACCCAAAATGAGAACAGCAGTAAGTAGCTTTCGGTACGGGCGTAGATATTTGAAAATAAACATCGTAAATTTTTTGCAAATAATTAAATAATCTGATTATTGTAGTAGGAAATTATTTTTGTATTAAGAATTTTGTTACACTCTATTGTAGTCTGCCTTCCAGTTTGTAATGAGTACTTTTATTTCTTTATTAGTAAGATTTTCTTGTACTGCTTTTTCAGATAATGCGAGGAATTCATTATCTCCTGCAAATCTGAGAGCTACAATTTGAGAAATACTTAAACTTGGATTGAGTTGTTTTCCAGTCATTACAAAATGTCTGAAGTTTTCTTCTTGCTTAATAATACGATCTTGAAGTTTCTTAGCGTAAGCACGGAGTTTCAAAAATCCAATCCATACAAACATTATTGCGCTAAGTGGCAGTAGGAACGTAGCAAAATTTTCAATAAACATGCCAGCATATTCTGCATTATTCATGTTTAATATATAATTTTTAATTAAACTTCCTAATCCTATCAATATGCTCACAGTCCATCCCAACAGTATTATAGCGGCTACTGTCCATCCTCGATCAATTCTCATATGATTCGCGTTGTTTTGTTCTTTCATGATGATTATAAAAAAATTATAAAAAAATCTTTTCTGTTTATTTGTATTCTAAAACTTTAAAGTATTAGGCAGCGTCTCTTCCTCCCCAAACATTTGAAGTAGTAAGTTCAGTAAGTCCTGATGCTTTAAGCTGCAAGAATAATTGCATTTTGTATGCTCCCAAAAAAGTGAATACATAATCGATAAGGAAGCTTCCTCTCGTTCCTTTTCTTCCCCACAATTCTACTTCTTCTTTTCGAGCTTTTCCTTTTACAGTTCTGATTTCTTTCTTTATGGCTCTGAGAGCTTTATTGAGTTCAATGACAAATCTTTTCCATGTAAATTTAGTAATAGCCTGACTTTTCTCCATATATTTATCAAGATTTCGGATTCCTTCCACCATAAGTGATATTTGTGCTGGAAATGAAGTAACGATATAGTGCTCAAGTTCTTCAATTGATCTTTGTTCTTCACTCAATTTAAATTCTGCATTTTTTTTAGTTACCTTAGATCCAAGATGTTTCAAGATTTCGAATTCTCTTGTGATTCCTTCCATTAAGATTCTTTTAGTATACATTGTATGAATATGATTAAAAATAAAATAAGTACTTTGTTGTTGCGTTTATAATTACTTCATGATTACTACTTTTTCTTTTGGTCGTCTTGCCTTTGGTGCATTTGCTGTAGCATCATTTGCAGATCTATATCCTACTGCTACAATCACGCAAGAGGTCAGATTATGTTCTGCCAATCCTAAGATTTTATCAAAATCATGATGGCTGAAACCTTCCATTGGTCCTGCATCAATACCGAGCATCGCTGCAGTTTGTAATAAGAATCCAAGTGGAATATATACTTGCTTAGTTAACCATGCATTGAGTTGTTGCTCATCTTTACTCGCCAACATCCCATTGATAGCTTGCTCAAGTGAAGCGAGCTGATCGATTGCTATTCCTCTTTGTTCTCCCAGTGATTCCGCAAGAGAGTGTACATAATCTGAATTTACATCAGTGCGATGACACAGTACGAAAAGATAAGGAGCTTGTACCACTTTCTTTTGTCCGTACGCTACAGGAAGTAATTTCTCTTTGAGAGCAGGATCTGAAACAATTACAAATCACCAAGGCTGTACTCCATAACTTGATGGAGCCAATCTCATTGATTCGATCAGAGTATCCAGATCTTCCGCAGATATTGTTTTACTGGCATCAAATTCTTGTGTAGCGTATCTTGTGTTTAAAGCTTCGAGTATTGCTGTATTGTTCATGAGTATAAAAAAATAGTAATAAATATATTTTGATATTCTGATTATAGTTTATGCGTTTAGCACATATGCTTAGATATGAAATCTTTTCCATTTTTACTTGTCTCTGCTGCAAATTGTGCTAGATTATTTATCAAAACTCCGAGTTTTTTTCCTTCAGGAGTAAGAGAATAATGAATCTTTACAGGCTGAACAGAAAGAACTTCCTTGGAAATGTAACCAACATCGATAAGTTCGTTGAGTCTTTCCGTGAGTAAGTTGGCACTGATTTCTCAGATGTTATCTTTGATCTGAGTAAAAGTATGATTTCCTCCGTGTACAGACCTAAAAACCATCATTACTCGTTTTTTTCCTATAAGTTCCAATAAGCTGTAAATTGGGCAATCATTCATTATAGAATAGATGCAAGTTAAAAAAAGATATTTATTTTCATAAATACATTCAGCTTATATTCAATTATATTTACTAATCAAGTTATTTTTTATAACTAACTTACATTATTTTGACAATTATGAAAATAGTGGAATTAAAACCTTTCGAATTCCCAATCCAATAAAAAATCCTAATATCATCCATAAGCCATAATCAAATCTTTGTTTTGTTTTTTCTTTCCCAAGTATCCAGACGATCAAAGCTGATCCCACTATCCCAGAGAAAACCCAGCCCATGAAATTAGTAACTGGAATTCATCGCCACCAGCCATTATTTGTAAAACTCCACAATCCCATATGTACAGCCAATGGATCCAATACCATATCTACTCACAATGCCATGAGTCCGGTACAGATCACAAAATAATACCAACTCTTTATATTTGTATTGTTCTTCATGATTGACCAAACTCCAAAAATCAAAGGCGTCCAGGTAAAAAATAATAACCAAGGAATCGTATTCAGAATCTGTGGTCACATTTGCGAACTATAAGCAAAACATCCATAAGGAATACAGGTTTTCACTCCTATAAATTCTATGATGTATCCAAATAATCCTACCAGCAACAAAGCCCATACCCCTTTCCATCTGTAACTTTTGATCAAAGGAATAATCATTGTTAAACCAAAAATTACGGTTATGCCATATCCTATTGCTTGTAAATTTTCTTGATATCCAAAATAAGCAGGGAAAAAAGCTATCAAGAAAGATAGCAAGAATAATACGGTGAGTAATTTATTTTTCATGATAAGTTTTAGTGATTGAGTCGAGCTTCCGCTTCGAGTGAAGCAATACATCCCGTACCAGCTGAAGTAATGGCTTGACGATATACTTTATCTGCTACATCTCCAGCAGCAAAAACTCCGTCTACTGAAGTTCTTGTATTTCCACCTTCTGTAATAATATATCCTGTCTCATCTACTTTGATTTGTCCATTGAGGAAACCTGTATTTGGTGTATGTCCGATAGCAAAGAATAATCCGCCAGCTGAAATTTCTTGAGTTTCTTTGGTTTGAGAATTGATAATCTGAACGGTATTGAGTAAATCTCCATCTCCTTTCGCTTCTACACATTCTGTATTCCACAAGATTTTGATTTTAGGATTATTGAGTACTCTTTCTTGCATAGATTTACTAGCACGAAGTTTATCTGATCTTACCAATACGCTTACTTCAGAACCAAATTTTGATAAATGCATTGCTTCTTCCATCGCCACATCTCCACCTCCGATTACTACGAGATGTTTATTGCGGAAAATTGGTAGAGCTCCATCACATACTGCACATCCGCTTATTCCATTATTCCAATATTGATCGAGACCTCCAATAGGAAGTTTTTTGGCAGTAGCGCCTGTTGCTATGATTATTGTTTTAGCGTAATACGTAACGCCACCTGAAACTACCAAGAGAGTTTTTTCAGGATTGTTTCTAGTCAGATCTACAGAATCTACAGTTTGAGTAAGAATTCTTGTTCCCGAATGTATACTTTGTTCTCTCATGTTTTTCATGAGTTCCTGTCCATCAATACCATTTGGGAATCCCGGGAAATTTTCCACATCTGTAGTTGTTGTGAGTTGACCACCCGCAGCAACCCCACCAGCAAAGAAACCTTCAAACATCAATGGTTCAAGGTTGGCTCTCGCAGCGTAGATAGCGGCAGTGTGACCCGCAGGTCCAGATCAGATTATAATAATATTTTCAATTTTATTCTCAGTACTCATTTATTGGTTATCAAAAAATAATTAAAAGCAATTCATGAGGTATAGTAAATTTGTTTACCACATCAAGAAGAATTCTGGAAGGAGTTTACTGCTATTGAAGGAATCCGTAGGTCCGTAGAAAGAAGTAGAAGAACCTCCATCAAGATTTATCGCATTCCCAGCTGGAAATAGAGTCTTGAGTTGGAGAGTAAATTCTGGTAGAGTATATCCTGTTTTTGAAAATACAAACATCGGAGCTTGGCTCGCATATACTAAGGCAGTTCTATAAGCTTTTCTTTGTCGGTGAGATTTATTGAGAGCAATTTCTTCATTTACTACACCCGATCGCATCAACACAGGTCCAGAACTTCTATAATTTCCATTGAGACTTCCTGAACTCATATTTTTTTGTATTTCTAAGGTATCCAGATTAAATATTCCACACAGATTTACATCATCACACAGATTGTAATTGAAGCTAGATTTACCTCAACTTCCGAGTGTTCCTGCAGGATAAAATGCTCCTGTTCCCTGTCTCCAGAAGTAGGCCCCATTGATCGCATAGGCTGCACTATTGTACTCAGCCAACTTTTTTACAGTACTTCCAGATTGATTGAAAACATGAACTCGTCTTGTTGGTTTTACTACCACGATATTCGTATCTTTATAACTATTTATTCCGTTTACGATAACTTTTGTAGTTTTCCTTCTGATAATTTGAGGAACCCCAGAAGATGATGATGAACTCGTCACCACTGGTTTTCTTCTGATGATACGAGGAGGTTGGTCAACATTTCCAGTCGCGAAAGTTTCCGTTACTCCCATTACTCCAAACAGTCAGATTATTCCTAATAGTAGCAATTTTAATATATTATTTTTCATGTGCTTCAGATTAATTTTTAAAAATATTTTGTTATTCCCCGTGGTCCAAGATTATAGCCTTTTCAATTTTAATATCCATCCTAAGTCCAAAATCATTTCTTGTTGAAGTTTGAAGCTAATATGCTATATATTCTCTATGTCGTTTTTAAATCAACTTTACAATCTTCTATTTGTTCCTCACAAAAAAATCGTTCGTAGAAGAAGGGCGGTGAGAAGGAATATTATCGCTGCTCCGAGAATTACTTCGGATAAAATCCTCCTCCATGGGGAGTTTTGGACTCTTGATAAAAGTACTAAACATCCTAAAAAACCAATCTTGGATTATGAGAATAAAATAATCAGAACCAGCACGAATCTCCTCCAACGCGATACCCAACTCAAGTGGTACAAAACCTACGCCAAACAATTTCTCACAGCAAGAACTCTCCAGCTCCAACAAGAAAAAAATGCTTTACCTTTGAATAAAATCATAATCAGAGATACCAAAACCAGACGATGAACCTGTTCTACTCACAAGAACATTGGTCTCAATCGAAGACTGGTAAAAATGCCACCATTTCCTATGGATTATGTCATCTGTCATGAACTTTCCCATCTTGAACAAATGAATCATTCGGCAAAATTTCGAGCAGTCGTGGATCGTATGATTGATAACAAAAAAGAAGCTATTCACTGGCTTAAAGTGAACGGAAGAAGTCTCTATTAATTTTCTCATATTTGAGTTTTAAAGCTCGAAGCTATTGACAATATATTCATTTTAATTATTCCTACTCTATCTGAGATTTCTCAGCGAGTTCATTAATGTAAAATAAATCAAACCAACTGGAGATAAGCTGAAAATCCTAAGAGTAAGCATCACATTAAAAATAAAGTATATGAAACAGTATTTAGACGCTGCACAAAAAATTTTATCTTCTGGATATGAGACGGGAGATAGAACCGGAACAGGAACTATTGCATTGCCGGGTTATGCCTATCAATGTATACTAGAACAAGATGATAAGGGTGTAATTCATAATTATCCCTTATTAACTACAAAAGAAGTCTTTCTGAGAGGAACATTTGAAGAGCTGATGTGGAAACTCAGAGGAGAAACAAATATTCAATCTTTGGTAAAAAAGAAGGTACATATTTGGAACGAATGGCCATTTAAAGTTTGGCTTGAAAAGACCGGTCAGCTAAATTCTTTTCGTCATTTTATCGATGAAGAAAAGTCTGATTACACGGACGAATGGAAATACAAAATGAAGCAATTTGTGGATCTTATCACTACTGATGATGGTTTTGCAGAAGAATGGGGAAACCTGGGAGAAACTTATGGCCATCTTTTTCGTAAATTTGGTCTAGTAATGCATAAAGGAGAAGTAGCTCAGGAGGGCTGTGATCAGTTATTGGAAACAATCGATAAGATTCGTAACAAACCGGAAGATAGGAGAAATATTATTTCTCTTTGGGATCCTCATGCTAACAAAAAATCCTTACTTCCTCCATGTCCTTGTTTTTATCAAGTCTTCTCTAATCAACCAGAACACTTGCATATGAATGTCTATCAACGTAGTTGTGACGTTTTTCTTGGAGTACCTTTTAATGACTCTCAAGACTCCTTATTCCTTATTTTTTTAGCCATAGTTACTGGCAGGAAACCTAAAATTTTTAATCACTTCTTCGGGGATATGCATATTTATAAAAACCACCTGAAGCAGATTAAATTACAATTGGAGCGTGAGCCAGGTCTATTACCGTCTATTAAAATCAATAGAGAGACGGATAATATATTTGACTTTAAATGGGAAGATATTGAAATCATTAATTACCACCCTCAGCCCCGAATAAAAGCGCCGGTTGCTGTTTGATTTATTTACGTTAAAAAACCTAATAAATCACTTATTAAAAAATCCTTCCTGATTTTACAGGAGGGATTTTTCTTTTTATGAGATTTATATAGTTGTGTTATTCAGAGTATGATTAAATTTATATCTTCGTAAATGACCGAGTATTAATATCAAGAGGAGACTTCCTACGATGAGGCTGGTCGTCCATATCTGATCGGCAAAACCAAAGATTGGAGTTTGACTCATGATTCCTCGTAGAGCCCAGATTCCTACAAGTGAAGTAGCGATTCTTTTCTCTTTATTAATTACCAGTGCATTGATAAATCCAGCAATGATAATAAGAATAATCGGAAATATGATATTCGTACTGGAGAGAATATTGAGTTGATAGATCGCATAGATAGTAGTCATCAAAAGAGTTGCTATCTGCACCCATCAGAGGTATACCAAGAATGAATTTCTCACCAGATTGTAGTGAGGCATAGTAGTTTGAGTTCTGATACTACGATCGATCATAATCAGACTGAATAATAATACAAGAATCACGATCATACTGAGATGAAGGTTTTGATAGTGCCAACAGACGATCCATAATCCATTCGCTAAGCAAGAAATAATATACCAATTGTAAGCTTTCTTGGGAAGTGATATTTTGTTGGTCACAAACAAGAAAGTCACTACCAACATCAAAATGTAAATCACCGACCAGATCGCAAAAGTGAATCCTGCAGGGGTAATCAAAGTACTCAGCTTATCAGATAATTGTTCTGTAGTTACTCCCGCCAATGGAAGATAAATCGCCAAAAAATTAGCTACCAACATAAATAAAGTCGCTACTACCCATCCTAGTTTTTTCATCATTTTGAAAATTACAGTATAAATAAAACTTAGTTCCCTATTTTTATAATTACTTTGTCTATTTGTGCAACCACATCTTCCTCAGTTCCTTTGTTGCAGATGATAAACAATTCTTGTCCGGTTGATCATTTACACATTTTATATTTGAGACCTGAGATGGTGGGGTAGGAGTAGTTGATCTTAAATCAAGCTCTCCCGCTTTGTTCGCGGTATATACGTCCCGGAACTATTCTTTGTATATCTTCTATTTTCTCGATTTGTAACAAAAATTCATGAAATTCTTTCATAATGGTGTGTTCAGTTTTGACTTTCGTAAAGGAGTTGGCCATTCTTCTCAAGTGTAATAAAGAGAAGGGGATTATCAAGGACCGCCCAAATCAACCCCTTGATTTTTGATTTTGTTTCCTTATTTTAGGTAGTACGTTTGTACTACTTTTTTCTCTCACTCATGACATCAGTCCGTCAAGAAGCCTCATCTACTTGGTTGCCAGGTTCTGCTAAGGAAGCTATTAAGAATCCCTTGGATCTCAATACCTACCTTATTCCACATCCTTCGACTACCTTTTTGGTGAAGGTAAAATGAGAGAGTATGATCTGAGCCTGCATTGCTGATGGGGATATCGTGATGGTGGACAAATCCATCAAGCATAAATCCTGAGATATTGTAATAGCTCACATTGATCAACAATCAGCTCTCAGATATTATATGATTGATGAAAATCACACGCCATTTCTCCAAGCTGCAAATTCAGATTATAAAAATATGTACGCTGAAAATGAACTGACTATATTCTGAGTAGTAAGTGCTGTAATTAGAAAAATGTAATCATGCTCATAGATAAATCCTCATCTATATATTGTTTGGTAGATTGTGATAGCTTTTACGCTTATTGTGAAGTTTTACGCAACCCGAGCTTACGCTGAAAATCTGTCTGTATTTCCAGAGAGAAAGATATTGTGCTTGCTGCAACCTACGAAGCAAAAAAACTTGGTGTGAAAACCGGAACAGCATCTTGGGATGCAAAAAAGATCTTGGGTAGCGCAGGAGTATTTATTCCACCAGATTTTGCTCGATATGCAAGTATTTCTGATAGACTTAATGAGTTACTCTCAAGTTTTACTAATGGAATTGAAGTATTTTCTATTGATGAAAGTTTTTGTGATATCACATGATTAGCAGAACAATATGAGATGACCTACGAAAAATTTGCCTACCGACTCAAGCGTAAAATCAAAAAAGAAATAGGAATCCCCGTTTCTATCGGTGTCGCCAAAACCAAACTTCTCGCCAAACTCTTTAGTGATGTGAACAAACCTTATGGTCAGTTTGCTGGGCTAGAAGAAGATGAAGTAGATGAAGTTCTCAAAAAACTTGATATGGAAAAAGTATGTTTCCTAGGACACGCTAGAAGCTTTAAACTTAAAGGTCACGGAATGAGTACTGCTTATGACGTAAAGTCTGTGGAGCAGCATAAGATAAAAAAATTATTATGAGCCGATGGACTGAAAATCCGAATGGAGCTCAACGGCTGGGATGTTATGAGTTTTGCTCACAAAGTTGTTCCCAAAAGTATTACCAGATCCAGGAGTTTTCATCCTCATTTCACGAGTGATAAAGAACTTCTTCGATCTCATCTTATGAGTAATTTTGAAAAAGCCTATGCGCAAATGCTTTCTCATAAACTTTCTACAAAATACATCAGGGTAAAACTCAGAGATATTGATTTTCGCTCCCATAGTCAGGAAATGAATATAGATAATTATTGCAACGACAAGAAGGAATTGCTGCGCTATATTCAGATACTGTTTGATGAGGGGTATAAATCTTCTATAAAATACAGAACTACCGGAGTAGTTTTTGGTTCCCTCAAAGATACCACTATGTACCACAAAGATGATCTGTTCACCTATCATATCACTCAAAGCAATAACAAAATCTACAAAGCCATGTCCGACCTCAATACTAGATTTGGAAAAAACCTCGTGGGTACTGCATGAGGATATAGTGAATCAAAAGATAAGAAGGAGCTGACCAGCATGGATAAGACGATTGCTTTTGAGGTGGGGTAGGGGAAGCTTTTCTCTTTATTTTTTCGTAACAATTAGTAGTATACCATTTAAGTAGTTAATTTATTATCCCTTCTTCTTATACATGCAAGATATCCATTATCTTTTAAAATTATTTTCTGAACAAGCTGCTACGTATCGTGTTAAAGAATTGGGAGATGGAACACATGATTTTACAAAAAAAGTTTTAGAAGGAGTATTTTGACTTACTCCAAAATCTTCTCTTGTTCCAGATGCAAATCTTTTTGGAGAGGTTCTTTATGATAACTTTTATGTATATGAGTGATCAAAAAAACAATGAGCTAATGCGAGATGGGATTTTCGTTGTAAAATTAATGGAAAGCTTGTGGTAGTAGAAACGGAAAAACTAGATAACATAGAACCAGGTATGCCACAAATTAAAGCCTATATGATAGCGGAAGAGACTGATTATGGAATTGTTACCGATGCAGGCATATGGAGATTTTTTAAAGATGGGCCAGATAATTTAGATAAGTATGTCACGCTTACTATTGAACAATTATGCTCTACGGAGGGCGCTGCTTTTCTTCAAAATTTTTATAATAGTTATGATTTTTATTTGCAAAGATTAATAAGTGTGGAAAGTATACCTTTTGATACTCAAAAATTTCATCAAAGACTTATAACAACGGCTGAGAGAGTAGTATTTGATTTAAGACATATTTGATTATTTACTGGAGATGGGAAAGAAATTGCGAAAGAAGAAATTCAAACTTCTTATTCTCTAATTATCCAACTTCTACTTATTAAAATAGTACAAGATAAGAGAAAAATAGAGCTCCTTAAAAAGGATGTGATTATAGAAAAATTAAAATCAAAAGATCGACCAGGTATTTTTGAAGCAGTAGAAGAACAAATTAATTGGCTTGGAAAATTTTATCAACCTTATCATAATCAACAAGATAATTTATTGAGTAAAATTATTAAACATTATCAGTGAGAATCCAGAGTAGCAAAATTAAATCTCGATAGTATAAGGCTCTTTTTGGATCTATATTATTTTATTTACTCATTTGATTTTAGAGAAGTAAAACAAGATTTGTTTTGAGCGGTATATGAAAATTACCTCAAGGAACTCTATAAAGAGGAGGATTCTAAGAAATGACAAGTATTTACGCCTCCCGAAATTGTAGAATTTATGCTTGATGAAGTTGGTTATACAGTGGATTATATCCAAGAGGTTATTCACCGTAATCTTCCTTCTTTAAAAGAAAATCTTGATAACCAGCACTATAATATTAATGGACTTTCCCTTATTGATCCTGCTTGTGGCTCAGGAACCTTCCTTTATAAATCTGCATGACGTATTGTTCATGCTCTTCATAATATTCGTAAGACGGATAATATTACTAATGAACAAGCGGGAAAAATGGCTGAAATACTAATTGGTAATAATATTGTGGGATTTGATATTGAGCCATTTCCGTTATATTTAGCTGAGATGAATATATTACAGCGATTACTATTCTTTAATGTAGGAGAAAATTGAGTAATTTTAAATCGTATTGACACACAAATTAAAATTTTCTCTACGGACGATAGTATTGCGGAGTTCCATAATCTAGAAAAGTCTATGAAGAAAGATCTTACTTCTATGGCTACGTCCATGAATCTTTTTACTAAAAGAGATAATGAAGCCATATTTGGAATCAAAGCAGATATACAAGATCGAGATCCAAAATATTTTATTGATATAATGCAATTTGAAAAAGGAATAGAAGAAATCCAAAAACCCTTATATATGATCCAAGAGAGTAACTTGCTTTCAAAGCAAAATAAGAGTTACTGGGATAAAAATGCTAAATTATTACAAAAAAAATGCACCACTTTTAAGGAATTAAAAGATTTTATTAAAATATCTGATAAAAAAATATATGATATTTTTACAAAAAATTACAAAAAGTATGATTCTTTTTTTAAAGAATTAGAGAAGAAGTTAAGCGACCTAAAAGTTAAAACTCTAGCAAAGAGAACGAAATTTGACTTTGTAATTGCAAACCCGCCTTATATTAAATATAATCAAATTAGAAGTGGTCTAGGTATTGATATTACTGAGACTCGGCCTAATATGAATAATGTATATTGAATCAATTTACATAGTATACCAGAATTTCAGAAGAAATATTCCCCCAAACCTAATTTATATTCCTATTTTAACGCTCTTTCATATTGATTAGTGAAGGAGGGATGAAAAGTGTGCTTTATTGTACCTGAAGGATTTGTAGCATATGATTGCAATAATCGATTTTTATTAAATACTAGTAAACTTAGGACTTTAGTATTTTTTAACCAGAGAATCTTTTTAAATAGATGAATACTGGGTAATATACAAACAGCCACAAGTGCTATTGTTTATAGTTATGAAAAGAACCAAGATGAAAATTATAAAATTAATAGTTTAAATGATCCAGAAAGTGGGATTTATA
>ERZ724520.831-NODE-831-length-16314-cov-4.904853_pt1 | contig 16314 bp, 12 predicted proteins | sample MGYA00376053_ERZ724520 | MGnify/ENA primary metagenome ERZ724520 (study PRJEB28724, sample SAMN07190886) | activated sludge metagenome | isolation source: activated sludge of sewage treatment plant in Hong Hong | place: USA: Christiansburg, Virginia | collected... | reverse complement strand
GATCATTGAGATTGAGATCGAACTTTAATTATCTTTGATTGGAATTGTTTAACATTTTATTACCTTAATACGGTCAATTAAAATTTATTGACTCCACTAGTTCTTAGAATTAGTTTAGAATTTCAAGGGTTTCATTGATAAGAGTCCTTTTATTCATATTTACTTGGCTAATTTATGTGGAATAATGATTATTTTATAATTTTGCATGCAAAAGATAGAGTATTTGGAAAACATATAATCATTAACGAGAAGATAGTGTATTAACATATTGTTTCGATTTAGACTTTTTAGCGAAATATTACACTGATCTTTGTTCTAAACTTTTTATCAGCAATTCTGTCTATTTCGCTAGTGTTTTATACTGGATCGATAGTTTAGGTTCTTTTTGTGCCCTTCGATCGCATTAGTATAGTAAGTCTTCTAATCGAAATTGTTCTGAAAAATCATATCCGTATTCATTCATATAACTTTAGTTGATTTATTTGATCGTTTCATGGATTTTAGTTTACTTTAACACATTTTCTGATGCAACAACATGGGCTCTGGCTAGAATTCTAGTCAGCCAAATTAGGCATTTTGCAAAAATGGGTGATGAGTTTAATTTTCCTATTTTGTGCGTAAATCTGCAATAGTTGATGACAGCTAATGCTCCTTCATAAGAGACATCTCCAAGGTGGTAAGCTGATTTCTAAGAATAGCTTTTTTCAGTGGAGGTGTTGTCAGTAATGGCCTAGTCCTTCTCTATTGAAAGTTCATTGTTTAATTCCTGCTTTATTTTTTGAATATAGCTAGATTGCGCAATCTAGGCGACGCTCATCCTTTCCTTTTCATTGATTCGCAAACAGCCTAAAATTAATTCCTTAAATTAAGAGGAAATATTATTGGATAAAACGGGCGGTTATAGAACTTTTTTCCTTAGCTCATCTTCGGACTTGCAATTTTAAAGGGGAATTGTTCCGTGGATGAGCTAATATATGAGAATACCAAAAGCCCAAACATCAGTTTTGGGTCCATAAATGTTGTGGATGAGGCCTTCAGGGCTCATGTAGATTGGACTGCCTATAGTAACGTCTTTGAAGCAGGTGGTTCCTTTGATGGCGAAGCCAAAATCTCCAATTTTATAAATGCCCTCTTTGACAAAAATATTGGATAATTTAAGATCTCTGTGTACGATGCCTAGATTGGATAAATATTAAAGAGCTTGAAGGACTGAGAGGATAATCTTTTTAAAATCGCGTTCTGTGAGTTGGTGAGTGTGTTTGATGAGTGAGTCGAGGTTACCGCCTTCGCAAAACTCTGTGATAATGTAGCAATTGTGGACACTGAAGTGTATATCAAGGCATTTGATGATATTAGGGTGGTTGAGCTCTCTTAGGATAGTTATTTAGCACTCTAGTAGTCTGCGTGCGATTTTGCTTTTGACATCTCCTACTCTGATCTTTTTAACTGCCACAGTAGTATTATTGTTTATGTTGGTACCGCGAAAGACTTGACTGAAGCTACCTTACCCTACTTTTTATCTAAGGTTGAAAACGTAATTTTCAATTTTTTTTAGCATTTGCAACGAACCATTTTAGCTGTCCTCCATTTTAGCGAGAGATAGCCTTTTGCTTAATTTTAATAATCAGATATTATACCGACACAACTTATGACACAACTTTCTCATTTAAATTCCATTGTATTACTGATCAAAAAATACCCGTTATTTTTTTACTTGTATTTATTTTTAGGGCATAAAATACAATTCGTCATATTATATATTTTCTTTGGATATTGTAATAGGGGCCGTTTCCTTATCTATCAAGTTTTGATTTCTGTTTTGTTGTTTCATTTACCGAATTTAGATGGAGGGAATTCTAGTGGAGAATTCTTCTAAAATTGTTTATTTTGAGATAATAAGATATAAACTCATAGGTATAGTAATATAATCTAACGACATAAATAATACAATGACCGATAAGATGAAACCCATTCAACTCATTTCTTTCGACTCCAATAAAAGTACCCCTTCCTCTATTTAGAAATCGTAGTCAATCAAGAAGCAGTCAATTGGCTCATGAACGCAAACCAATCCAAACATATAGGCATCGTCACTGTCGTCGGAAAATATCGAACTGGAAAAAGTTATATCCTTAATCGAGTTTTGCTCAATCAAAATTCAGGATTCTAAGTAGGACCAACTATCAACGCTTGCACTAAAGGTTTGTGGGTTTGGCCTGAATTAATTTCTAATCCTAATGATCCAACAGTTCAGTATATGGTTATGGATACTGAGGGTCTTGGCTCTTTAGAGGAAGGAGAACAGACAGATACAAAAATATTTTTAATGGCTATGCTTCTGTCCTCTTATTTCATTTATAACAGTGTTGGAAGTATCGATGAGAAAGCTGTTCAAAACCTTAGTCTTATTATCAATTTGAGTAAGCTTTTACAAAAGGGAAATTAGAAAGAAATGAAAGATATCATCAATTGTTTTCCTAGTTTCATGTGGCTTGTGAGAGATTTCGCGCTTCGTCTTGAAGACAACCATGGAAAGCCTATTTCTCCTCAATAGTATCTTGAATCTGCTTTGAGACTTCAGGATGGAGTATCTGAGGCAACTGTTCGTAAAAATTGCGTGAGAAAGGAACTGATTAATTTTTTCAAGGATAGAGAATGTTTTATCTTGATTAGGCCTGTTGATGATGAAAAGAAACTTCAAAATATGGCTTCTGTGAAGGATTCTTAGCTTCGCCCTAAATTTTTAGAGCTGATCACTCAGCTGAGATCAAAATTATTATGTGGAATTAAGAAAAAAATGTTCAAAGGGAAACCATGTTCTCCAGCTATGTTCGTAGAGTTATGCCAATATTTTTGCAATTCTATTAACCAAGGAGGACTACCCGATATTGAGAACAATTGGGATTTAGTTTGCCGAGCCGAATCTAACAGAATTTAAAAAAGTATTTTTCATGTTATTTAGGATGTTTGGATGATTTCAAAAAATTTTTGAAAGTTTACTAAACTAAAAAAGCCAATGAAATCGATATGAAAAAGTTTGAAAATGAGGCAAATGAGTTGATTGTGAAAATAATTAAGTATTTTTAGAAAAATGCTCTTGGATAAAAACTTGAGAAAAAGAAAATGATGAAAGAGGCGATGATAGAAGAATATGAAAAATTGAAGAAAAAGATATCAACTATCAAGAATGAGAGTTTGAATGAGTTGTTAAATAACGTGAACGATTAAATTCACTCAATGATAAGCAAAAGTGGTATTAATTCGCTTTTCTAAGTAGCGGATAAATATGATGAAATTATTGAGACTGAATCAAAAGGAGCAAGTGAGCAGACGTCTTGCTATATTTACAAAAAATGCTATGAGGGACTGAAGATGAACTCTTTTACTTTATTTGCTAACATTCTTCAGAATCATAAATATGAGACGGGTCTACTTTAAGAAAAACTAGGATATTATCATAATCAGTTTAACAAAATTCAATAGGGCGAATCAAAGAAATATCAAGAGTCTGATGTGAAAGTGAGGCAGCTCAACCAATTTGTATATCAGCAAGAGCTGAAACTGAAGGAAGCCTAAGAAAAACTACAGAGAGCAGAGAGAGAGTTGACTCAATACAAGCAGGCAAAGTAGAACATAAACTATGTTAAATGAAATGATATAATCAATGCTGTTTTATTACTATTATTGCTCATAAATATTTCATTAATATACATAATTCTTCTCATAAAATGGAAGGAACAATACTGCCTAGCATCCAAGAAATGTATAGTTTTACTAAAAAAAATCAAGACTTTACAGTTGTCCGCAACTATGAAGAGACAACTAAACGCGGTCCTGGCAAACAAGTTCCCACCAAGAGGAAGCACTATCTAGATGACTGCATTCGATATAGTTGTTCTCCTGGGCCGGCAAGTAATTACCAATGTAAATAGACAAGGCTAATTTTCAAGAAGAATGGGCCAAGAAACCGAAGGCTCAAACAAAAAGGGGCGAAAAAGAAACCTACCTCGATGAAATTACTAAAAGATAAAAAAAATTAAACTTTCCTTCTCCAAATAAATACAGAGTGGAAAACAACTGGCCTGAAAAACAGGATAAACCGAAAAATCTCTCGGAAAAGACTAGTTTCATCAACACTTGTTAATATTAATCCAACAAACTTCCTGGACCAGGTTCTTACTGCATCCCAACTTTCATCACTTCTGTTAAAAGTTAAAACAAATGGAACCCTCATAAGCCTCTTATCGAAAAATAGAATAAGGCCGCAGAGATGGCAACATACAATCCTTGTGCTTTAGAATATAATACCTTTGATAGAATGAAAAAGCAAGTTAGTCATCCAACTTTAGCAGCAAAACAAAAAAATGATAAAACAGCTAAATAAAATAGCGTACCAGGTCCTGGTGCTTACGCTGTAGTGAATCACTGGAAGGGTAAAGAGAAAAGTAAAAAGCATGAGTTTAGTTTGAGTAGTCTTTCTGGTGTTATTTCACCGCGAGTATATTATAGCTGATTCATTATGATTGATTTTTCCAATCATTGCATTTTAATATCCAGAAAAAACTATGTTTAATTATAAAATAGTCTAACCTATTTATCCTAAAAGAACAATATCCTTTTCATCTTTTAAGTTTTGTATTTACCTTCATGAAATAAATAGATAAAGTTGTTTAATGGAAAAGTACCTAATACATTCAAAATAGAACGCTGGCTACTTTGTTAAACTAGTCAACTTAATTATGATAGTCATATAGAATTTGAAAATCTAATTAATATTGATATAAATTACAAGCAAGTCAACAAAAATGGAAGGCCCGAGTCCAAGAATAGTCAAAGAAACAAAGACCATTCAGACTGACCCAGTCCCTGGCATCGTATTTTAACCTGACGCCAACAACTATAAACACTTCTTCATCAGATTATAGGGTATTTTAGTCGTCATTCAGGACCCCCAGGAACCTGCTACGAAGGAGGCAAGTTCAAAGCAGAACTATTACTCCCCGACGATTACCCAATGTCACCTCCCAAAGTCGTCTTCGATACCAAAATTTACCACCCTAACATTGGTATGTCTAATATAATGCAGATAACCTCGGACGCATTTGTCTCGATATTCTTAAGAAAAACTGGTCTCCCGCCTTGCAAATGAAATCGGTTTTACTATCGATTCAAAGTTTGCTCGCCGAGCCCAACCCTGATGATCCACTCAATAACGAGGCTGCAGCTCATTGGAAGGACAACAAAAAAGCTGCTGAGGGCAAGGCTAAAGATTTCACTAAAAAATACGCTGTTGGATGATATGAATTCGTCTAAGATTATCAATAATTAGTATGATTTTTTCTAACATGCCGACAGAATGTAATATTTTGGGGGCAGTAGGTGAAAATCATATCAATAAAGAGAAAAAGAATCAATTAAAAAGACTTCGACCATTTTCTTTCCGAATTGAGTCGAAGTAACAAGCTTTGGAATCTCCTTTTTTTAAAATACTAGTAGGAGTTTAATAGCTTTTTTTTAGGCGATAGGCTGAGGAACAATTAGTCAGTTCCTTGAAATATCCTTTTTCTTAGTATTAAATATCCATCTATCCTGTAAAATATGGATGAGCAAGTGCCTGTTCAGCAGACATTCTTTTTGAGGGATCTTTTTCTAGCATCGTTTTAAGTAAATCTAGAGCTTTTGAGTTAATTTTTGAGTAAATGTCTTTCGCAAAAGTAAGATCGCAGGTTCTGTTTTGAGCAAGTATATCATTGTACTTTTTTCCCTCAAAAACCGAAAAACCGAACAACAGATAATGAAAGATGATACCAGCAGAAAAGATGTCACTGATCGGTTCGCTCTTGGTAGACATGTCGCGAATGTTAATAATTTATGGAGCCACGAAACCCGGTGTTCCACATCTAACAAAAAGATACTTCTCTTCATCTGCATGGGTAGCAAGTCCGAAATCACATAGGGCAAGGTCGCAGCTTTTTTATTTTCGAAACATAATATTTTCGGGTTTAAGATCTCGGTGTATGATCCTAAGTTTGGACAAATAACTGAGAGCTCTGAGAATGTTTTGAATAATTTATCTGATTTAATGAGGTTCCATCTTTTTATTGTTCTAAATCGACTAATTCTTACCTTTAGAACTTAGTTTAACTGCTCTCCTTACAAATACTACAAAATAGCATATATTGAGTTATCCGTTTCGTATACCCCTTCTAGTTTCATAATGTTGTCGTGTGAGATTTGCCTCATTAGCTTAATTTCATTTTAGAGAGACTATCTTCCCTTGTCACCCGAATATTGTTTTTCTTTGGAGAAGGCTTTGACGGCAACCATTTTGTGGTCTCTGAGTCTTTACGCAAGGTAAACAGTAGCGAATGCTCCTTTCCCTATTTTCTTTTTCGCCTTAAAAAGCTTATGAAAATTTCTTTGATTGATCTTCTTTTCGAGCTCAAGCGACCAGATTTAAACTATTGCGGGGTTGTTCGAGATGAATGTGAGTTGCTGGGTACAGCATTATCTTTAAAGTTTGAAAGCGACAGGAATTCCTGGTGAAGAATCATTCTGAATGTATGAAGGAGTTACGAGTATTGGTTGGTAGAGGACTTAGAACTTGACGTCGAAGGTGAGTTGGCAGAAAAGTGTGGGTGTTCTTGGGTTGTTCTGATTGTTGAGAAAAAAGTAATTGTCAGTGAGAGTGAGGATTAATTCTTAACTATTCACCGTAAATATATTTCTGAGTTTTGGTTTGTCTAATTCTTGGATGGCGTGAGACATCCCGGAATTTATTTACGAAAATAGATGAAAAGTGGACAATATCATTTAGAAGATGTTATTTCTATATTATTATTATTCTAAAGAATATTCGATTCAATAGAAGGTCTAACTCTAGTAGTTTACAACAACCTCTATTATCGGGTCGGTTTTATTAGTATAATGTGTTTATCCTCAAGCTGCATTTATATCAAATTTTCGATAAGTGTTTTTCATTTAATTTTTTTCAAATGCAGTTTTCAAAATTCTCTATTTTGATATTAAATTATTTTTAACATTTTTACTTTAAAGAAAATTATAGAGTTTATGTTTTTCATTAATTGTATCATTGAAAAAATGTTTTATCCGCTGGGGAAATTCAAAGAAATATTTTTTAATTAACCAAAAACGATGAATTTATTTGTTTGATTCACAATTAAAAGAAGATTAAAGAGTACAAATAGATGTTCCTTTCTCTTAAAAAACTAAAAAAAATTAAAAACCATTTATTACTGATATTATATAAATCAAATATAAACTTATTGGGATGAATTGTGAATGAAAAATAAACTAAGTGATTTTTGTATTTCACCGGATTAAATTTAAATTAATAGTTTGTCTTATTTTCTTTCTTTATTTTTTTTCATTTACGAAACAGATGATGGACATTGGTATGAACTTTATCATTTTTAAAAGTTTATGAAAGCAAAATCAATGATTTAAAAAGGCTGGATAAGAAATTTATGAATATAAATAATAACATTTGTTAAGATTTCGATAAATTGTCGAACATTTTTTAAATTCTTACCTTTCCTATGAAATCAATTTATGTTTTCCATAAATTCTTTTATCTAATGAATGATAATAATAAGCTTAGATAATGAGATCATGGACTCAACTTTGAGTGAATAATAGCAACTCCTTGTTATAGTTTTTCAGGTAAGGTGTTTACTACAAACTGTTCCTTGGATAAAATAGATGTCTAATGTTTTGTTAAAAATGCCCAGAGCTCATCAACGCTGATCCTTCTTTAAACATCGGGATGAACTAAGGTCAAAACGATGCTTTTCAACATTTCACTATAGTAAGGATGGTCACACCATTCAGTAGTTTTTTATCGATGGGTATCGATATCGAATCCTCGACCCGAATAGTTATAGACTGAGTGAAGATCGTCCAGAATGCCTGCACTGAGGACAGTTGCGCCAATGGAGAACTATTCTGATTTTGAATTGGTCTTGTTGTCTAGTAATTTAAAACTAGCAGAGGTCAAATCTTCCGGGGCTACGAGAACGTTACTGGAAGGTTTGGAAGTATCGATTAGTTTGTTATAGCTGCTCTTTTCGTATGGGAAAGACTGAAGTGTTCCAACTTTGATTTTTTCATCTCTGCTCAAAAATACGTTTTCTGGCTTGATATCTCCGAGTGGTTAACCTCTCTGTTTGGCATCAATTTTAGCTGCTACGAGGGCGTAAAGGAGGTAATAGAGTTGTTTTTCTTTGAAGTACTCTCGGTTGGGCTGTCTTCTGGTGATTTCGTCAGAGAGGATGTAGGGATAGTTGGGGTAGTTGGTCTGGATGATTGGATAGGTACGATGACGTTGCCATGTTTGGCGCACATCTAGGTGCTGGGAGTATAGCCCATTTCGGTGGGAAGGAAGGCGAACTGGCCATTAGGATATCCTGCAGTATGCGCGACATTGTTTCGCCACGATTAGTAATATTTTTATTAGATGGGGTATGTGCTTTGGATATAGTTTTTGGTGGGTTCTCTCACAATATATGATTTTTGGAGGAAGGGGTGCGAGTTTCTGAGTTATTCTTTGTTAATGTTGACTGGCTGAGGTTCACTGGCTCCCATCTTTTTCTTTGACCAAAATTATATTAATCTGTTAGTCAAATTAGGCAAATAAATAATCATCAGCGAGTATAAGTCAAAGCCTATTTATTACATTTTATAGTTTTTATAGATAGTGATCGATTACTCGAATTCAAATGTATGCATAATTTGATCCAGAGAGATCTCTTTAACATCTATTTAAGTGATTCGATTTTTAATATAAGTGATTCGATTTTTTATCTGAGATCGATTTATTTAAAAGATTCATGATTAATTGTTATTACAGAACAACAAAAAACTTCAATTTTAATATATCAATCATTCTACTGACAGTATTTTTTGTAAAGCAATTCGTTGAGATATTTTTTTATATTTTTGCTTCCTGTTCGTTTTGGTACTGGAGTTAGAGTGTTTGCTGATTATTTTTATTTTTATGACTCTTGTAAATCAAATTTATCGATAGGAGTTGCAGTTAAAATCCGAACTTGAGTTTATTAATCAAAAAGAATATAATAATTAATTCATATCCACTATGAAATAATAACCAGGATTTGATTGGCAAAATGGCAAATACTTTCGTTGCAGGCCTTCCCTTTACGAATCAGTGGTGGTTGGTTCGTATCTCCTTGATATTGATGGCACCCAACTCTTCGTATACGATCTCGAAGAACTAACATTCAAAATTTCTATTGAAGTGCTCAATAAGGAAGATATTTTTTGCGCAAAAATACGAGCATTTAATGACAAGCTAGTGGGCGTATTCGGAATGTATAAATTTTGGATTATCTCTCTTGATAACTTCAAAATATTGGAGGGATCTGGAGCCACTCTACCCACTATGATTGAATATGTTTAGGCTAAAAACAACTATTTGGCCATACTCACTTCGGATGAGGAAGGATAAGACAAATTGCTGTATTTTTGGAAGTACTCAAATGAGGGAAAAATTTAAAAATAGTTTGCTGCTTTTGATGTGCATTTGCCTTAATTTTAAGAGTGCAGTGAAGATAAACTTGAAATGGCGATATTTGAGTCGATTGACTTTCTTCCCAAAGTCTATCTCTTTTGGAAAACTACAAGCAACTTACTTGAATTAGATCCCTCCAGAAGATTGGAATAAAGGTACAATCGATCAAAAAACACTAACTATCTGATTGATATTGATAACGACAATTATTGCGAGATTAGTTAGAGCAAAATCAAGATTTGCTCAAAGAAAGGAGGAAAAGAAATAGGATCTTTTATGAACGCCAAGGAAGAATTCAAAAAAATTATTATCAAACACAGTTAACCTAAAGAGTACTTCAGTATTTCGAACCAAGGTGTTAAGAGGTGGAAACTTTAGAACAACACCGAACCCTTACTATATGCTGAATCTGACAAATATTTAGTTGAAAATTTATACTTTAATGGAAAAGGTGAACTCGTTGGCACCAACATTTAAAAAAAATTTGTTCTGATCTGGAAAAGTGACAAAGAGGTCATTATTCACAATTTCCCAAACTAAGTGATCAAAAAAATAATGAAAATTAACTAGACTCAGGTGTGCTTACTCTTAGAAGCAACTATCAATAAAGAAATTTAGAACTAAATTCAAGTAGAAAAACACAATAAGATGTAGATCTATGATTTTGTGAAGGACATAGCTATTGCTAAAAAAGCAGTCTTAAAGCTTTAGTATAAAATTGATATTGATTCTGCAATCATTGCCCTGGATGGAAGCGTCATCTTTATTCTTAACGAATTTACAGAAAATGAATTAAAAAAATACATATTCAGATGGTCACCTTTTAGCTAAGACAAGAAAAAATAGAGTAAAAAAAGAGAAATAGTTGACTCAAATCTTTACCATTCAATAAAACTTTACCCTTTCGAAAGAATTATAACTTTTAAGCAAAGTAAAGATAGTGAGATGTATGATCCATTCGGAAAGGCCTCTTTATCAAAGTCTCAGGTGACTCTATTTGATTTTAATGCAAAGAAAATAGGAGATTACGAGATTGCTGGTGATATAAAACAAATAGAGTTGAGTCACAATAATCAAATTTACGCTTTGGGAAAAGATAAATTCTCGATTTTCCAGATTAACAGTAACTTTAAAAATCGTCTTTAAAAAGTTCATTAACTTTAAGTGGCTGTATCCTTTGTTTATACTCTGGATAACTATATCATCATGAAAAAAGAAGCATCGATCATCGTTTATGATCAAGAATTTGATTTCGTTATGAAAGAGGATGAGGACTAAAATGCGGAAAACTACAGAATTCTTAAAGTCAATGAAAAACAATTCATATTGGCAGGTGAGCAATAAATCAGCTTCTGGGATCTTGATAAATAAACAAAGACTGTTTTGGATGTTAAAGACGAAATTGCTCCAAATCTGATTGAACTGATAGGAAAACAGACTCTACTCATTGCCGACAAGTGGATTAAATCGTTTGATTTTTATGGGCTCAAAAAATGAGCATGAAATCATTCAAATATTGAAAAACTATAATAAAGATTGATCACTCACAGGAAATAGTCTGGTGTCTTTTTGGCGAGGTTAGCTTCCCCTCTTCTTGGACTTGGATCAAAAGTCATATGGGTGCATTTCAGATTTTAGTCAACTTAGACTATTGCTGCGAGGTTTCCGCATCTGTAGCAGTAGTTGGGAGCTGAGAAGACAGTGGTCACATGACTATCATGAGTATGTTGAAATCCATCATTCATGAGCTGATGGGCTCTCATTATTTTTTTCAAACCATTTGAATGATTGAACTTCATTGAGTTATCCTACATTAAAATAGAATTACTTGACCAAAAGTCCAACCTGCCCCTCTCGGACTAACATTAAAACCGAACCGTTAATCGGGATCACTCCATAGTAGATCACAAATAGCTCCTTAGCTTGGAACTTCTTGGAATCGATCCAATTTTCTGATGTCATCAAGGGTTTTAATGCTTGGTGAGAGTCCTCCGTGGGTTCCAAAGAATTGCCCTTCGACCACTGCAGTTAGTGGCAAGTAATCAAACAATTCTGTTAACATTTTCCAGACGTTATTATTTTCATATTTTCTCATGCATTCATCGTAAAAGCCATAATTTTGAGTGATGCTCCTAGATTCATGATTTCCTCGAAGTATGGTCAAGCGCTATTTATATCTAACCTTTAAAGACAAGAGAAGGCAGACTGTTTCTACTGAGTAATAGCCTCGATCCACATAATCTCCGAGGAAGAGGTAGTTGGTATAAGGAATGTTTCCTCCTATCTTAAATAGTTCCATTAGGTCATAAAACTGTCCATGCACATCTCCGCAAATATTTACGGGGGCTCTTACATTCACGACATTTGGCTCTTCTGTAAAAATTTATCTAGATCAACAGACAAATACTTGGCTTTGTCACAGAGAACTTTGATTTCTTGTTCATTTAGTAGTTTACACTGTGATAATCGTTAAATGTATTCATCGAAGTTTCCCAATTATTATCGAGACAGCCGATGCATAATTTCAAATTTTGAATAAAATATAAAAGATGCAAATTTTTATCAATGTATAGATAGGACTAATTGTTTAAAACTCATAAAAATATGTTTAGAAGCATACTAAATCTGTAACAATTAACATTATTAGAATAATTTTATATCAGTGTGTACAGATGTATGGTTTTTCGTACCTTATAATAAGAGGAGTGGATAACTTAACGTTTGTACTGAGTAAACTTCCAACGAAAAGTCACTGATTCGCGTAAATCTTTTGAAAAAAGGAAGTACTGAAGTCCACGATTTTAATGATTATATTTAGGTTTATATTAATTAAATTAACTTGATTTCGAAAGATGCCTTTATTTCTTACATTAAACAAAACTGGAAAAGTTGCCAATAGCTAAAACATGAGAAAGATAGTATTTAAAGCAAAAGAAAATCCTCCAAATACTATATAAGTAAAAGCAGAAAAAAGAATAATTTAATAAAATAAGCAACTTAACTTGTAATTTGAGGAGTATTAGACAACAAACTAGATTCAATAAGATTTTACAGTTGCTCCATGTTAAATAAATTCTTTTTATAATTTTGCAGAAGAGATTCAAGATTTTGATTAGATTTAAGAGACTTTTTAGGAGGAGGAGTTAAAGTCAGTCATTGAGAAAACAATGAAATGATTCATATTACAGTTTTTACTATTCATATCTCTGAATGATATTTTTAAGTTATATTATCCAAATAGCATCTTACTAAAAATAAAACATGTATGGATGAACGTTTTCATTCTTCTAAGGGTAGTTGGATATTCGAAAATGATATAGTTTCAAAATTTGCGATAAAGTTTGTAATATTCTTTGATTCATTATCAAACATACCTTTACTAATTAAAACATTAAAATAGTCATATAGATCGAATAGTGATCCAGGAGCATTATATAAGGCATATATAAATTGTAAAGGTTATTGACTGTTTAAAGATCTGTTGATGTCATCATCTTAAGAAATGAAAAAAAATAAAGATTGAAATAATCCTAGGTCAAAAAGCGCTGATTAGATTCAAGGGGTTTAAAATACAACTGTATTATGTCTTGAAAGGTAGGATCTTTGCGAGATACGTCTAAACGATAAAATTGATAAACTAGAAAATTAAAAATATAAATAAATGAAAATTTTATTGAAATTTTTGAGATTAGAGACTATCTGAGGTTTAGGAAGAATGAGTATTCAGTAATAAAGCAATATCTAAACTGAAGTATTTATTTGATAAATTTTGTAAAATATTTACTTGATAATTTTCATTCGAATCTTTATTAATTTATAATTTTGATAAAGTAGAAATTTAAAATAATGGTAAAGTACACTTCTATTATTAATTTAAACCAAAATAGCTTTTCTTTTTAATATATTTAAAAATAAATGATATTTACTCAAACTCAAGATCAAAAGACTGCCCATCAGGCGAAGGCTTTTGTCATTACGTGTATGGACTTTCGTTTGATTGATGACTCAGTCTACTTTATGAATGGTCTTGGCTTTAATAACAATTATGATGGGTTTATCTTGGCGGGGGCAAGTTTAGGATTTACTCAAGAAAAATACCCTCATTGGGGACAAACTCTTCTCGATCATATGAATATAGGACTGACTCTCCATCATTTCCGGTAAATTGTTATAGAGTTAGATAAATCATTTTTATCGATCACATTCAATGTGGAGCCTATAAAAAATTCTATACTGATATGAAGACTGAAGAGGAATAAATTTGCCATCATAAGGAATGCATGACTAGAACAAAAGAAAAATTAGCCTAGTTATTTCCTAATTTCAGGTTTAGAGGGTTCTTGATGAATTTGGATGGAAAATGTACACAACTCCATGTACACGTTAGAGTGGAAAATACTCAAGTAGATTAAACTACGGAATAATTTTTAGGGAGTTTGTCATACCATCTTTGATTACATTCATATTTCGATCGTAAATTGTTATTTATAGAGATATAGCATTCGATTTCTTTTAGTTTCCATCTTATTATTTGAGAGAGTTACTATTATATTTAACTTTAATGAGCGTACTTTCATCCCGAAAGCACATCCCGTTTAAAGTGAAGTTTGATATAGAAGAAAGGCGAGCAAAATCAAGAAAATTTCTTTAATAGAACTCTAAAGCTGTCCCGATAATTGTAGAACCATTATCGAATTCTACATTTATGCCATTCTAAAATAGTAAATTTTCAGTGTAGAGAGATAGGTCAGTCAATTATTTAAAATCGATAATGGTTGAAAAAATTTCTAGGGATATGTTTCGGGAAAGTATCTTTTTTTTTGTAGGAAAGAAACTATTGCATGAAAGTCATATTACAATTGGTGAGTTATATGACGCATATCAAGAGCCAGATGGCTTTTTGTACATTGCTTATTCATAATCGAATCCATTTTGATCTTGACATTTATTTATTCGATATTTTTTGCAAAAATTAAAAATGTAATATAGTCGTTGTTAACTATCTTTTAATTAGCTTGACCTTAAGAACTGTTAAGTTAAGTAAACAACATAATAAAAATTAATATCATTTAGTAATTTTGGATATTTTTCTCCCTAAGCCTGATTGAGATTAAGTCTTTTTGCTCAAGGGGCTGCCAACATTAATGTTATTTTATATATTGAACTATTTGTCTATTCCCTTTGAGATTGGACTTGTTGTTCGATACTGTTAGTTTTGTTGTGGTTTTGATGTCCCTCCATATAATTTAATACTTTAAAGTTATTTTTTTAGTGTTTTATTTTATAGTCTTTTTCTTTATAGCTATTTCAGATAAACTTTCTCAACAACGTTATTTTCTTTGAGTCTTTACTATAGTAAGCCCATATCTTCAGTTACAGCTTTAAAGATACTTTTAATCTAAAGATAGGCCTATTTTTTGTTAGTAACTATCTTTCTATCTTTTAAGACCATTTATGAATCTCTTTTTTTCGGTGTACGTGATGAAAAATTGACTTCTTTACTATTTAATGTATCAAATTTTTATTCTTCAGACACTTAATTTTCAAAATTTTTAAGTCTTGATCGAGAAATTTCATCCAAACAAAAGCTCTTGCGATTATCTTTGATAGTTTCATTATAATTGTTTTTCATGACACTTTTCAATTAATGTCGATATTATTAAATTTAGGACTAAAGCTTAAAATTTTTATCTTTTAATTCTTGATTTTTCTTTATACTTATTTCAAGCATTTCTTTCATTTCTTTAAATTTTTTAGATTAAGATTAAAAACTTTTTAAAGTAGACTCTGTGCTTTGTGAATTTTTCAACTATATTTCTAGTTATTTTATTCTTGATGTAGTGATTTGATATTTTTATTTATACAGCTCATCTTTTGATTTCAATTATTTTTCTTTTTATCTTAATTGGTTTGAAGTTTTGTCTATCGTTTTATTGTGTTATTTAGCTAATGTTTATAGATGCTTAATCTTCTAAGAGTCTATTTTAATTTTATAATGTAAATTTTATAACTCTTTTTGAGATCCTTCGAGTTAGATTCTTAATCTTTTTTATCTAATTTAATGCTAATCTCTCCATTTTAATAATTATTTTTCACTAGAAGCACTATTTTATCTCATTTTGTCAACCATTTTTTACAACTCTATATATTTTTTTCTTTATCTAGAAACTTATTTTTATTTCTTCTAAATTTCTTCTCCTACCTTTATCAATTGATTTTATTTTTTATTTTTTTCGCTTATCTCTTTATCAATATTTTTTTGTAATTATAAGATTCTAATTTAATAATCCTGACGTAATGATTGTATTTATTTTTTTGTTTTGTCTAGAAATTAGTCTAGTTACTGGTTTTTTTAATTCAATTCAAATTACTTTTTCTCTAATTCTTTTATTTTATCTTTTAGCTGATTATTAAAGTTAATTTATTTTTATAAATTTTATTTGGTTTCTAGGTAAATTGCTCTAGAAACTATTTTTTCTTTATCTGAATCATCTTAAGATTTTTCACATTGATTAATTTTTTATTCAAGGTTTGAGCACATATGCTTTAATTCTTGTATATACTATTCTTTATTAGCTATTATCGTTTCATACTCTTATCTTAACTAAATTATTCTGTTATTTAAATTTTCAATGCCTCTAGCACTCTATTGAGTCTATTTACAAAATTATTCACTTTACTCCTCGTAATATTTTTATTTGGATTCATGGTTTGATATTGAAATTTATTTTAATTATATTTGGGCCGATTTAAATAGGTGTTAA
>ERZ724520.828-NODE-828-length-16343-cov-4.091601_pt1 | contig 16343 bp, 28 predicted proteins | sample MGYA00376053_ERZ724520 | MGnify/ENA primary metagenome ERZ724520 (study PRJEB28724, sample SAMN07190886) | activated sludge metagenome | isolation source: activated sludge of sewage treatment plant in Hong Hong | place: USA: Christiansburg, Virginia | collected... | reverse complement strand
TTGGTATTATGGAGTGGGCTTTACAAGGTGGAATTAATCCTGTAACACGTCAACCACTACAGCAAGAAGAGTTAGCACAATGGCAAGCACTGTACAATCAAGATCTTGCAACATATAACGCCAAGCTACAAGCTGCTCAGGGTGGTAAAGTGGATATTCAAACTACAACTGAAGGTAAGGTTCCAACATATCCACAAGCATCCGCTGGAACTACTAAAGGAACTCCACAGAAACCTACTGTGTCTGATACAGACCTGATTAATAAATATTTACATAAATAAGGATAGAAATGGCCGAGCATTCATATGAACAAGTAATGACAGCTTTGCGAAATGCTGATGCTGCTGGTGACACAGAAGCAGCAACTCGGCTGGCTTCTATTGCCCAAAGTTATCAAAAGCAACCATCTCAACAATCAACCTATGGTCTCAAGGAAGGTGCTGTAGACTTTGCAAAGGGTACGGTAGGAACTATTGCAGGGTTAGCCGACTTAGCCGTGGGTTTACCTAAAATGGCAGCCTCTGCAATCGCTGCTCCTATTCGCACTGCTATCTATGGCGATCCAAATATACAACGTAACGTTGCTCAACAAGCTTCTGAGGATGTGTTTGGTACACCTTCTCAAGGTTTAGCTAAACTGGGAGTTCCAGCAGAGTACTTACAAGGTTCTAAATCATATCAAACTATGATGAAACCCTTTGAATTGCTATCAGAAGGTGTAGAAGCTGGTGGTAACAAGGTTGCAGATATTACAGGTAGCAAAGACCTTGGCGGAACTGCTAAACAACTTGCCGATATTGCAATGATTGCTTCACCAATTCCGGGAGTTAGGCTAGCTAAACGTGGTGCTGCAAAACTACTAGAACCTTTTAGTGGTGCTAAAGATGCTACCACCCTTCGTCAAAATCTTGGGTATGAAGGTGCAAAGAAAACTAATCCATTTATGGAGAAGGTTCTTGCTGAGGATGCTACAAAAGCACAGCCAACACAAATGCCTCGTATACAGACTGAACTTGATCTAGGTCAACCTAATCAGTTTGGTCATCGTCCTAGTGAGTTCACTATTGATGAGAATGGTATTCCTATCCGTAGGAATGCTTCACTAGAGGCACAGGAAACTGTCAGGCAGGGCGATCTATTCAGTCTTGAGAACCAAGCACAGGAACTGCGTAATGATGTCTTAAATCGCGCAGAACCTGCTCAAGAAGGTTTCCCTGCAAACCGCGAGTATCTGCGTAAGCAAGAAGAAGAACTAGCATATCAACAAAAAGCTAAACAGGATTCTTTACCAATAGAAGAACCTGTTGCTGAACCTAGCCAGCGCTCTCTGGGACAAACTGGATTTGGTAAAGGTCAACGCGGTTCAATTGGTTTTTTCGGAAAAGATCCATTTGAGAAATTCTCAGAGGAAACTAAACAAAGTTACCCAGATGCAACTCCAGAACAAATTAAACGTGCATGGGATCTACAACAAGCTGAGCATCTAAAACCACAACAAAATCGTGCAAAGCAAGAAGCTATCACTAAAATGGTTGGTGGTAATATCAATGATAAACTAACTGTCTATGATGGTTCTAAGCCAGAAGAAATTGTTGCTGCTATTCAAACTAGTCCAGAATTAACGAAGGAACCCGGAACATACCAAAAATGGTTTGCTCCAAAAGGTCAAATTGCTAAAGAACTGGTTGATAATCCGGGCGTAAATGCCGGGATCTCTCGTATTAAACATATTACTGACACATTTGCACGTAAATCTGAGACTGAATTGTTTGGTCCTGAGGGCATTATTACGCGGATTACTAAGTTTGAGAATCCACTTGGTCCCGGAAAGATGTCAAATCTTTTCAAGGAACGCTTCAAAGCTAAGAATGATCCTGCGTACAAACAAGCACTCAACAATGCTGAACGCGAGATTGACACTGCTCTTGATACATTATTTACTAAGAATCTCGATGAAGTTAATAAGATCCTAGTTGCAGAAGGCAAGGAACCAGTACAAGGCGTGCATAAATACTTTCCATCTATTTTTGATGGTAAATTTGTCTTTGAAGTACGTAAGAATGGTGGTAAGCCTGTTCTAATGACTTCTCACAATAGGAATCAATATAACCTTATGCGTGATCTAATGCAGGCGGAGGGGTTAGAAGTTGGTCCTGTTAAGGAACGTGCAGCACTACAAAATCGTTTTGGGGACACTGATCATTTAGTAGCTGAGTATCAAATGATGCTTGACTTTATGGATTCAAAAGCACCTGAAGTTGTAGCTGTACGAAATGCTATGGAAGGTATTGAACAAGCTAGTGCTACTACTACTGCTGGTTATCATAACCGATTCAAAGAGTCTCGTGGTTATCAAGGTAACTTAGGTAATAATCCATACTTATCAGACGTTACTAATTTCTATGATGCAAAACGTGCATTAACTCGTTATCAGGAAGCCCATAATGCGTGGTTAGCCGCAAAAGAATTAACATCCTTTGATAAACAATTAGGACAACTTAAAGATGCTCCTAGTAGCGTTATTCAATATGTAAGTGGTCAGATTCAAGATATTGTTGTGAAGCGCGGTGTTGATTCTATTACTGCACCCATGACCGACCTAGTTAAATCCATTACTGGTATTTCTGAATCTAAGCAACTATCCGCGATTCGTCAGTATGCAAATTTAAATACTGTTCGTATGGTTGGTGCTGGTAGTATGCGTGCGCTTACACAAAACTTCTTTCAGCCTATTGAGGCAATTCTACCAAAGTTTTTACAAATGTATCCTAAAGTTGGTGGTGGTGCTTTGGACATTGTTTCTCCTGCGATACATGGATTAGGAGACTATTTCCAAGTTCTAGGTATTCATAACAAGAATGAAATAAGTGGATTGTTCAATTCAATGCAATCCAAGAAAGTACTAGAAACTGAGTCAAAAATCTTTGGAGTAACTTCTAATGAATTGTATCAAGAGGCTGTAAAATCTGGCCTTATTGATCCAACTGTTCTAGAATCAACGCCATTCCTTGATCGTAAACTTACACAAGGTGCTTGGAAATTTGGTTCTGGTTTGCTTAGTAGAAGTTCAGAACAAGCCGCGCGATTTGCTACATTCTCTACTTTTTCTAGATGGTTAATTGATGCAGGTGTTCCAAAAGAACAAGCAATTCTACAAGCAAAGCAATGGACTGAAGGCCACATGGTTGACTATTCTATCGAGGCCAAACCGGGATTTATGACCAAAACTGGTGTAGTTGGAGAAGCTGCTGGTAGACTACAAACATTCAAAGCTACACAACTTGGCAGATATGTTGTATATATTCAAGAAGCAATGAAGAGTGGTAATACAAAACCATTGGCAGCCATGCTTACAATTAACCTAATGTTAGCTGGTCTACAGGGTATGATTGGTATGGATGTTTTATCAACTGTCTTAGACGGAGTTTCATCTGTTAGTAAAGATCCCAAAGACAAGGAATTCTCATTCCGTCGTTGGGTATCTGAGAAAGCTCCTGAATGGGCCAACTGGGGAGTATTATCTACTACTACAGGTCTAGGTTTGTTTAATGCATTCAGCCAGCAATCTATTGGTGATGGATCACTTGCAAATATGTTCCCTGTATATGCAGGTGCCGCCGAGCAAGGACGTGCAGTATTCCGTAGAGCTAGTACCGATTGGGAAACTGAAAATGTTGGTGAAAAGGCGCGACAATTGTCTGCATTTGTTCCTTCATCTTTACAACCACGCATTGATCGTGAACTTCTAACTCAAAATGTTCTTGGGAAAAAGACTGCTATCTCTAAGTTTACTAATCAACCTGTATACACATACCAAGAAGGTGATTATTCTGTAGGTAACATCTCACCATTTGAAAAGTCTAAGCAATCTTCACTACGCAATGAAATGCGTAAAGAGGGTGAGCGATTTACAACTGGTAAAAAAGATCTAGAAAAAGAACTAGAGTCTAAGGCTATGGATATTTATGCATATGGTAAAAAGAATGCATTTAATCAGAAAGCTTTTGACAATATGATCATGGATTTTGTTGTTGGATATAAAGGTAATCCTGAGATTCTCGACAAAGTATTTAAAAACCTTGCTATTAAATCTGGAATGACTAAGCATGAACTTGTTCGACTATTACAAATGAACAAAGTGGACTATGAGCAATTGCCTGAAGTCAATCGTATGCTGAAATATAGTGAACTTATGGAGAAACGTAAATAATGGATGGGAAAAGTATTGTCAGGAAGTTTGAAGGGTGTAAATTAACAGCCTATTTATGTCCTGCTGGTATTCCTACCATCGGATATGGGCATACTCACAACGTCAAACTTGGTGATACTTGTACTCAGCAACAAGCAGATGAGTGGCTGGAGGATGATTTCTTCCATGCCACCTCAGATGTAAAGGCTGTGGTTAAAGTGCCACTGACAGATAATCAATTAGATGCCTTAGCCAGTTTTGTCTTTAACTTGGGTGTTAGGAAATTAATCCAGTCGACACTGCTAAAGAAACTAAATGCTAAGGACTATACAAGTGCCGCGAATGAATTTGATAAATGGGTATTTGCCGCTGGAAAGAAACTTAATGGCCTCATTGCAAGGCGTGCGGCTGAGAAGGAATTGTTCTTATCATGAATGAAGAAGAACTATTAAAACAACTTCAACAGTACTTTTTACAAAATCGTAGTGTTGATCGTGCATACGATCCTAATCAGGGAAAAGTATGGACGGATAGTTACTCATTGTCTAATATGTTTAATGATATTGGATCTGGTATTAATCAACAATTACATGATTCACCAAACAACATGTGGGATCATAATGACATGACCCTGCGCAGGTTGATGAATCAACGTAACCAAAAAATCAAGATGTAAAAATAATAAAGCCCCTCTCCGAAAGGATTGGGGCTTTTGTTTTTGCTTTTTAGTGGGTCACATTTTCATTAGGTTTCTTGATGGGAACAAATGACAGGATTACTTTCCAGTCAGGTTCTTCATCAAAGGTAGTTACAAATCCCACACCATCCTGTGCATCTGGATGATCTTTAAGTTCATTAATTGTTTCTAGTAATAGATTCTTAAAATCTTCATTCATTGTTATTGTTATCTTTCTTATTATTATAATCTTTTAACATAGAGCATTCTGGAAAATCACATAAGAAACCATCTACATGAGAACATCTAAGATCTTTATACATATCACAGTAGTAGACAGGATCACTTTTTCTAAGAAAGATTTGATGTAAAACCTTCTTTAAACTCCACATGATCCACCCTTCCCACCAATCTCACAGATATCGTTCTCTGCAAACACTACGCCCTTATGTCTCATGGCCTCAGCATATTCAACTGGTGTCAATGGCTGGCCGCCACGAGAACCATCTGGATAGGCAGTAAAGCCACGCAAGCGTGGGGCATATTTAGACAAAATCTCTGCAAATTCCAGCACACGATTTTCGTTATTATATTTACTACCCCATTCAGGAAGATTAATTGTTGAAGATATACTCATATCCACATAATCTTGAATTGATGCTTGAAAAGATATACGCTTTTCAAAATCAGTGCTTAGGGATTGGGCGGTTTCGATTTTACTTGGGTCGAGTCCATACTCTTTAATGAGTTGATCTGCCGTGGTGTCCACGACGTACTCATACTTCCATTTTGTTCCGTCAGTAAGATATCGTCGCTTGTATGCAACTGCAAAGAGTGGCTCAATACCAGTCGTTGTTCCTGCGAGAATTCCGATAGAACCTGTGGGAGCGATTGCTCTATACGCGATAGGCTTGCTAATATAGAGTCTCTCACAATGTTCATTAGATGCTCGTTCTGATTCATCTCGATATACCTTTAACCATTCGTGAAGTTCAGGTGTTACTTCGTATCCATATCCACGTTGAAGGAGCCATGCGTGAATCCCCATGAGGCCCAACCCAAGACGACGATTCTTTTCCCTAACTTTATAGACTTTGTCATACGGAAGGTCCGCCCTGAGCGTTCCACAGACGAGGCACTTACTTCCAAGTTCAACAACATTTTTGAATTCTTCCAAAGATGTAATGTTTGAGATATTAATACTCCCAAGATTACATACATCAGAATCATCCTCTGATGTAACTTCTGTACAAGCATTACGAAGAGTTTCATTTTGTTTATCACCAAAGTTAAAACTAAAACCAGGTTCGCCAGTCATCATTGCTTGACGACAGTTCTCTACAAATATGTGGAGATTCGCACGATCTGCATTATACAACCACTTGTCATCATAATTAACAGAAATGTTAGTCATGTCAAGTGGTGCAGGGAAATTAAAATCTAAGTTTTTCTGGTCGCGGATCAATGTAGACCAGTTCTTTGCTGTGAGGAAATTGGTAATATCCTCGTGTAGCCAATTGAGACTTGCGTAAATCGCGGACCTTCTGCTCCCACCCTGCATAACGCCGCGACCCGCCTCGTTGATCATCTGCATTAATGGGAGTGGGCCAGAGCTTAATCCTCCCGTACGCGAGAGTGGCTTCCCTGATGGACGTAGAATAGAATAGTCGGTTCCAATCCCGCCCCCAGTCATGAGGCAACTTACTGCTCTTTGTGTTAGACTTGCCCATTCTTCTCTTGTATCCTCTTCTGCACGTAGTAGAAAGCAATTATTAAAGTAACTATTCTTACGGCCAGCATACCAAAGGTAGCGACCGCCAGGAACAAATTTCATTTCTTTAATATATTGTACAAGTTGATCACGATCACTTTGTGACATCAAAGCGCGATCTTTGCCCCAACGCGTACCACAAACATCTTCAACTAATCGCTCTGCTAGAGCATCCCATGTATCATCTACGCCCTGTGCATACTTATGTTTGAAGATATTCTCTGCAAAACTATTTTTAAATCTCTGAATCTGCATTCTCTAAATAATCCTTATATTGTTTTTCCCAGTCCTCGTTTTCCCAACGATGAATAAGCTCATCTTTGGATTTACGATTCTTATGTTGTTCTTGTTTATCTGGATTAGTAGGATTCTTCTTCCCTACATACATCTTCGGAAGTTTCATTATAATAGCTTCGTAGTTTGTCTTGTTTATCTTCGATAAAACTTTCAAGAGTATCAACTAATTCACTAGAAGAAAGATCAAGTAACTCCAGTAGAGTCACCTCATCCTCCTTCTTTAATAGTTCACATAAATCATTAAAGGTCATTATTAGGACTCCGATCTAGAGCAGCAACTACCATCATAGCATACTTATTATCTGTAAGTAGATACTCTAACTCAGAAGAAGTTAATGTTACTGATTGTGGTCGTTGGTTTGATTTATGTAATCCACAAATCATTTGACCTATATTAACTTTATAGGTTGTATTTGTAGTCTCTTGTTGTGTTCTTCGGATAGTAAAATTAAAGTTCATTTCTTAAAGTTACTCACAATTCTTTGGCCAAATAGAAAACCAAATGCAATATTAGCACCTTCTAATGCCAATGCTTGAACAGTGGTAGGTACAGTAGGCACATAAAGAGACACAATCCCGCCAAGGATAACAATCCCTGCCATGATATACCGAGAACTTGCACGCAAATCCACAACCCACTGACTAGGAGTACCACCAGGATTGTCCAGGGCAGCAACAACTTGCATACGTTTAATCTCTTGCTCATCAAGTTGTAGTTGTTCAGCTACTGTAGTTGGTTTTACACCTCCTAACTTAGTAGTGATGACTTGTTTGATCCCCTCAACACTGGCAGGAATCAGTGCTGAGAGTAGTGTGGTTAATAGCATACTCATTTACGGCATCCAATGAAATAATTGATTGTCTAATTCTTGGGCAAGAATGTTATTGATTGTCCTAGCCACCTCGCGGATTTCCCATTGGGCATGTTTATCTGCACGAAGTTTGATGAAGTCCAACCATGCTTGGAAATTACCTGTAACAATCAATTCAGTTGTGGTTGCTTCTGGTAGAACAAAGCGTGCGTCTTCTTTCTTAACTCCTCGGCTTAGTAGATGCTTATATAGATCCAAACATTTCTGATAGTGGTCATGTACTTCTTGAACATACTCACCATCAGCAGGATTAATTGGATTAATAAACCCAGCTTTATCTTCTTTACAATATCGCTGTGATCGTTGTAGAAAGTCTAAGTGCTTTGACCTTACGAATTGGTGACTACACACCCGACTAATACCAGAGATATGGAAAGTAGCGTGTGCAAAGCGCAAAGTTGCCAAATGTCCTTTATCCTTACAGCTAACTGCACGTTTGATGCAAGCTTGAGAGTCAGTGCTAGATGAATAACAAATACCAGCACACTTACCAATAAACTCCAAGGAGTTAGGAGTGATATTAAGAAGCTCGACATTCACCGATTATCTCCCGATCCTTGTAAAGTGTTCTCTGCTTTCCGGCGGCGTAACTTGTTATGGTTGATAAGTAAGATGTCTTCAGGTTCATACCCAATTGCGTCACATAGTCGTGAAAGGTACCAGAAACAGTCACCCAATTCATAGGCAAGATCTCCAATATTTAAATGACCGTCCCTAATTAACTTCTTAACTTTACCTGCGACTTCTCCGGCTTCGGACGTAAGGCCGAGGGATAGGTAGTAGAGTTCAAGATCAGATCCTGTACCCGCTTCTGGATAAATCGCAACTTCTGCTGTTGCTTCTGTGTAGTCATTGAGTCGCATATAAATGTTCTATGATTGTTGGTCTTTGAATAAATCTCCCTGCACTGGGAGTGTGGCTGGGTGAAGTGGTTGGTTGAGTTCGGCATGAGTAATAAGAACGTTAAGATAATCACGCGCTTTATATAAATCTTTGAGGCCATCTTTATCCCGCCACCTTACAACATATTTACAAATATTTCCTTCACAGAAACCTGCTGCATTCGCAAGCAAGGCATCAATAAGAATTGTTCCAGCATAATGTTTAGGACTGTTCATAGCGTTCTTTCAAGTAATCAAGAGAGATGAAACATTCATCAAAGGAACCATTATTAACGCGATGTGCCATCAGGATTCCGCGGAAATGGTTATTACCTTGTGGTCCTAGATAATCTTCATCATGTTCATAGCAGCTACCGGCAATAATGCAAGTAATAGTAGAACCATCTGGTCGTTTACCGTAGGCGACTTGCTTTCCCTGCTGATGTCCGGCAATGCAAGACATGTGTAACTTAGACACCATAGCGGAAGCAGTAGTAGCGGCTCGTCCCAAAACCCCAGTAGGGAAGTAATGACTATAAGCAATGCCATCAATAAAGACTGGACTAAGGAAATCATGTACTTCCCAGTCGCCATAAGGTAAGTCCGTAGTACTGATGAGACCTTCGAGTTTTGGATCATCATTGATAGCCCTGTTAATACGATTTTCATGGTTGCCTAGTAACATCACTTTCCGTGGATGATACTGTTTCTTTTTTTGAAGTTTAGCTACAGCATTGTACTGATACAATGGAGTGAGCAAAGCAGACATAGCTTCTTGAGCTGCTGCAATATCTTTAGTATATCGTCGCCCTTCAAAAGATTTCTTACCTACATCATAGCTAGAGAGACTAGGCATATCCGCGAAATCGCCTAGATGAATAATAACTTCTGGCTGTTTCTCGACAATGTATTTACCAATGTTATACAAGAATGTGAAGTCTTGGCCATCTTTACATTGTGTGTCTGGAATAATTAAATGTTTGGTCATTTTCCCTCATTTAACCATGATTGAATTTGTTCTACATCTTTGATAGAACACCAACGAAATCCAAACTTATCTGCCCACTTCGCGTGGCTATATTTAGTCCCGCCACAAAGCTTATTAGGATTGTCGAAGACAAACCGCAGATCTAGGTCTGGATATTGCTGTTTAAGTAGCACATACTTATGCCGTTCTTGGTGATCGCTTAGATAGCCCTTGGTTTCGATAAGTAGCCCATTAAGACAAGTCCAATCGACAGTATAAACGTGCTTAGATTCAGGAACAATGTAGGGGATTTTCGTAATCTCGTAATCATACTCTGCCTGATTCGCGATAAGAATTTCCTCAAATTTCATTTCCAATTTACTGCGACGTTTCTTCTCACTCATACTTAAATAACTTTGCAAATTTAATTACATTTGGATAGTCCTCTCGTGGACAAATTGCAATTGCAATTTCTTGATTATCAAGTGCACCCTCTGTAACTATAGTGATTTCAGGTATATCTTCTTTAATTTTATTAAATTCCTTTTGGTTTACCTTAATTATACACTTTCTGAAGGAGTTTGAAATCCACTCTTTGTATTCAGGAACATCCTTAAATTTAAGATGTGCCATTAAAGTTCCATGAGCAACTGATAAGATCTGATGTCCAGAATCAACGGTATCCAAAACGGCAATATATAATTTAAGCATTTACCAAATCCAATGCTGATTGTTTACGTGCATAGTTTCCACTATTATTAATACGATCTAGTTCATGTGTAACAACAGGAGACTCACCAATATCAGAAAGAAAAGCATCAAAAGACTCAAATTTAAATTGAATTCCACGCCCACCATAATTATGATAGGACCTAGATTTTGGATTGGTACATCTTTGTTTTGCGTCAGTATATGCTCTATACTCTTTTGGAAATAGTCCAGCAAGTTTACTACGTCGTTTACGCTCACTCATAGTTTCAATCTATCTAACATATATTGTATCTTTTGCTGTAAATCTGAAGGATCTTTTGGAGAAAAAATACGTCTATTAGAACATTCATGTCTATGTGCAGCAAGTAGGATGTTTTTAAAATCGGTCAAATCAGATTCATGTTCTAGTACAATTGTAACTGGAGCAAACTGTTTATTAATTTTCATACGTTCACCAAATCCAATGCTGATTTCTTGTGTGAGTAGTTTCCTTGGAAATCCCACTGGCAGGGATACCAAACATCAGAATCTTCGTCATAATATGCACCATTTATGTAGTCTTGGTAAAAAATGTCATAGATTCTAACGTCGCTTCCACCACGGGTTTTAACTCGTTTGGTATAATCAATTCTGAATTTTTCAGGTAATGTGCCCATGTTACTCCTTCTTCTTGACATATCCAAAGACATACTCCATTCATTAGGAATCGTTGTGGATCATCATATTTATTATAGACAAGATCAAATAGATCCTGTTCAGTCTCTGCGGAACTTAGGTATTTCTTGGATTTTACAGGGCCAAGACCAGCAATACCAATAATATTGTCGGTAACATCGCCAACAAGCATTTGTTCATAGAATCTGCGAATCCCACTTTCTTTTGTAGTTGTTGTGAATTCTGCGGCTTTAGTCCAAGTAGCTGTGCCGATTTCCCATGAGTAATGTCCACCTGGAATCATCTTTAGATCTTTGTCAAGAGAAATAATAATAGAGTCGTCTGTCTGATTAATTCCTAAGAGATCATCAGCTTCATAATACTCTTGCATCTTAGCTTTCCACTCAAGTATTAGAAATTCTTTGCAGTCTTCTAACCATCGTGGCGGCTCTTGGTCTTTGCGATTAGCCTTATATTCTGGATTAATTTCTTTTCTAAAGTTTGATTTACCTGTCAAGTATGCTATATATGTATCAGCATTTACTTGAGTGAGCAATTCGCGCATTAGATTGTCTGTTCGATGAATCGCGACATCTAGTTGTTCATTTTCAGCACTAGCCGCACATCTATAGGCTACTAAGTCTCCATCAATTAATGCGATCATACTTTCATCTTATTAGTATATGCCCCAGCGCCTGTTACTTTAATAGCTTGTGGGCTGAAAGCAAATCTAGTATCAATGCCCCCACAACGGGGGCACTTGACACCAGTGGTTTCTTGTGATAAGGCTTCCCAATGTAGGCCGCATTCACGACAACTGAAATCACGTAGTTTTAACATAAATTCTCCGAAGATGTGGGTCTAAGGTCTTCATCCCACTGCCTAGTTGCCACTCCTATTACCTCACTGTTAGTTGGATGGTAATAACCAAGTACTAGGTTTTCCGTTGATCAGGCGGCTGTTCTTTAATTAGACAGGAATATCGTCGTCAGTGTTTAGTGTTGGTAGATCCGCGAGGGGTGTAATACCAGTATCTAGACCAAACACATACGACTCAAATTCCTTTGCACAAAAGATTACATCAGCCGCAGTTGCTTTCTTAATAGCACCAGTACCATTCATATAATCAATTGCAGAGGAAATGCTAGATTGGCGTACAATGTATACCTGCTTCTTTGCACGCTCCTCAGGAGTTTCGTAGGTGCTTTTGGGGGCTACGTTAGCCTTACCAGGAGGAACTGCGTTAGAAGTGTCTACAGAGGTACTAGTGACTGCTTTAATCCAGTCCCAATAGCCCTTTTCATTCTTCTCCATGTCAATAGTGTAAATTTCACCATTCTTTGCATCAACTAATGTCTTATAGACAACTGGATTAGTGAAAGACATAAGCTTCTTGGAAGACACTTGACCCTTCGCAAGATCCTTGAAAGCGATTTCTGCTTGCTTGTATTTACCTTTGTCTTCTACGTTAGCGTTGATGAATTGAATTTGAATTTGCATATATTTCCTTAAATAATAGTTCTAAGTTTAAGACCACTTTGTTTAGTCTGGTCTTTTGCGATTTGTAAAGCTACTGCTGTAGGGACTAAAGACCTACGCGGTTGATGCTTGGTTTTTAATTCTTTATCTAAATAATACCTTCCATTTTTTATCTGACCATTTAGGTACTTAAAGATGCAATTTTGCACATACCAACTGGGACACTGTAACTCTTTTGCAATTACTTCTACAGATTTATTTGGAAATGTATTGTAAAGATCTATTGCATCTAATTCTAGATTAGAAAGTATCTTTGATCTGTACATATATTATACAGTAGTTTTCATAAATGTCAACTAACTTCCTCTAGATCTTTTAGATTTGGTCCAACAGAAACTTCACCCAACATTGGTAGGTTCCAATCAATTCCATATGCTTTGGTAATGTTCTGTGGCAAATCTTTAAATACATCTAGAAAGATCTCTTTAACCGTTGATACCTCGTCGTCGGGTGAGTCGGATGAAATACTATCGTGAATAGTACTAATAAGCTTACTACGGAGATTATACTTAGCAAAACGGGCAGCAGTACTAACCCTAGCAACAGCCATAACGTCAGCTCCAAGACCCTGGTTAGGGTAGTTAGTAATTTCATATTCTGAATATTCCATACCTCCATTTTTAGGATACTTTTTGAATTGATATGACCGACCTAACGGTGAACGTAATTTACCAGTTGCATTCACTTCTTGTAGGTACTTCATGTGAGTAGCGTACAGATCTTTGTATTTTGAATAGTACTGGTCAATTACATCTTGCCAGAACTTCTGCGACTTACTGACAACCATAAAGTCAGGATCGCGGCTATATGCAAACGCAGGCCCGCGGTAGATCCAACGAAATAAAAATACCTTGGCGATCAGCCGTGAAGGTAGATTAAATTTCGTTTGATTGTCAAGGTGAATATCAAATTTACTTGGATCATTTACAACATTGTGCCACTCTTCGATTCCATTTTTGTCTTGACTTAGAAAAAGATATGTGCACCACTCTAAGCTTTTTGCATCGACGTTTACGATTGGCATGTTTTAATATCAAATTCTAAATATGTAATGGGACGTGTTTCTTCATCATCCATGACATGTGTTTGAATAAACTTTGCGATATCCCATTGCATATCACATAGGCTATCAGCATCTGACTCAACGACACATTTTAAAGTAACTACACAATCGTATTTCATAGGAACCTACTCTCGCACAGGCGCTTCCCGATTGGTGGAATGTTCTGACCGTTTGGATTAGAAGACGCAACCCGTCCCGTTACCGCAACACATTGGTTATACGAGGGATGCAAGTAATCGCCCCAATGCATTTCCTCCATTTTCTTAGGCAAACCTTTTAGATATGTACCATTCATCTTCTCCAACTTCGCACGTTCTAGGATCAAATCAATGAGCTTCTTCGCGTACTTATTAGGTTTTAATGAACGGAGTACAGGTTCTGCTACTGAAAGGTTGTCTTCACCGGAAACTTGTAAAGGTTCAACCAACCGCTGGAAGACATTAGGGTATTCCATGTTTTTGTATTTTGTTTGGCCTGCTCTAGCACCAGTTTTAAACACTCCGATTGGCACTTGATGTTCGCGGATAATAGTTCCACCATAGAGGATTGCAGATTTTTCATTGTTTGAATTCCAATTTACTTTAAAGTCAACAGCTTCATTTAGTTGCTGTTCAATCCGTAGAATCTGTTCATCATACTGCTCTGATAATTCTAAAGACTTTTGTTTGTTATACTTCAGACCATTCCATTCCATTTCTAGTAGAACCGGTAGGTCTAACATGTGTAATCTGAAAAGACGATATAAATGTTTATACTCACCTTCAAACATTTTCATGTGTGTCAGGTATAGGTCATGTGTAATCTCCACATCATTAATACAATATTCTTCTAATTCATCCATTGGAATCTGATCAGTATCAATTCCATTGTCCCAATAGGTTTCCTTAATGTAATCTTGTTTAGGATTTAATCCACGTTTTTGACAGGACTCTGATAGATTGGGGAATTTCCAAGTTTGATTACTAAATAGAAACTCAGCATACTGAGGATCAAACATACGAGTCCCGAACTTAGGGATAAAGCCAAACTCACGCCTAGCCCAAGACAAATCAAACTTGAGATTAAAGCCAACAAGCAACTTAGCAGAAGACAGAATTTCATTTATACGGCCAACGTCCCAAGGCTTTTTGAAACTCAATAGCTGCGTTGAATCTTCGGAAATAACTTTTATTACTAGTAAGCATACATAGGTCTCTGGGTCATAAACGTTACAACTATTTTTAGTAGAACCTTCAAAGTCAAATACAACTATTGACATTTATTTGATACACATTCTGTTAAGGCTTCCTTACAAATAAAACCATCTCCATCTTTATCAATATTTATGGAAGATTCTAATCTATAAAGTCTACTCAATTCTGAATAAATTTTATCTGTTGGATAATCTTCATCCATCCAATTTTTATTTAAATATCTATCAATCCAATCTAATTGAGAATAAGCTGTATCCACAATAAATCCTTAGCAGCAACATTGGTTCTTAATATCAGCAGGAATAAACTCAGTTAGTTCCCATTCCTTAATATGTGGATTCGCAAGTACCACATCCGCGGATTTCAGGTGTAGCATAACTTCACGCTCAGCATCATCTTCAGTCTTAGCTAAAACAGTAATAGTTACTTGGATGTCAAAAGTTTCCATGATTATTTATCCTCAACGTCACTACAATAATTAGTTTTTGTATCTACAGTTGTGCCTTGTACAATCTGCATGAAGACTGGCCGATCAAAGAAAGGCTCTTGTGATTCTAGATAATTAGCAAGCGCACGTCCAACAATTACACGATTATTTAGGCTAAGTGTGGTATTACGAATGACCTTAGCAATATCCATCATATGTTTGCGACCAAATCGTTTATATTTTTCTGCCATCATGCAACAATCCAATAATCATTGTGATTACACACAATTGTTTCATATCCATCATACTCATCAATTTTAAACTGTGTTCCAATGGGAATCCATTCAATTTCTAAATCTTTAGCACCACCATTATAAGCATCTGGATATTCAATATCAGCTAACTCGACTAACTCAACACCTGTTTTTCCTTGTTCAATTGCTTCAACAAATTTAGGGTTATATAATTTAGTTTCATCCTCACTCCAACTAGACCATCCAGCACCATATCCCGGTGAGTATAGTATAGCTACTTTTCCATTCTTAATAACTTTTTCCATTAATTCTCCTCAATATCTTTATATCGTGCAATCTCTGGTTGAATTAAAACATCCATACGGCCATGTCGCATTGATGGATCTGAGTCTTCATCACCAGCTAACTTATTCTTACTAAGATGAAAATGGCGGATATACTCAAGAGCAGTGTCATGAGTTTTACCGATGCCCAAGATCCAATCTGCTTCCGCCTGTTTACTGGTCTTCGCATTAGCGACATTCTCCATTGTTAGCCACCGCTTTCCTTCTCCGCTCGCATCAGCTTGGCATATGGCAATAACTGGACAATACTGCTTTGCAAGTTCTCTAAGGAATATATAAATTGACCCCAATCTGAGGTCTTCTCTGTCATCGGGAAATCCTTTGATCTTGTCGCCCTGATCGACCACAATAAGGGATGGGTTAAGCTCCTTACAAAGTTGTTCAATTTGTCTTCGATGTATGCTGGCGGAATCGAAGATTTTAATGTATTGTCCACCGTTATTGTTAAAGGCCAGCTGATTGGCTGCGAGGTTGGTAAACAAATCTTGAGTGGTACATCCGAGAC
>ERZ724520.825-NODE-825-length-16368-cov-6.038742_pt1 | contig 16368 bp, 11 predicted proteins | sample MGYA00376053_ERZ724520 | MGnify/ENA primary metagenome ERZ724520 (study PRJEB28724, sample SAMN07190886) | activated sludge metagenome | isolation source: activated sludge of sewage treatment plant in Hong Hong | place: USA: Christiansburg, Virginia | collected... | reverse complement strand
CCTGCACGATGCCTTGTGATCCGATGTAAATCCAGCTACCCGCAGTCATCTGGCCATACATCATCAGGCCCTTGCGGTCGAGTTCGTTGAAGTGCTCCCAGTTGGCCCACTTGGGCACCAGGTTGGAGTTGGCAATCAGCACACGCGGTGCGCCTTCGTGGGTGCGGAACACGCCCACCGGCTTGCCGGATTGCACCATCAGCGTCTCGTTCGGTTTGAGCGTGCGCAGGCTGTCCAGGATGGCGTCAAACGCTGGCCAATTGCGCGCCGCCTTGCCAATGCCGCCATACACCACCAGTTCGTTCGGGTTCTCGGCCACTTCGGGGTCCAGGTTGTTTTGCAGCATGCGGTAGGCCGCCTCAATCTGCCAGTTGGCGCAGGTCAGTTCGGAACCGCGGGGCGCACGCACGGGGCGGGCCTTGGCGTCGGAAAACGGAGATAGGGATGGGGATGGTGTAGCCATGGTGGTGCTCCCGGGCAGTGTTTGGACAAGCGGTGAATGTTGATAATGTAGTTGTCTATACAACTTAATGCAATATCGGGTTAACCCTAGATCGTTCTTTGGCTGATTTGCACAAAAAAGTGGTCAACTTGGAAGCATTCCAAGGAGGCTTTGCCGATGTCGCAACACGTCATCAACCGTTCCCGTCGCAACTACAACCAGTGGGTGGCCAATGAGTCGATTGAAGACTACGCTTTGCGCTATTCGCCTGCAAGCTTTCGCAAATGGTCGCCCCGCACACTGGCTACCACGCTGATTGGCACGAATTCCGCCCTGTCGTATGAGGCCATAGGCGCGTTGTTGCTGCTGGACTATGGTTTTGGCAACGCCATGTGGGCCATGGTTTTTGCCGCCGTGGTGATCTTTGCCGTCAGTCTGCCGATCTGCCACTACTCGGCCAGGCACAACATCGATATGGATTTGTTGACCCGTGCGGCTGGCTTTGGTTACGTGGGCTCCACCTTCACGTCATTGATCTACGCCTCGTTCACCTTCATTTTTCTGGCCATCGAGTCCGCCATCATGGCGCAGGCGCTCAAGCTGTGTTTTGGTCTGCCGCTGTGGTTGGGCTACATCGTCTGTTCGGTAGTGGTTATCCCCATCGTTTTTTATGGCGTAACGGCCATCAACCGCCTGCACAAGTGGACACAGCCGCTGTGGTTGGTGTTGCTCATACTGCCGTTCTATTTTGTACTGACACGCGAGCCGGCTGCATTCAGTTCCATGGTGCAAATCAAGGGGCAGGTGACGGGCAGTTCAGGCTTTGATGCGCTTCAGTTTGGCATTGCAGCCGGTATTTCGTTCGCGCTGATCGCCCAGATTGGCGAGCAGGTGGACTACCTGCGCTTCATGCCAGACCGCACCAAACAGAACCGGCTCAGCTGGTGGGTCAACACGTTGGCGGGTGGCGCTGGCTGGATTGTGATTGCCTTTGCCAAACAGATTGGTGGTGCAGTGTTGGCAGCCTTGGCGGTGTTGGCCGGTGTAGCCATCGTCGACGCCAAAGAACCCATCGCACTCTTCAACCTGGCGTTTCGTTATGTATTCGACAACCCGGGAACGGCCTTGCTCGTGGGTACCCTGTTTGTTGTGGTGTCTGAACTCAAGGTCAACGTGACCAATGCGTATTCGGGTTCACTCTCCTGGTCCAACTTCTTCTCGCGTGTGACCCATGCCCACCCGGGCCGTGTGGTCTGGCTGGTTTTCAACAGCGCCATTGCCTTGCTGCTGATGGAGTTGGACCTGTTTGAAGCGCTGAACAATGTCTTGGGTCTGTACTCCAACATTGCTGTCGCCTGGATCTGCGCCGTGGTTGCAGACCTTGCCATCAACAAGCCGCTCAAGCTGAGCCCGCCCATCATGGAATTCAAGCGCGCGCATCTGTTCGACTGGAATCCAGTGGGCGTAGGCAGTATGGTGATTGCCTGCATTGTGTCCACCATCGCCTTCAGCGGTGCACTCGGCGTGTATGCACAGGCCTACTCGTGGTTGATTGCAGCGGTACTGGCCTTTGTGTTGTCCCCCGTGATTGCCATCCTGACCAAGGGCAAGTACTACATAGCCCGCGAAAGTGCCTACCCGTACCGATCGGAAGAGATGGTGCTATGCCAGGTGTGTGGCCAGAACTACGTGATGACCGATTGCGCGCACTGCCCTTTCCACGGGGGCGCCATCTGCTCGCTGTGCTGCACGCTGGAGACCAATTGCAAAGACCAGTGCAAGCCGGCTGGAAAAGGTTTGCTGGATCACTACCAGGCGGCGGTGGCGACAGGGTTGGGCTATGTATTCAAAAGCGGAGTGAGTCGGCAAAACGCGTTGCGAGTCTCCAATTTTGTTTTGTTGTGGAGCGTGATGCTGGGCTCAATTGGGGTGATCGTGTGGGTCACATTGCCGTCGGCAAAAGCTGCACTCGACCCGACCGCCGTGGGTGCAATTTCGGACTATTCCTCTCGGCTGTTTTTCTTTCTGGCGGTCTTTTCCAGCATCGCGACCTGGTGGGTGGTGTTGGTCAACGAGAGCCGCAACCTGGCAGAAGAAGAACTGCGTGGCGCAAAGGAATTGGCCGAAACCGCTACCCAGGCGAAGGGCGAGTTCCTTGCAAATATGAGCCATGAAATCCGAACGCCCATGAATGCCATCATTGGCATGTCCTATCTGGCTTTGCGCACCGATCTGAATCCCAAGCAGCGCGACTACATCAGCAAGGCCCACACTGCAGCCACATCCTTGCTGGGCATCATCAATGACATTCTGGATTTTTCTAAAGTCGAAGCTGGCAAGGTGGAACTGGAGCACATAGAGTTCGATCTGGATGCCGTGATGGCCAACGTGTCCAATGTCACTTCGTACAAGGCCCACGAAAAAGGACTGGAGTTCCTGTTTCAGACACCCGCTGACATTCCCATGGGTCTGGTGGGGGACCCGCTTCGCGTGGGCCAAATTTTTACCAATCTGATCAACAACGCGATCAAGTTCACCGATGTAGGTGAAATTCGGGTCACCACCGAGCGTCTGGAGCAGACCACCAACCGCGTGCATCTGAAATTCACGGTACACGACACCGGCATAGGTATGACAGCCGATCAATTGGGTAAGCTTTTTCAGGCGTTTTCGCAAGCCGACGGATCGACAACGCGAAAATATGGGGGTACCGGCTTGGGCCTTTCCATCAGCAAGCGGCTGGTCGAGTTGATGAACGGCAGAATTTGGGCGGAAAGTGTGCCCGGGCAGGGCACGCGTTTTATCTTTACCGCCTGGTTTGATGTGGCCCGCAGCGTAGCGGTCAAACGACAATTGTTGCCCCAGGCCCTGAACGGATTGCGCGCCTTGGTTGCGGACGACAACCCTGCGGCGCGGGAAATCCTGATGGGCATGCTCTCGGCTATACCCTTTGATGTGGACGCCGTTGGATCGGGCGCCGAAGCCGTGGCCGCTGTCAAAGCTGCTGCCGGCACTGCACGGGCCTATGACGTAGTTTTTATGGACTGGAAGATGCCAGGTATGAATGGCGTGGAGGCGACACGGCTGATCAAGAGTGACTTCGGCCTGGCCAAAATGCCGGCCGTTGTGATGGTCACCGCGTTTGGTCTGGAAGAGGTTCGCACGGCTGCTGAGCAGGCGCGTGCCGACGGCTTCCTGGTCAAGCCGGTCCACCAGTCGGCCCTCGTTGATGGTTTGTTGGAGATTTTTGGCTATGCCGAAGGCGAAGCAACGGCCCGTGCACTGGCGAGTGCACCCGTCGAGCTACAGGGTGTGCATGTCTTACTGGTGGAAGACAACGCCATCAACCAACAAATTGCCACGGAGCTGCTTCAGAGTGTGGGTGTTCGCGTGGACGTTGCCGGCAATGGAGCCCTCGCGCTGGAAATGCTGACAGAGGCCGACGACAACTCCTACGCGCTGGTGTTGATGGACCTTCAAATGCCCGTGATGGATGGCTTTGAAGCCACCCGTCGCTTGCGCCAGAACCCGCGCTTCCGCGACCTGCCCATTGTGGCCATGACCGCCCATGCCCTGGCAACGGAACGCGACCATTGCCTGGCCGTGGGCATGAACGACCACGTCACCAAACCCATTGACCCCGACGCTTTGTTCCGCACGCTGGAACATTGGAGCCAAGGTCGCGTCAAGCGATCCGATCAAGGTGCAATTGCCGGTGTGGTGGTGCCGCCAGCAACCGAGCGGGCGGAGCCCTTGGCTCAACGCGATCTGGATATTGCTGCTGGTTTGCGGCGCATGGCGGGCAATCGCGATGCCTACCGCCAGGTTCTGACCCAATTCTGCGAGCGCAATTCGGGATTCGTTGAAAACTTGCGGGAGCATATGGCCCGCAACGACCAGGTGGGTGCCGAGCGGCTGTTGCACACACTCAAGGGTGTGGCCGGTAATTTGGGAGCGCAGGCTTTGGCGGATGCGTCTGCCAGGGCGGAAGTCTTGCTGCAACAGGGGGCGTTGCAAGACGAAGGCGCGGCTGATCTGGACGTGCAATTGCACGCCACGCTGGCCAGCATCGCGGCAGCGCTGCAAGATGGGGCGTTGGCTGCTGCACCCGTCCTACCCGCGGTTGCTGAGGAAATGGCGGGCGGCGACGCTGCAAATGGGGTGATCCGCATGCTGGCGCGTTACCTTTTAGAGGATGATGGTGAAGCCGTGAACTACCTGGCTGAGCATGCACCCGCAATCAGACAAGCGCTGGGTGAGGCAAAATTTGCCCATCTTGAAAATGCGATTCACAATTTTGACTTCAAGGCGGCGTCGACCACTCTGGGGGCGATGTAAATGGCTGTGGACGGACAAACCATGATCAACCCCAGCGCCTTGGCGTTAAAAACCGTGCTTGCCGTGGATGACACGCCGGAAAACCTGGCGGTGGTCAACGCGCTGTTGCGTGGCCTTTACAAAGTCAAGGTCTCCAGCAGCGGTGAACATGCCTTGGCCATCGCCGCGAATACATCGCCTGATTTGATCCTGTTGGACATCATGATGCCCGGACTCGATGGTTATGAAGTGTGCCGCCGACTCAAAGCCGACCCCACGACGGCTGACATTCCGGTGATCTTTCTGACAGCCAAGTCGGACGAGGAGGGGGAGCAACGCGGGTTTGACTTGGGCGCCGTGGACTACATCACCAAACCCATCAGCCCACCGCTATTGCTGGCCCGAGTGAAGGCCCAACTCTCCCTGAAGGAAGCGCGGGATGCCCTGCAGCGTAACCACATGGAGGACAAGCAGCGCTTTGAGCTGGCCATGGCGCAGCAAATGGAGATCAACACGCTCAAGTCGACCTTTGTGTCCATGACCACACACGAGTTTCGTACACCGCTGACCACCATCATGTCGTCACAGGAATTGTTGCGTCACTATGGTGATCGCATGACGCCCCAGGACCGAGGCGAAACCTTCGACAGTATTGCATCTGCCGTGCAGCGCATGGTGGCCATGTTGGACCAGGTGTTGACCATTGGTAAAGCCGACGCCAAGTTGTTGGAGTTCCTGCCCAAACCCATGAACCTGAGGCTTTTGTGTTCTCAACTGCGAGACGAGGTCCTGGCGGGTCAGATTGCTGACGATTCGGAACTTGACCGGGCTCTTGCGCTGACGGTGGACATCGGCGACGACATGGTACTGGCTGACGAAAAACTGCTTCGCCATATTCTGGGCAACCTGTTGTCCAACGCCATCAAATACAGCCCTGGCGGACAGGGCGTTCGTTTCACGGTGCTCCGAGATGCTAAGGGCCTGGTGTTTGAAGTCCATGACCAAGGCATTGGCATCCCGCCCGAAGAACTGCCACGTCTGTTTGGCAATTTTCACCGCGCGAACAATGTAGGCAACATCCCGGGTACCGGCTTGGGATTAACCATTGTCAAACGCGCGGTGGAAAGCCATGGCGGCAGCATCGCAGTTGATAGCGAGTTGGGTCGCGGTACGCGGTTTAGGGTCTGCCTGCCGCAGCCTTGAAGGCTATCGGAAAGAACCTGTAGTTCATTCAGAAGTCGGCGTTTGCTGCGGGTGGTCAAGCGAACAAGGGTTTCTCACAGGATTAATGTTGTCTATACAACTTGTACAATGCAGCGACTGTAGCTGACCATTCGTACACCATGCCCCAGATTCAATTGCCTGCTTACGAACAGGTGAAAGCCTTCGTCAAAGCCCAAATCAGCGCGGGAGTCTGGCGCCCGGGTGATGCGGTGCCCAGTGAAGCCGCTTTGCAGCAGCAGTTTGGGGTAAGTCGTATGACCGTGAACCGCGCGGTTAAAGAACTGGCTGTGGAGGGTGTGGTCACACGGGTGCAGGGCTCCGGCACCGTGGTGGCCCAGCTGCACCGTATTTCCAGCACGCTGGCGGTGCGCGACATCCACGAGGAAATCCTGGAGCGCGGCCACTTGCACAGCACGAGCGTTTTGCTGAAGGAAACCGTGCGAGCGGACCTTGCGCTGGCGCAAACACTTAAATTGCGCACCGGCGCCAAGGTGTTTCATTCCGTGCAGGTGCACTTTGAGGACGGGGTGGCCATTCAGTATGAAGACCGTTATGTGAATCCGGCTTCGGCGCCAGAGTATCTGAATGTGGATCTGACCCAAACCACGTCCACCCACTACCTTTTGCAACACGCACCGCTGACCGAGGCCAGTTATTCGATTGAGGCGGCCTTGCCCAGCGCACAGGAGGCCAAGGCCTTGGGCATCAAGCCCGACGCCCCTTGCCTGGTGATGAAGCGCCGCACCATCAGCGGCACCCAGGTTGCCAGTTTTGCCCGCCTGGTCTACCCAGGCGTTCGTTATAGCTTCAGCGGGAATTTTCAACTATGAGCTGGCGCACCATCCATTTGTCTGACAGGCCCGCCACTCCCTGGCGCAATGGCGGTGGTCTGACCCGCGAGCTCGTTGCATCACCCGAACAGAGCGACTGGTGCTGGCGCATGTCGGTGGCTGAGGTGACAGCCAGCGGCCCGTTCTCGCGCCTTGACGGTGTGACACGATGGTTTGCCGTCCTGCGCGGTGCGGGTGTGGATTTGCGGGTGGCTTCGGCGCCTGGCAGTGAGGACGGAGTGTCAGATGTTCATCGACTGACGGTTGAAGAACCACCTTTTTGTTTCGACGGCTCCGCTGCGACCGACTGCCAATTGATTGCAGGTCCGACCCAGGACTTCAACCTGATGGTGCACGACAGCAACCTGCCGGCTCGCATGGTGCGGGTGCGTGGTGAACTGCGCGAATTGGCGCATGCTACGAAAACAATAGCTGTCTACGCAGTGGATTCGGGGGCTAGCGTGTTATTTAACTCTGAAGAGTTGTACATTCCGCCCGCCACACTGGTATGGCGCACGCTGGCCAAGTCCGCCACAGTGCAGATTCGCAGCACACATGCCTTGTGGATGGAGTTGTCGGCGTGAGTTTGATATTGTGGACCCACTGCCGTGCCGCCACTATGGTGCCCGGTGGAGCGCCAGCCTACGGTCTGGTAGACGATGCGGCCCTCGTGGTGGACGGTGAAGCTTTGGCCTGGGTAGGCCCACGCTCGGAGCTAACGCCAGCGCTGCTGGACCGCTGCACCCTGCACCACGACGCCGGTGGTGCGCTGGTGACACCGGGCCTGATCGATTGCCACACCCATCTGGTTTACGGCGGAGACCGCGCGGCTGAATTTGAGATGCGGCTGAACGGCGCTAGTTACGAGGACATTGCCCGCGCCGGTGGCGGCATAACATCCACTGTGAAGGCGACACGAGAGGCCAGCGCGCAGGAGCTGCAGGCCAGCAGTGCCAAGCGCCTGCAGCAGTTGATCGGCGAGGGCGTGACGACCATCGAGATCAAGTCGGGTTACGGCCTAGCGCTGGAACAGGAGCGCAAATGCCTGCAAGTGGCCCGTACGCTGGGCCACACGTATGCGGTAGACATGCGTACGACCTTTCTGGGCGCACATGCGGTGCCGCCCGAGTTTGCGGGACACCCCGATGCGTATATCGACGCTGTTTTTCAGATGCTCCCCATCCTGCACGCCGAGGGCCTGGTGGATGCGGTCGACGGTTTTTGTGAACGTATTGCTTTCAACCCGGCACAGATCGAGCGCGTATTCAAGGCGGCACAAGCGCTGGGCCTGCCGGTCAAATTGCATGCCGAGCAACTGAGTGACAGCGGCGGAGCGCAACTGGCGGCGCGGTTCCGAGCCCTGAGTTGTGACCATCTGGAGTGGCTCTCGCCTGAGGGCGCGAGGGCCATGGCGGCTGCAGGAACGGTCGCGGTGCTGCTGCCAGGTGCTTTTTACTTTTTGCGCGAAACCAAGCTGCCGCCCGTGGACTTGTTGCGGGAATATTGTGTACCCATGGCCATTTCCACTGACAGCAACCCCGGAAGTTCTCCCTGCACCTCGCTGCTGCTGATGCTGAACATGGCCTGCACCCTGTTTCGATTCACTCCCGAGGAGGCATTGGCCGGTGTCACCCGCAACGCGGCGGCTGCTTTGGGGCTGAAGGACCGTGGTGTATTGGCCGCCGGTCTGCGCGCCGACTTTGTGCTTTGGGACTTTCAAAGCCCCGCGGAACTGAGTTATGCGCTGGGAAACAACCAACGCCTTCAAACCGTATTCAAGGGGCAGGTGGTATGAGCCAGGACAGCATTTTTAGCTTGCGAGAGGGGAGCGTACCGCTGTTGGTCAGCATGCCACACGTCGGCACCGATATTCCGGCTGAGTTGCGCGCGCTGTATGTGCCACGGGCGCTGGATGTGGAAGACACCGATTGGCATTTGCATCACCTCTACAACTTTTTGGGTGAACTGGGCGCCAGCGTGATCCTGCCCCGAATTTCGCGTTATGTTATCGACCTCAATCGCCCGCCGGACGATGCACCCATGTACCCCGGGGCCTCCAATACCGAGTTGTGCCCTACGCGCTTCTTTACGGGAGAACCGTTGTACCAAGAGGGCCAGGAACCGCCACCCGAGCAGCGCTTGCGACGTCGTGAACACTACTGGCAGCCTTACCACGCGGCGCTGGCTGCGGAGCTGGCGCGGCTGAAAGCGCAACACGGTTTCGCCCTGTTGTGGGACGCCCACAGCATACGTTCTGAGCTGCCCTGGCTTTTTGAAGGCCGTTTGCCCGACCTGAACATTGGCACGGCCAGCGGTGCCAGTGCCAACGTCTCCATCGCTGCCGCTGCCTTGGCCGCCTGTGCAGGCTTTTCCCAGTTCACCACGGTCCTCAATGGCCGCTTCAAGGGTGGCTATATCACCCGCCACTATGGGCTGCCAAGCCAGGGCATCCATGCCGTCCAGTTGGAGATGTGCCAACGCCTTTATATGCAGGAAGTGCCGCCCTACAGCTACGACGTCACACGGGCCGCTGGCGTGCAACCCTTGTTGAAAGAAATGGTCTCCAGCTCACTAAAAGCCTGCAGGAGTTGCTATGAAAATTGAAGCAGTTCAGTTTTTTGCCCGGCAGGCCTGGGTGGAGGGCACCTGGGCGCAGGATGTGCTACTGGGCGTTGGCGTGGATGGGCACTGGTCCCAGGTGCTGCCGGGCGCCACGGATGCGCAACGGGCCGATGCGGTGGTCTTGTCCGGCCCGGTGCTACCCGGTGTCGTTAATGCCCATGGCCACGCGTTCCAGCGCGCGATTGCCGGGCTCACCGAGCGCCGTGGCAGCGGTACACAGGCTGCGGACGACTTCTGGAGTTGGCGGGACCGCATGTATTCAGCGGCCAACTGCATCACGCCGGACCAGCTGGAAACCATCGCCCGTCAGCTCTACAGCGAATTGCTGGCTGGTGGCTACACCCAGGTGTGCGAATTTCACTATCTGCACAACGCCTTGTCCGGCGGACCGTATGCGCACACTGCCGAGATGTCCATGGCCCTGGTGCGTGCGGCCCAACATACAGGCATTGGGTTGACTTTGCTACCCACGCTGTATATGCGTTCGGGGTTTGGTGCCAACGGCCTGCGCGAGGACCAGCGCCGCTTTGCGTCGACACCGCAGAGCATTGTCCGCATCGTGGAAGACGTGCAACGCCAAACCGCCGGTGATCCACGTATCCACGTGGGGGTTGCCATCCACTCACTGCGTGCAGTCAGCCCGCCGGCGCTGAAGGAGTTGGTTGCGTATGCACACCAGGCGGGGCTACCGGTCCATATTCACATCGCGGAACAGACGCAGGAGGTTGACGATTGTCTGGTGCACACTGGCCAGCGGCCCATCGAGTGGCTGCTCAACCATGTGGACGTGAACGCCCGCTGGAACCTGGTGCATGCCACCCACACCACGCGTGACGAACTGGTCGGCATCCAGGCCTGTGGCGCCAGTGTCGTCATCTGCCCGGCCACCGAGGCCAATTTGGGCGATGGCGTGTTTGACCTGCCCGGCTATGCCACCGTGAAAGGCGCATGGTCGATCGGCTCGGACAGCCATGTCACGCGTCGCTGGAGCGAAGAACTGCGGCTGTTGGAATACGCGCAGCGCCTCACCCACCGCAAACGCAATATGGCGGCGCAATGCCTTCGCAACACCAGCAGTGCTGCAGCGCTGTTGGAGGCTGCACTGGGAGGCGGGTCCGCAGCAAGCGGTCAGGCATTGGCTGGCATTGCCGTTGGTCAGCGTGCCGACTTCGTGGTGTTGGATACCATGTCACCGGCGCTGCAGGGCGTTCCCAGCGACCACATGCTCGATGCCCTGGTGTTCTCCAGTCCGGATGCCCGCTTCAGTGCCGTTCATGTGGCTGGTCAAACGGTGGTGCCCCAAGACGACGCTGGTTTTGCCCCCGCCATGCGCGCGTTGTGGGGCGGATGAGCGTCAGGGCGACAATAGCGGTTCCATGACATCTCCTCAACCCCGCAATCCCCTGCATGGCAAAACACTGGAAGCCATCGTCACCGAATTGGTCGCCCATTACGGCTGGGCCGAACTGGGCCAGCGCATTCCGGTGCGCTGTTTTACCCATGACCCCAGCGTAGCGTCCAGCCTGAAGTTTCTGCGCAAAACCCCTTGGGCGCGGGACAAGGCAGAAGGGCTGTATCTTTTTATGTTGCGGGAGGTGCGCCGGGGTGTCCAATAGCAGCATGCAACATGCCGACCGCACCGACCAACGCCTGACTGAGCTGGAAATCAAGGCCAGCTTCAGCGAGGACCTGTTGGAGCAACTCAACCAGGTCATCGTTCGACAGCAGCGGGAGATTGATGCTCTGATCCGCGAGGTGCGCCAACTGCGCCAGCAAATGCCTGAGGGCTCTGCGCCCGGCTTAACGCGTGCCAGCGAAGAGTTGCCACCGCACTATTAGTGGGTTGCCGTATTGCCGCTGATCTGACTCTGGAGGACCTTTCACCATGTTCCTTTCCACTTTGCGCGTGTATGCTGGATTCATCGCTCAGTGGGTAGGTTTGTTATGAACGCATGCCGGGTCAGCGCTCGGTCAAACGCCGACCGTCTCCACCGGTGTAAGGCATGTGGCGGTTCTGGATTACCAAGGGGGTGTCTATAACTGGGGCGATGACCGCGGTGGCTGCCGGTGGAAGCCACACCTTGGCGGTGGCCAAAGATGGCGGTCTCTGGTCTTGGGGCTCCAACCTCTTTGGGGCGCTGGAAATTGGAAGCACCGAGAACCAGTCTCAGCCGGTGAAGATCGGGACCGGTTACAAGCGGGTTGCCGCATGTGGCGACAGAAGCGTGGCACTCAAGAACGACACCAGTTTGTGGGCATGGGGAGCAAACAATCTTCAACAATTGGGCGACGCCAGCTTCGGCGCACGCCTGGCTCCAGCGCAGGTTGCGGCTGGCATCCGTGGCGTGTCCGCAGGGCAAAATTCACCGTGGCCATGTCACAAGACGGTACCTTGCGCTCTTGGGGACTGAACCAGGTTGGCGAATTGGGGAATGGACTCCGGAGCCCCTCAGCAATACCCCAAATTGTGGTCGATCCGCAGGCAACTGGTTTCCTCGATCTGGATTCCACCCAACCCAACACCACTACCACAGCCGAGCTTCCCCCTTTTCTGGCATTGGCAAAGGTCGAAGGCGACCCGTCTCGACTGAAACTTAGCGTCAGGGCATGGGGCCGCAGGTCAGGGGTCGTTCAGGCCCTGTGCGCGTAAGATGGAGACGCTCAGAATAAAAGGACACCATGGCAAACACAACGTCAATGGGCGGTTGCGGGAGGCGCAGCGCAGCAGGTATGGCAACACGGGGGCTTTGGGCGCTTGGCCTGACGGTTTGGCTGGGCCTGCCTGGTCTGACGCAGGCGGCCGACCCCAAAATGGTTCAAATCGGCGTCACCAAGATCGTCTCGCACGCCGCTCTGGACGCGGTTGAAAAGGGCTTTGAAGCGGCGCTGGCCAGTGCCGGGTTCAAGGAAGGGGTCAATGTCACCTACAACCGCCAGAATGCGCAGGGCGACGTGGCCAAGGCGGCCAGCATTGCCCAGAAGTTCAGTTCCGACAAGCTCGACCTGGTGCACAGCATTGCCACGCCGACCACACAGGCGGTGTTGAAGGTCATCACCCGAACACCCGTGGTGTTCTCCGCCATTACCGATCCGTTGACGGCCGGCATTGTGCCCGCCAACAGTGCACCTGGCAAAAAGAGCGGTACCAACGTTACCGGCACCAGTGATCCGTGGCCGGTTTTTCTGCAGATGGAAACCTATACCAAGTTTGTGCCCAAGGCCAAAAAATGGGGAACCATTTACAACCCGGCAGAGGCCAACTCAGTCACCCATGTCAAAGCCATGCGTGCGGCAGCCAAGGCCTTGGGGCTGGAACTGGTGGAGGTCACGGTGGCCAACAGTGCAGAAGTTGGCGCTGCATCCCAATCGCTGGTGGGCAAGGTACAGGCCATCACCATCACGTCCGACAACACCACGGTGGCCAACTTTGAGGCGATTGCGGCTGTGTGTCACCAACACAAGATCGCCTTGTTTGCCGGTGACGTGGACAGCGTGCCCCGGGGTGCCACGGCGGCCTATGGCATGGACTACTTTCTGGTCGGTTATTCCGCCGGCAAGAAAGCCGCGCTGATATTGAAAGGGGTCAAACCCGGGGATATCCCCTGGGGACCGGTGGAGAAATTCAGTTTGGTCATCAATCAGAAGGCGGCGCGTGGACAAGGAGTGGTCGTTTTGCCGGAGCTGTTGAAGAAAGCCGACAAAGTACTGGAATAAGTGGCGTCGCATACTAACTGCAAGCGCCAACGACTGATTCTGACTTATGCAGTCTACCCGTAGCCTGTACCTTGCCGTTGCCACCCTGGTCGTGGCCATGTTGGTGGGTATTTATGTCGACCTGGAGAGCGACGCCATGCATGCCCGCCACGTGGAGGTCAATACCGGGCTGGAACGCATGTTGCGGCTTAACCAGGATCTGACCAATATGGTGGTCCTCGCCGTGTTGGAGCAAAACACCTTGCGCACGGCAAGTTACGACACGGTGGATGCGGCACTGGTGGCCACCATCCAGAAGCTGGGCCAATTGACACGCCAGCAAACCCTGTCCGAAGAGATCACCGCCTTGAGTGCAGACCGTGACAAATTGCACGTGACCGAAGAGGCAGCACTGCGGCTCATGCGTATGGACCTGTGGCAAGAGGCACACCAGCTGATGTTTGCTGAATCCTACGTCCTCGCCAAAAAAATATACGAAATCAACAGTGAGACTGCCGTGGTCGCTTTGACTGGTGAATTGGCAAAGACGGTTGAGTATTTCGATCGTATTCGACTGGCTGCCCTTGCAATGCGTATTGCCGCTTTATTGTTGCTGTTGTGGGTTGGGGCCATGTTCTCGCGCAGACTGCGCAGCGAATTGGCCGAGCAGGCGCGACTGCGGGAGGCCATCGCTGCGTCCAACCAAACGCTGGAAGTCAAAGTGCTCCAACGCACAGCAGAATTGGAGGCCGCCAACCAGCGCCTCGCAACCCTGAGTGCAACCGACGCTTTGACAGGCTTGGCCAATCGCCGCAGCTTCGATCAGGCCTGGGAGGCAGAATGGCAGCGTGCCAGTCGCCAGGGCTTGCCGCTGGCCATTGCGATGGTAGATGTGGACCAGTTCAAGCCCTATAACGACCACTACGGACACCAGGCGGGCGATGTGTGCCTGAAGCTTGTTGCCCAGACCTTGGGTGGAACGGCGCAACGCTCGGGTGAACTGGTGGCTCGCTACGGTGGGGAAGAGTTTGTGGTTGTCCTGCCGGGCCTTGCCGGCGCCGAGGCCGCCGCTGCGATGGAACGCATCCGGGCGACTGTGCAAGGGCTGGGAGTGCCCCATGCCAAAGCCACGGTGGCCAATGTGGTAACGGTCAGCATTGGTGTGGCCGCGTGTGTGCCGCAGCTGGGGCACAGTTCCGCTGCGCTGGTGGAGGCGGCCGACGCTGCCATGTACCGGGCCAAGGCGCAGGGACGCAACCGGGTGGTGCTGGCGCAATAGGCCAGTAGCTGGCCTGGTTGGGGTCCTACGGCAAGAACTTTGGCAAAAATGGCTTGCTTGAATATACTGTACAAAAATACAGTTATTCATGGAACCAGCTTACCCACTCCCCGCCTATGCCGAGCTGCACTGCCTCTCCAACTTCAGCTTCCAGCGCGGCGCCTCCCAGCCTGAAGAACTGGTGGAGCGCGCCGCCGCGCTGGGCTACAGCGCGCTGGCGATCACCGACGAATGCTCGGTGGCCGGTGTGGTGCGTGCCCATGTGCAGGCGAAGGCGAGCGGGCTCAAGCTGCTGTTGGGGGCGGAATTTTGGGTGCCGCTGGGAACGGGCGCAGGGGAGTCGGCACATGGCTTCACCGCCGTGGTGCTGGCGCACAACCTACGAGGCTGGGGCAATCTGTGCCAGTTCATCACCGCGGCGCGCCGGGCGGCGCCCAAGGGGCAGTACCAGGTGGGCTGGCATGGGGCTCACTACCAGGCCTTGTGGGCGCAACTCACGGACTGCGAAATTCTGCTGGCGTTTCCAGATGCTATCAATATAGAAGCGGCATACGCAATATCCACGAGGGCTAGAGGCCTATTTTGCTTAAATGTTTGGCTGGCGGCAGAGTTGCGCCTGGGGCTGGACGACGCACTCCAGCGGGTGCGCCTGCTGCAGTTGGCGCAGTGCACCGGCCTGCCCCTGGTGGCGGCAGGCAATGTGCGCATGCATGTGCGTTCGCGCAAGCCCCTGCACGATGTGCTGACTGCCGTGCGCCTGGGCCAGCCGGTGGCGCAGTGCGGCTTTGCCTTGCAGCCCAATGCCGAACTGCATTTGCGTTCGCGTGCGCGGCTGGCGGCGATCTACCCGGCGCAGTGGCTGGCCAACACGCTGGTGATTGCCGACAAATGCAGCTTTGACCTGAAGGAAATTGCCTTTCAGTACCCCATGGAGGCCCTGCTGCCCGGCGCCACACCGGCCCAGACACTGCGCCACCACTGCGACGAGGGCGCCCGCGAACGTTATCCACAAGGCGTGCCGAAGGACGTTTTACCGATGGTGGAACACGAATTGGCCTTGATTGCCGATCTGAAATACGAGATGTATTTCCTCACCGTGCACGACATCGTGCGTTTTGCCCGAGGCAAAGGCATTCTGTGCCAGGGGCGTGGTTCGGCGGCCAATTCGGTGGTGTGCTATTTGCTGCATGTGACCGAGGTGGACCCGATGAAGGGCCACATGATGTTCGAGCGCTTTGTCTCCAGGGAACGCAACGAGCCGCCCGACATCGATGTGGACTTCGAGCACCAGCGCCGCGAAGAAGTCATCCAGTACATCTATGCCAAGTACGGCCGCGAACGCGCCGCCATTGCCGCTACCGTCATCAGCTACCGCCCGCGCAGTGCGCTGCGCGACGTCGGCCACGCGCTGGAGATTCCCGAGGACCTGATCGTCGCGCTGTCCAAGGAGCACCCCGGCATGTACGACCGCGAGGTGCTGGTGGAGCGGCTGCAATCTGCTATCGAAAAAGTAGCTGCTGATGCAGGTTCCACGAGGGCTATGACCGAATTTCCTTCAGAACAACGGCTGCAGCAGTGGCTGGCGCTGGCCATCCAGTTGCAGCGCTTTCCGCGCCACATGAGCCAGCACGTGGGCGGCTTTGTGCTGACCCAGGGGCCGCTGACCCGCCTGGTTCCGGTGGAAAACGCCGCCATGCCGGACCGCTCCATCATCCAGTGGGACAAGGACGACCTGGACGCCGTGGGCCTGATGAAGGTGGACGTGCTGGCCCTGGGCATGCTCAGCGCCATCCGCCGGGCCCTGGAGCTGGTCACGCAGTGGCGCGGCCTGCTAAAGCCCATGCGCCTGCAGGATGTGCCGCGCGAGGACCCCGCCACCTACGACATGATCTGCAAGGCCGACACGGTGGGTGTGTTCCAGATCGAGAGCCGCGCGCAGATGAGCATGCTGCCGCGCCTGC
>ERZ724520.824-NODE-824-length-16371-cov-5.319686_pt1 | contig 16371 bp, 8 predicted proteins | sample MGYA00376053_ERZ724520 | MGnify/ENA primary metagenome ERZ724520 (study PRJEB28724, sample SAMN07190886) | activated sludge metagenome | isolation source: activated sludge of sewage treatment plant in Hong Hong | place: USA: Christiansburg, Virginia | collected... | reverse complement strand
TACTGCTTAGCAATGTGAAATCAAGAAGCATTCAAGCAATCATAAAACGAAGAACTATACAAAACAATCAATGCTCTTGGGTAGTAGAGAATAAAGACAACAATAAATGAAGCTAATGAAGAAATCTTCACAAATTTAGACAAAAAAACCAAAAGGGCTCCAATTATATTAGAAATTTTTATAGTAATAGTAATAAAAACGAAGAAAAACTTAGTTATTTAATAACAACATTAATAAGTTAACAAAGAGGTATTCTCAGCAAAATTTTAATGAAAAATAGCTGAAAATAAACATTTTATTGAAAAATAATCACCAAGATTTTATTGAGCAAGCTTAATCAATAAATCAAATCTAATTTTAACCTATTTAATAAGAAGAGCAATTTAATCTAGAAGAGTTAAGAAAGTAATTAAAAAAAGTTAAATAAACTCCAATACTCTATTAAACATCACCTAAACTCTTTAACAGATTTTCCCTTTCGACATAATTAGAAAACAACTAAAAAGTTAAAGTGGAAAGTTTACCCGAGCCCAATTTATTAGCTCAATCAAAATTAAATTTCAAAAAAAAATCAAAGTAAAAAGGACTACCAAGAGTTAAAAGTCAATAGCTCCTAACTCAAAGCAACTAAATTAAATATTTTGAAAGATAACCAAGATGGCAAAATGATTGATTTTTCTATAAATAATTTATCATGACCATTTTTATATTAAATCAAGAAATAATGCTGTCCTCACCTGAAATTAACTATAAAAGATTAATTGAAGTTATTTAAATAGAGAATCATTTCTTTTTAGCAGCCTTGGCAAGTTCCTTTTGTCTGATCTAGATTCTCTTTCTGACGTTTTCGTTTCTTTGCTTGGCGTTTAATCTCTTCTTTTGAAGTTTAGTGTGATCTCTCTTGGGGTTTTGCTTAACACCTCTCTTAACGTGATCAGGATTCTTTCTAATTTCAGCTTGGATTTTTTTGTAAAGTTCCTCAACAGATTTAGCTCCTGAAGTCTTCAAGCAATCGAGCCATCTCTTGAATTGAACAGTCTCTTTCTCAGTTCCCTTAAGATGCTTAAGATAAACATCGACATGGGCTCCGAGAATTCTGTCTCTCAAAACCTTGTTATCCTCCTCAGGCTTTTCTTTATTGAATCCTGGGAATCTAGAGGTTGAGTGGGGAATGAAAACTCCTCCATCAGCAACTCCCTTCAAAACTGCAAAGACTTTTGATCCAGTTGATGTGGCTTTCAGACCGACATCGAGAATAACTTTAAATGGTCTTCTGTCTTTCTCATCAGAACTGGCATCGTAAGATTTTTCGAGGGCAGTGTTTCCGTTATACATGGTATCGAGTCCGACTTTTTTGAGGAGTCTTCTGGCAATTAGGAGGCCTGTGGCGTATGCTGAAGCATAGTTGTTGAGACCGGCAGTAAGACCGAATCTTCTGAGCTCGTTGGAGTCAGCAGCAGCGAAAATCTTGTCACCTTGGATGGTGGCATAGACAACTTGAGCAATAACTCTGGTTGAGGTGAATCTGACAACAAGTCTGTATTTGGGGGTGTTGTATTTATCCTTATCTTGGATAATCAGTCTCTTTCTGGCGAAATAGTCGGTTTTACCAGTGTGTCTTCTTCTGAACTTAGTCTGATATCTCATGAAGTAAGCTTTGTTCTTGACAACCTTGATGAAAGCCATTTATGGTCAAATTAATATATTATTAAAAATGAAATTTATTAAAAATTAATATCATTCAAGGGATTAAGCATAAGTTCCGATTGAGAAAAAAATAAAAATAATAAAGTGATGGCAAAATTTACAATAAACTGATAATATCTTGACAAAGTTTATCTTCTTTGCAAATAATTAACAATAAAGGATAATAAATCACCAACAACAACGACATCGACAATTACAACATTCTGCTTTTTGAGTTTCTTTAATCTCCAAGCATTCCGAACAGAAAATTTTATTAGCATTGCAGTGGTCAATCATAAAAGGCAGAAGGCATAAGGTCAGGGGGGTCATCAAAGCACAACAAAACCAAGTGATTTAGCTTGCTGAACGTCTTCGAATAGACCAAGTTTGTTTTCCACATGTTTAACAATTAGATTTATTTTTGACAAAACTATCTTGCTTCTGTAAAAGGATATTACGTTGACCATTTCCTACTCGACTTCCTATGCTTCTATCGATTTCTTTGATCGATTTATTAGATCTAGTGTGAACTATGTTAACCTCAGTCTAATTCAAATCCCTATTTATCATATTATTGCAAAAAGATAAAATAAATTGGAACCGTTAATCGATAAATTGAAAAAATATATTCATGAGCTATGATAAAAAAATATTAAAAGACTCAATAAATTCATATTATCATTATTAAAATCTTTGAGCTGCCAAGTTCACTAAACCCAAAATAGATCCTTTACTCTCGTCTCTCAAATGAGATACAGTTTATCTAATTTTGAATAAAAGAAATTAAGCAATGGTCTAGTTAAAGGCTCTTGTTTTCTCAACTACGCTTAGATACAGTTATACAGCTCTCTTTTTGATTCCTTCTTCTATCTCGTCAGAAATCACCTTTAGTAGTCTTCCGAAATATCCTTTTAACACAAAGCTAAGTAACGATTACGCATTCTCTTCAAAGTTCATTAAAAGTTGAGCTATTTTAATGGCAATATAGTGGTTTGATGGCTAAATCTTGACTATTTCATCAAGAAGACTTTGTTGAGCTGAGGGGTCTAAGTATTTAAAAGTTTTTTCAACAAATTCGATTATGGTAGATTCATGTAATGGATGATGCAAATTGATGAGACCTGTATTTTAAAGGAGATAAGTGAGGAAATGAGATTTGGTTACTGTGAGCGCAAGTGAAGGGAAAAGATGAATGAGATAATGGAGATAATCCAATATGTAAAATGATTGATACTCATGAATATGGCGAGGATAAGCCCTTATTAAGAGCTAAAAGATGTTCCCTTCATTAATATCTTTTAAGTTCAAACTTACTTTATTTTTTTCACTCCTCAAAAATACCAGCAAATTTAAAAGAGTAGTCTCATGATCTATGTTCCCGAAGTTTAGAATTATACTTCTAACAATCTGCTTCTTTAAACGATTATTTATTGATTTATTTGTTAAGTATATGATTACTATGCCATAGAATTTACTGATCTTTTTCTAAAGAGGCAAGCGCAAATCAAGCAAAGAATTCACTAGCAACTTATCACCAAATATGGTCCTATTTATCTCACGTATGTTTCTCTATTCTCCTACACGTTCTTTATAGATCAAAATCACCAAAATATACAGAACTGCTTGGATCTTTTGCTGATTTCCCTATTGATCAGGTTTTTAAGCGAGTCCAACCAATAATTTTTGAATCTTATTCACAAACTATTGTTCAAAGTTAAGTCTAGTAATATCATTTCCCAAAACATTAAACAGGTTTGCTAGACAAATGATTGAACATTCAAGTTATTTGATGGTATACAACTTTTCGTAATTAAAAAAGTTCATCACTGAGGAGCTAATATCTGATAAAGAAGTTTAAAATTGACTTTATTTACATCTTACCTGCCTTTCAGGATCATGAAGCTATTTTAGAAATTAAAAGAATTTCACATAACTTTTCTCTGAAATTGAATAATCAGAGCATTTTTTAGGATTAAGAACCCGATATTTACAGCCAGCCTCACTGGCTAGTCTCTCTTTGCTAGGATCCACCTTTTTTCCCATCTCGGAAGATTAATTAAATTAGGGTTCGGCACTGGATTTTCCACTTAGAGTTGATATATTGAGTAGCAGAAAAAAGTTAGAGATTATTTAATTTTTAGATAATTTATGCAAACACCTAAGCTGCTAATCTAAAAACATCATATTGGTCATGTTAGTTAACAAGATCCAATATTCCTTTAAAATTTAATTATTTACATTAAAAGCGGATGAACTAACTCATTTAACTAAATTAACAAGAATTAATAGTTAAGTGATCAAAATCAACAGAGCACTTTGAATATCTGAGATTTATTCTCTACAAACATTAAAATTAAATATCATTCTAATATTAGGTCTAAAATGATTTGATGAATTATTCACAAAAAATGAAATTTCATGTTATATTTATCAATTTTATAGTTTTATTGCTAATTTCTCTAATTCACTTAGATATCCATCGAACAAACTACGATAAACTTTGTTTAATTTAAATAATTATTTTATATTCATATTTCGATCATATTGCTGGAGCTATTACGAAATTGAATTTCTAAGAACATGAATGTAAATAGCACGCTATCTAATATGCTACAATCGTCTCGTCTTTCAATAATTCATCCCTCAACTCCTCCATCTAAGTCATTTCAGTAGATCCTCCTTTACCCTTCTTCTTTTGTCCTTTAGAATCGCTCTGTTAATCCGAACCATTTAAAACCGTATTAATCAAATCACGAGGCTCTGCATTTGAATGAGGCATGTCCTAAACTTAAATTTAAAGATTGTTGTCACTAGGAGAAACCTATATCTCGTTATCTCCATCAGGATTATTCACTAAATTAATGATGTCTGGCCAATAGTCTGTTATATACTGATAAATATTAGTTGAAAGCATATTTCTCCTCTTCAAAAACGCAAAAAACATATACTTAACTTCCTAAGAAGAATATTTTTATCGATTCGAATGTATTTTATGATATTGAAAGACATAGTGTAAAGAGTTAGGATGCAACAGAAAAGCCGGTTTTTCTTAATCAAAAGCTGGAAAATTTTATACACTCATTATATTCTCTGTCTAGCTCATCCATCCACTTTGATTATTTTGTAATTCCAAAGCATGAACATTTGTATTGTTTTTTTGGATCAGCTTCAGAAAAATGGTAAATCGAGAAAAATGGTAGATGATATCATTGAAAGATTTATTTTATTTCAAATGTTCAATCTCAATGTCCCTGTTTTGAGGTCGGCCCATCGATGATATAATCGATTCATCTCTTTTTCTTTTTGCCTTCTTACCTTTTTAAGAAGTTTCCTTCTCTTCCTTTCTTATTCCTTTGTGCTTTCTCACTTTTTTTTATTCTTTTTAGACACCATTTCTAACTATTTGCTAAGGTTTAGCAATCGCTTATTTTTGTTTTTATAACTACATTACTGCTAAATGCGGGTAATGAGATGAGGAAAAATAGTAGTTTTCATCAGAATTTAGCTATTCCATTTTTAGACTATTTATCTTTTGCAAATTATTAAAATTATACTTAATTGATGATAAAAAGTCTGAATAGAACCATCTATGTATTTCATTATTCACGACATCAAACTATTTTATTTGATTTTCTAGTTCAACCCTTGCTTCAATTCTTAATAGTAATATTAAATTAAAACTTGTCCAAGATCATGTGCCGTATTATGCATTGTGTTTTTATTTTAGTTTCTCCAATAGCTCCAAACTCAATTGCCTCGCATAAAACTACATATTTTTATGTATTAAAATATCTTCTTCTCGACTGTAAAACGCGAAATTCTCTTCAATTTGCTTATTCATCGTGTTATTATTAAATTTGAAAAAGTGGATGCTGGCAATATATGTACTTACTAACTCCTTTAAGTGATTAAGTTTGAGATATTAACAAATATTAAATAAGTTTTTTAAAAATTACTAATTTTACTTTTTTAGATAAGTCTATATAAACTGCAAACTAGTTTGGTCGATAGATTTCTAATAACCTTCCATTTTAATCTGAATAATCCCACAATTACTTTACCTATTCGAATATTCTCAACATTGAACCCATGCATTTCATAAAAAACAGAAACTATCTTTAAAATTTCACTATTTATGGGTAGCTTACCATAAATAAATATGGTAAAAATACAATCTTTCTAGTGATTTTCCTCCTCTTTCATCTCTTCAAAAAAAGGAGATAATTTTCTAAATCTCTAGTCTATCTTCCAATTTTTATTTGTACTCTCCTGAAAAAGATTGATACATTTTCGATCGTTTGAATTCAAAAAAATTTGTTATTATCTCTTCCCTAAAATTTAAAACTTTGGAACTTCTATCACTTCGTCTTCCGAAATCGACTCAGAATTAAGATCAATTACCTCTTTCATAAAGTTTAATTAAGTAATATTATAAAAAGGTGATCATCATAATTACGATTGGGCCTAATTAAACTTTTGCTAAGTAATCTCCTCTATTTTGTTTATATCTCCCATCTCCGATCTATATACAAATCAGCATACACACATTCGCGATTAACGGGATAGAGATGAGTCTTTTGACTTAAATGAGTGCTGACAAAATTGTTTGTATAATGATGAACTTTTCCTAATAATCTATTCTGAGGCTGAAGATTCTATGGTAAATTGCTTCTTTATACAAGAGGAGCATCTTTCCATTCCATTTGCCTTTTTATCCACTGCTTCCAAGTCTATCGTGGATCAACAACAGGATCTACCAGCTTTATCTTATCTTTTTTTAAAAAATTAGGCATATCTGTAGGTTATTTATCAAGCACAAGTCCTTACAGAAATTGCTGATAATTTACATAACGGTAAGCATACTTTTTAGCAATTTTTTCATAATATTAAGGACCTTATATAGCCTATTTTTCTTTATTTTGCAGTCTTCTAAAAATTAATCGAGCAATTTCATAGAAACCCCCTAAAATCGCATAGTCTATGGCGGTATAGCCCAATTGAGTAACATGTTAGGGATTCGCTCCAGCATTTATTAAGGGCTCTATAAGATCTATATGATTTCTTTTGACAGCTGTTGTTAGAGCTGTTTCTCCCTTTGGAGTTGCATAGTTCGTATCTGATCGATGAGAGATAAATAGAGTAACTAATTAAAGATTGCCATTATAGCAAGCACGGATTAGCGCTGTCTGCTTGGTATCTTTTGTGATTGGAACTAATACTAACTCGGGATTTGTTTCAATAAGTTTTTGAATATTCGGAATGTCTTTTCTTTCAATATGATAGTTTAAGAGCTATTGCTTAGAATAGAGCGATTTACTGTTTCCCATAATTTAAAAATATAAGGCAATGATAATTAAACTCAATCGGTATTTACAAATACTTTGATTTCAAAATATATTCGTCATGTTTCATAATACTTCTCAGAGGGAAAATTATGAAAGAACTATGACACAAATGAAAAACAAAATCAAAAGGAAAAGATCCTTCACTTGCAAATCTGAATTGTTTATTAAATCAACGGTTTACGACTCAACTAATAACCTCACTTAGCATTAAAACCAGGAAAAAATTAATCATTTATAAATCCCAATGCTAAAAACTCTACCGAAGAATATGATGGTTCGAAAAAATGTGGAAGATTTTATAAAAAAATTGAAAATAAATGCAAATATCGATAAAAAACGTGTAAAAAGAAAAATAAACTATTTTGTAAGAAATAAATTAAAGAATGATTAAAATAAAAAGAAATAGTAAACATTTTCAATTTATTAATGCTAAGGATTTTCGATTAACAATATTCTTAATCTAGCAATAAGCATGTTCACCTTTTTTTCCGTTGTTTACTTTCATATTATATCAAGTTTTCAGTCTTTTTTATAGGATTTTAGAAATTATGAAAGCTAACTTCCATGGGTCGTCGCTAGTTAATATATTTGCCTTATTGGTCTTATCATAAAAATTTTAAATTCATTACTTATCCAAACTACTTTTAATGGATACAAATTAACAAAAATATATGATATCTCTAAAAATTATATCTAATCATTTCAATTTGTTTGGGACATTAGCTTACTCATCGCCATTCTTCTCCTAATCACAAACAATTCTTATGTTTTCTATGGAATACTGGCCTATATAGTTAGCTTAGTCCATTTAGCCTTTGCTTAAAGGATAGACGATATGGTGGTAAAAATTTTAACCATTAGTAAACATACCAAACAATATGTTTCTTTGGCTAGACTCTTGCTAATTAACTTCTTCATGGCACACCTTTTCGGAAGTATACTATTAGGGGTGGCATCTTTGGAACCAGACTATAATTGGCTTGTTAGATATGGAATCTAAAATAATACATGGACTGAAAAATACTTATATAGCATCTATTGGGCTACAGCAATCATGGTGACAGTCGGTTTTGGTGATGTTGTTGTCACATCTGACTTTGAAGCCATAATTGTAGTGTGCACAATGCTCTTAGGCTGCTTGATTTTATCATATAATATCAGTCAAGTTGCCATGATTTGGAGCAATTTTAATGACTATAGAGCTGAATTACAATCAGATTTGTATTTGTTGAAGAGAATCGCTACAGTAACTAAAATATAAAAATCATTGCATGAAGATATGGCTGCATATCTAATACATTCAGCCTAACTTAAATTTCAATTTTAACAAACAAACATGAAAAACATCATCAAACGCTTACCAGAACAAATGAAATAATAATTTCTAAAACAAAGCAGTCGAACTCTTTTCTCAAAAATTAGCTTTTTTAATGTATTAAAAATACAAACCAAACAAAACCTCAGCGAAATAATGAACATTAGCATAGTGCCTCAGTACTAATTACTCACTCACAAGAAAAAAGGCTTCTTAAATATATTCATTCTAAGAATAGGAACTGTTGGTTTAGCTTGCAACAAAAAAGGTTCAATTCTCAATAATACGCTTTTAGATTAAATAGTCGTCACTGATGAAGGCAGTCCTCTTTTATTAAATCCATTTTTTCTGAACAGAAGCAAAAAAATAAATTATTCTATGGTTTGCCTTACCTTTTGTGGACTTGCAACGATATAATACTAATAATTTAGAAACTGTCTTTCATAAAATGCCTCAGATCTTCAATTCTGGCGACAAACATATGATTCAGATCGTTCACTAGATATGGAATGGTGTACCAAAGAGTGTCCAGATTGTCTTTTGCAACATACAGTCTTTAATTGCTCCAAAAAACAATATATGCCCCTACGTTCATTTATTTATTTTAAAAAAGATAGTAAAAACTCAAAAGATAAAAAATTAGTGAATAATTTTCCTTAAAGTTATAGATAATACAAAACGAGATATCTTCAATATGTAAGGGCACGGAAGCATCGATATGCAAAAAGATCACCTTTAAAATATTGGAAAAGCATATTTATTCATTTAGAACGAAACCTTAACATACATACTTAGAAAATTAGCAAATTACCGAGGATAAGCTCGAAAGAGGAAATTTCAAAATAAAACAAGAGAAATAAAAATAATGCAATTAAAGAAATATTGAGAAAAGAGTATCAAAATAGACAAATTTGTGACAATAATTTCTTATAAGTCGATAAACCATTTGATTTCGACTTTTATTTCAAGCAGCACAACCCAAAAAAACTAGTACAAACAGAAATTAAAAACAACTAAGAATAACTTTCCATCAACTTTTTTAGAATGGCCTCTCAAAACCAATAAATCTGATCTTATAATTTATTTTGATTTACGATTTACAATAGTCTTTACATCAATCTCACAATTTTAATTAATAATATTTGAAACTTATAGATGGAAAGCGTCGAATACGAAGAAGAAGAACAAATTATTTCGTAAAACAGCAAACAAGCCAACAAAATCAAAAAATTCAGAGAATACCTCGTGGATACACAAGTCATCCATCATTTCGTCAAATGTCAATGCTTCATAATTCAGTCCTATTCGGCCTTAGAACCAAACAGCAACACGATTAAAGTGTACCAAATGCAGATGCCCTCGAAATGTTTAGATAATATTTCGGAGCTTTAGAACCAGACAAAACATAGTAAAATTCGCTGAAGGCAGAAATTAACACAGCCAAAAGCTAAAATTAACAGATTCAGAAATAATTGGAATAGATAAAGCAACAAATACAAGCAAAAAAATAAAAAATTGCAAAAGCTAAAGAGTAAAAACGACTACGGTAGGAATAATAAGCTAAAAATCCTAAGAAAGGTGGTAAAAAATGAAGTGATAGTGAATCAAATGTTACTTTTAGATCAGCGAAGTAAACCTTTTAAAGCCAATCTAAATATACAATAGCTTACTTTGATCTCGAGAGGTTTTAGCTGGTTTTGTTTAAGGTTTAAATCATCTATTGTTCTAATATTCTCATTTGCTAGATAGAAGTATTTGCATTTTTACAGCAAATCTAAAGATGATTTAACTAAGGTTGACTGATCCTTTGCGCTGTTAATCTTTTATTTGACATAAACATCGTCCTTGATAATCGACATTGCTCCTCACTTAACTTTACTTTAAGTGATTTCTCTCTTTTCTCATGAATAGTTCGCTGATGATTTCTAAATATTTTAATCTCATTTTATTTTTCTCTTTGCTTGATCTTCCGATATTCTTCTTTTTTCTCTTTTTGTATCAAATTTCTGATAATCTCCATATTTTCTATCGATCTATTTCTTAAATTTTTGCCCCGTTCAATTTTTCTATTAAGCATTTCACTCTATTAGGAACAAGAGTGATGAATCTTTATAGATAAATTCTTACAAGTTCTTTATCTCTTCGATAACTGTTCTTGATATCACTAATTTTGTTGACTTGAGTTGTTAAAAGCTTGGCTTTTTTGCGATTAGTCTAACATTTAATCTTTAAAATTTTTAATTTTCCTTCCAAAGAAGATTTTTCCGCTTATTTTCGCTTAAATTCATTGATAGCATTATACAATCGTAAAGTAGAGGACTCATTTAATTATCGATTTTTTCTAGAGCTCATTTTTTTAGAAGATTAATATTAGAATATCATCTAATAGTTATTAATTAATATTTATTCTAGTAATAAATATTTCTTATTGAATCTTTTCTAGTAATTTGTTCCACATTTCATACAAAACATCAAAAAAATCAACTTTAACATTAATCTCAATTTTTTGATTTGCCATTCTAAAATATATATAACACTCACTCCACAATCAACCTCACTCACTCATCAACTTATAATACAATAATAGCTCTGTTCTAACCTTCAAAAATCGCGTCTCCATTATCATCGCTTAAGCTTGTCTTTCATTACTATTTCCAATCTTTTGATCCTTAGCGCAAAGCAGAATCATTTCAGATAAAAAAGCGAAATTAAAGAAAACTTGGTTTGGATGTTTTGGTTGTTTAAAGTTTGTTTCTAAAAGAGTTGATTAACAACTCAACTATCAGGAAACTTTACTCAGTATCGACTCTTTCTAGAAAGATTAATGTATTGAACTATCATCTCCGCTGTAAGAGTCAATGATAACCCAACTACTTTTATAAATCTAGACCAAAAATTAGACTTATATCTTATGGGTTAAACAACATAATTAGAAATAATAAAACAACAATCTAAACTATCTCTAGTCAAAATACAGATTAATAAAATCGTTGAAAAAAGCAAAAATATTTTAGTTTCACATGCATTTTTGCAGATCCTCCTCTGATCCTCTCCACATTTCGATGAATAATCATTATTCCAATCATTTTTATTGATAACCTTTTGATCAATTTTGTAGCGTTTTGAACCTTCGTTATGAGATGATCTCGAAAATTAGAGTGTTATTACGATTAAATGGTTCAAAAACCAACGAAAAACGGAGTCAGCAAAGAACAAAATATGATAGTGGGTGTAATTTATCTATCTTTCTATTAATTTATATTTTATTATTTCGATCGAATCTTCTAAGCAGACCTTTCTTCTCAAAGGAACGCCATCCTAAACCAAGAATCAAATATAAACAAGTAATTAGGCTAGCTAAATAACTGCAAAACAAATTGTAAACTAATTATCTACGATACCCTCACTATGAACAGCATCAAGGATGCAGATCGAGATATATTTCTTCAGTAGGACAAAATGTCCCAAAATTGTAGAAAAACAGGCAGTGGAGTAGGATAAGTCTGAATAAATGTTTTTTGTAAATGAAAGAAATTGAAAGGATTGAATCTAAAAATCACAATCTGAGTAGCTACATTAAATACGTTGTTTTCAATATAATTTAATAGAGTAGAAGAAATGAATTCTGAAAATATCTTTATAGATGTTTAGAGATGGAGCCAATATCTACATCCCCTCAAAGAATTGGAGTCTCTGAAGTAGCGGGCCACTCATGAGCAAATAAAAAACTATTTTCTCCACAAAAACTTGAACGGCCCCATGCTCCGGCGGATTACGAACCGGCAAATGTAGAAAATGTAAGGAAATGTCAAAAGCCTAAAAATAAAACAAATCTATAAGGAGAAAGCTAAAAAACTGGCCATCCATAGAAGAAGCGATGATGGAATCGGATTAACATCAGCGAAATCCAGTAGTAAAACAAATAGTTGGTCTTAGGAGGAGCAATAGGTTTCTCAATATCTCAATTTTTAGGAGAAAGAGGGCCTCCAAATACTAAAAATTGATTGATAATTTATTCTTTGTACGCTAACAACGTCATATCATTCTTCTCGATCATTCAATTATATCAATAAATCAAAACATGAATCCACGACTTTTCTCCACTTTTCTTCAGATTCAATATTTTATATTTATTCCATTGTCAATAACTTCCAAAATTTTGCAGCGAGGCCTCCATATCTAGGCAAACAGCCTAATATCCCTTAAAAAAATGTTACTTTTTGCAACCAAACAAGAGGTTAGATTTCCATCTTTTTTGATATCTTGCCCAAGAACCTAGGAGCTCAACTTCGTTAATCGACGCTTGAACTTTTGATTTAGAATTTTAAAGCCAAGCAATATTATTTCATATTTATGGACGTGACAATAAGAATAATATCTTAAACCTACTTCTTCAACACCCAAACCTTATTTTACCAAAGTTGGCTCTATATCATTTACAAAAACCTATGAATAACAACTTAAACTTATTAATAATAAAATCCGCCATATTCATATTTTCCCCATTTTATTTCTGCTTTCAGTTTTACTGAATTTATCAAACCACAATTTAAATAAAACACGAAATCCTTCTATTTATAACCTGAAATACAGAATCATTTTCTAGAGAATTATGACAGCCAACTATTAGCAGATCGATTCAAAATATGCTTCTAAGTCGTTATTTCGTCTAAATTAATAAATCGCTACAGCTTATCTCAGGTTGAGGTAGATCGTTCAGGTTTATCACGTCGAACTATTTGAAATTGTGGGGGTTTCCAGTTGATATCTCACGAATCAAATCATACCTTTCTAAATATTTCTAAAAATACGCAGCGACAGAAAACAAGTATGTAAATAAGACCAAATGTGCTTGGCATCCGGTCTAAACGACAAAGCATTCAAATAAAAACTGGCAGCCTCCTCGTAAAGACCCTTAAAACTGTGGGCAATACCAATATTCACCCATACTCTCACATAGTTCGGTCGAATATCTAAAGCCCGATGATAAAACTTAATAGCCTCGTCTGGTCTTCCCAAATGAGCAAGAGTGGCTCCCACTTTGTTCATGAGTAAATAATTGGTGGGATCGAGGTTTAAGGCCCTATTAAACAAATCTATCGAAATTTCATACTCTCTTTTGATGAAAAATAGAATCGCACTCGCCTGCAACAACTAGGGATCATTAGGATTTAGTTTGGCAGCGTCATCAAATACTCTAATCAACTGGTCATTGACTCTCTTTATATCCTCGATCTTAAAAGAAGGCTGATTTACTATTTCATCAGGAATAATCTGGTCAATTCCAGCTACCTTGTACTTCGGATTAAGCATAATCCATCTCTTCAAGAAGTTCATAGCTTTTATTTCATCCAAAGTGTTGGCACATGAGACTCCTAAACTCAGTAAACAGTCCAAATTATCAGGACTATACTTGAGGCAGTTCAAAAAACAAGGAATTGATATTTGATCCTGGTCGTTTTATTGCAAAATTCTACCCAAAATACGCCAAGTCTAACCGTCCTACATATTTTTTTGTAGATGAGCCTCAAGAGCAAGTATTGCCTGATCATTGTTGCCATGATTTATCAAATCAAGGGCAACTCCCTTTGGAAACTATGCATTTAAATAAGGATTGTTAGGGTTGAACCGATACTCTGTCTTTGTATCGCCGTGAACCAATTGTTCTTACAAATCTGTGGAAGCTTGCCAAGCTTCAGTAAGATCCATATTCATTTCTTGAAGCACACTCATGTATCTTTCTTCTAACATTTTTTAAAACTATTCCTGATTAGCTGCCTCGTTTTAATAATCTTACAGTTTATTTTTCCAGTTTTACTATAAATCCAATTGGGCCTTTAGGGCCTATTCTGCTTCTTTTTGCTTAGCCTACTGAAAAGTTGGGTCTAAATTTGCTAGATTTGATTTATGGATGAGTTAAGCCTCATTCCAGGCATTTTCTAAATTTTAAGTATCTGGCTGCACCTACTTTAGCTCCTTCCCTTCAATCACCAATTCTCCTTTTTGGATTCTCTTCAGAAAATGCAAAAATTGAGAATTTTGGAATCTGGGATCGGGGTCGTTCATCATCGTCTATAACATAGATGAGGAGCTTTCCAAGATATTTCTTTGTTATTCCTACAAACTAACCTTAGCCTCCTCAAATCCTTTCTCCATTACCAACTCGTTTTTCCAACTTTACGCCTATTGAGCCAAACTGATCTGTTAAAATTCTTGTTGCATTTTCATTTCCTGCAATTTCATTTACTGCTGAGACTTAGCCCATTCCTGCTGTTGCATCATCATAATGTGCTGTTGCTGTGCCAATGCCTGATTATATTGAGCATTCATAATGTTGTTCATCTGAGCCATTTGTTGCATCTGCTAGTTTTCTACAATTAGAATCTGAAATACTTGCTTCTCCCCAACCTTGATTCATCGCCTTGAATGCCATCTCGCGATTTCTTATTTCTTCTTATAGACTCTGACCTTTTTGAGTCATCTGCATCACTCGCTCAGGATTTTGGTTACCGACCATCATGTTATTCATCATTCGCTTGTACTGATTCGATGTAGCCATTGTATTGGGATTACATGCCCCTCCTTGATACAAATTTTGCATCTTTTATTTAGTCTTATATTATCAACAGCATTACATCATAGTACAATATAGCTCACAAGATTTTATACCAATCAAGAAACATCGCTGCTCTCAATAATTCTTATCAATTATTTTACCAATAAACCAATTCGTTTATAAATTTTATGGAACAAAAGTAATAAAGAGAAATAAAATTCATCTATCAATCCCTCATTAGATCTCTCTTCATGATCTTTGCCTGCTTCTATATTTTACGACCATGCCAAGTTCGTTAGCAATTAACGCTATTCCGTTGAGTACTATTTTCATTAAACTGCAAAGCCGTTTTTGCCAGTTTGTCCTTCGATTTATTATATCGTATTACCGAAGCAGTTTCTAGGTCGCTACTCATCAAATTTCTCTTCGCTTTGTTGAACCTGAGTTTAATTAAATATACAAGATAATGGGCTCTCTTTTTTTGTAAAGAAAAGTCTAAGGCATTTAGTAATCACAAGGCCCTGGAAGATTCTATTGAATATTCAAGGTTTTTCTTGCAGATTTACAAATAATCCCCGCTTTAATCTTCTACTTTTCGCATTACTAAGACTTATATGCTCCAGGACCTGGAATTTTATTACTATCCGTCATAAATCGCTTTGAGTGCGTAAACGACATTATTTTTTACCGTCTCCTCAGATCGATTGAGTAGGAGCCAGGTCCTGGTTTCAATGAAAAACTTTTACTATTCAGTTCGTAGGATGTATTGTTAACTTCAGTGATACTTCTGATTGCTCTTGTAAAACTATATATAATCTAACTTACCTTCTCCCTCTTTTACGGTTAAACTATGAATGAATAACATTATAGGCTCCAACTCCAGGAAGCATCAATTTCTATTCGTCAATAACTGCAATAACTCCATGAGTACAGATTCTCTTCGATCGACCAATCGTTGACATGTTACACTTATTGATTATAAACCATAAGTCCTTAATAATTTTAGGCCTAGAATTAAAAAACAAAAACAAAAAAAAATTAGCCAGGGGTTATTTATTAACGTTTTAGCGCTTGAAATAAAGAGTGTTAATTTCCTTTATTATTTAAATTCACTTAGCATGAATCACACTCCTCCACTCAACCTCGTCAGGGTAAGAGAACTCATTAACTTAACCTACAAAGTCCTTCCTCATTCCCATTAAGACAACTAGGCTGTTTTAGTCCTTGGAGATGCTGGAGTCGGAAAGACCACATTCCTATCATTGATCTCAGGAATACAGCTAAGAGTCAAGAGAAACCAACTCAATATTGTTATTGAATAGGCTGAACCACACTCTCCTTTGGCTATTGAACACTCAAAAACCTCAGAAAAAATATTGCCCATCAAAGTCGTTAATGGAAATATTCACTTCTTCGATTGTTCTTCATTGGAAACAAAAAATTAAAGATAATTCTAAATTTGCTATTCT